>Ga0247738_10000043_pt1 | contig 102219 bp, 97 predicted proteins | sample UWRJL013104B2_FD_180936 | JGI IMG/M metagenome (GOLD analysis project Ga0247738, IMG submission 180936) | Plant litter microbial communities from Arlington Agricultural Research Station in Wisconsin, United States - UWRJ-L013-104B-2 | ecosystem: Environmental > Terrestrial > Plant litter >...
TGGCAGGACTCTCGGCCCGCGATGGCGTCTATGTCATCCCCGGAAATCACGAATATTTCTTCGACGTCGACCGCTGGATGGAGCATTTCGCCAGCCTTGGCATGCGCACCATTGCCAATGGTCATGCTGTTATCAGCCGCGAAGGGCAGCAGCTGGTGCTGGCCGGCGTCACCGATCTTTCCGCGCCGCGCAGCGGTTCGCCCGGGCCCGATCTTGCCGCGGCGCTTAGCGGCGCGCCCGAAAATGCGCCGGTCTTGCTCCTCGATCACCAGCCGATGCGGGCGCCACGCGCTGCCAAGGCGGGCGTGGCGCTGCAGCTCTCCGGCCACACCCATGGTGGCCTGGTGCTGGGTCTCGACCGCATCATCGCGCGGGCGAACAACGGCTTTGTCTCCGGTCTCTATCAGGTCGGCGGCACGCAGCTCTATGTCAACAACGGCACGGGTCTCTGGCCGGGCTTTGCGCTGCGGCTCGGACCGTCGGCGGAACTGACGCGCATCACGCTTCGACGCTCCACCATGTAGGGGAGGGCGCGGCCGTTGGCCGTGTCCGGGCTGCCGTCCTGCGCGGCGCGCGTCGGACAATTTCTTTTCCTCGCGCGACATCTTTCGTCGCAGCATGGGCTTCCGATTCCGGGCATGTCGCTCTAGCTTCGGGGCAATTGTCTGCCAGCGCCAGAGGGAATGTTTTCATGAAAAGCCATGCCAGGGTCGTCGTCATCGGCGGCGGGGTCGTCGGGTGTTCGGTGCTGTATCACCTGACGAAATTCGGCTGGACCGATGTCGTGTTGCTCGAGCGCAGGGAATTGACGGCCGGGTCCACCTGGCATGCGGCCGGCGGCATCCACACCATCAATGGTGATCCCAACGTCGCCAAGCTGCAGAAATACACCGTCGATCTCTACCGCGAAATAGAGGACTATTCCGGCCAGGACATCGGCCTGCATTTGACCGCGGGCCTGATGCTGGCGGCGACCAACGAGCGTTTCGACTGGATGAAGTCGCTGCTGGCGAAGGGTAAATATGCCGATGGCGATGCGCGGCTGATTTCCGCCGAGGAAGCCCACGAGATGATGCCGCTGCTTGATCCCAGCCAGTTCGTCGGCGCCGTGTTCGATCCGAACGAGGGCCACCTCGATCCCTATGGCACCACCCATGCCTATGCCAAGTCGGCCAAGAAGAACGGTGCCGAGATCTATCTCAACACCAAGGTCGAGGACCTGGTGCAGCTGGAGGACGGCACCTGGCGGGTGATCACCGACCAGGGCGAGATCCGCTGCGAGCATGTCGTCAACGCCGCCGGGCTCTGGGCGCGCGAAATTGGCCGCATGGTTGGCCTGGAACTGCCGGTGCTGGCGATGGAGCATATGTACCTGATCACCGAGGACATGCCGGAGGTCGCCGACTTCAACACGAAGACCGGCAAGGAACTGATGCACTGCGTCGATTTCGACGGCGAACTCTATATCCGCCAGGAACGCGGCGGCATGCTGATGGGCACCTATGAGAAGGACTGCCGGCCATGGTCGCCGCTTTCAACCCCCTGGGATTTCGGCTCGGAACTGCTGCAGGAGGACCTCGACCGGATCAGCAACGAGCTCGAGGTCGGCTTCCGGCATTTCCCGGCGTTCGCCAATGCCGGCATCAAGAAAGTGATCAACGGTCCGTTCACCTTCTCGCCGGACGGCAATCCGCTGGTCGGCCCCGTGCGCGGCATGACCAATTTCTGGTCGGCCTGTGCGGTCATGGCCGGTTTCTCCCAGGGGGGCGGCGTCGGGTTGGCGCTGGCCAATTGGATGATCAACGGCGATCCTGGTTTCGACGTGTTTGCGATGGACGTCACCCGCTACGGCGATTTCGCCACGCTCGGCTATACCAATGCCAAGGTGCGCGAAAACTATTCCCGCCGCTTTTCGATCCGCTATCCGAACGAGGAACTGCCGGCCGCCCGTCCGTTGCTGACGACGCCGATCTACGGCAAGCTGAAGGCGGCGGGCGCCGTGTTCGGCGCGTATTACGGCCTGGAAACGCCGCTGTGGTTTGCGCCCGAGGGCGTCGAGGACAAGTTTTCGTGGCGCCGCTCCACCGATTTCGAAGCCGTCGGCCGCGAAGCAAAACTGGTGCGCGCCGGCGTCGGCCTGATGGAGACATCCGGTTTTGCCAAATATTCGGTCAGCGGTCCCGGCGCCGAGGAATGGCTGGACAGCATGCTGGCGGCACGCATACCGGCGCCCGGCCGGATGGCGCTGGCACCGATGCTGAAGGAGGACGGCAAGCTGATCGGCGATTTCACGCTGGCCAATCTCGATGGCAACGAGTTCCTGCTGATCGGCTCGGGGATTGCCGAGGACTATCACATGCGTTGGTTCGAGAGCCATCTGCCGGAGGACGGATCGGTCACCGTCAACGCGCTCGGCCTCGGCCTGCTGGGCCTGGCGATTGCCGGACCGCGGGCCCGCGACGTGCTCTCCAAGCTCACCCATCTCGACGTTTCCAACGAGGCCTTCGCCTTCATGGACGTGCTGGAGATGGATCTCGGCATGGCGCCGGCAATCATCGGTCGGGTCAGCTATACCGGCGATCTCGGTTACGAGATCTGGGTACGGCCGGAATACCAGGCCTATGTTTTCGACCTGATCATGGAAGCCGGCGCCGAATACGGCATCGGCCTGTTCGGTCTGCGGGCGCTGAACGCACTCCGGCTGGAGAAATCCTTCGGCAGCTGGTCACGCGAATATCGGCCGCTCTACAGCCCATATGAGGCCGAGCTTGGCCGTTTCGTGGCGCTGAAGAAGGAAGCCGACTTCATCGGCAAGACCGCGGCGATAGCCGCCAAGGCCGATGGCGGCACCATGCGGCTGCGCACTTTCATCATCGAGGCCAGGGACGCCGACGTGATCGGCGACGAGCCGATCTTCCTCAACGGCGAGGTCAAGGGCTGGGTGACCTCGGGCGGCTTCGCTCACCCGAGCGGTGTGTCGGTGGCCATCGGCTATGTGCCGAAGGAGATCGCCGACACCGCCGATGGCTGGTCGATCGAACTGCTCGGCGAGGCGCTTTCGGCCCGGCTGCAGGCCGCACCGCTTTACGATCCGGATGGGGCGGCAATGCGGGGCTGAAGCCCGCGCGGCAATTGTGGCAAGGGCGCCCCCGCGAGAACTGGTTGATGCCACAGAGGCGCGCCATCCGCCGTGAAATTCACGGTGGAAATGCCTGTTTTTGCTCTGATTATGCCGTAAAATTGGACTTTCCGGCATTAAAAGCGTCAGATTCACCAAATCTGTCAGGAATTTGGCAGTGCCGCAATTTTACGCTTCACTTTTGTTTTGAAAGCAGTATGGAATCCCCCTTATCAAAAAGGCCCAGCAAGGGTTATGAAAAACAGATGTGGCGATACGTCCGCATCCGGGGGAATGGCGTATGGAATATTTTATCCAGCAGCTCATCAACGGGCTGACTCTTGGATCCATCTATGGCCTCGTGGCGATCGGCTACACGATGGTCTACGGCATCATCGGCATGATCAATTTCGCCCATGGCGACATCTTCATGCTCGGCGGGTTTGCCGGCCTGATCGTTTACCTCATCCTGACATCGTTCTTCGCCGGCATTCCGGTCGCCATCCTGCTTCTGGTCATGCTGCTGGTGGCGATGCTGATGACCGGACTGTGGAACTGGACGATCGAGCGCGTCGCCTATCGGCCGCTGCGCGGATCGTTCCGGCTCGCACCGCTGATCACCGCGATCGGCATGTCGATCGTCTTGTCCAACTTCATCCAGGTGACGCAGGGTCCGCGCAACAAGCCGATCCCGGCGCTGGTGCGCGACGTGTATCATTTCGGCGCGATGACCATTTCGCTCAAGCAGATCATCATCGTGCTGGTGACCGCGGTGTTGTTGTCGATCTTCTGGTACATCGTCAACAAGACGCCGCTCGGCCGCGCCCAGCGCGCTACCGAACAGGACCGCAAGATGGCAGCCCTGCTCGGCGTTGACGTCGACCGGACGATCTCGATCACCTTCGTGATGGGGGCGGCGCTCGCCGCCGTCGCCGGCACCATGTATCTGATGTATTACGGGGTGGCGTCTTTCACCGACGGTTTCACACCCGGCGTCAAGGCGTTTACCGCCGCTGTCCTGGGCGGCATCGGTTCACTACCGGGCGCGGTTCTCGGCGGCCTGCTGATCGGCCTGATCGAATCGCTGTGGTCGGCCTATTTCTCCATCGCCTACAAGGACGTCGCAACCTTCGGTCTGCTGGCCTTCGTGCTGATCTTCAAGCCCACCGGTATTCTCGGGCGTCCCGAAGTCGAGAAGGTTTGAGACCATGGCAAATCCCGATTATGCTGCCGGCAAGGCAGAAACTCCGATCATGGTCAAAGCGCTAAAAGAAGGCATTTTTGCCGGCGTCATCGCGCTTGGCATGTTCTGCCTCTATGTCGGCATCAAGACCGACCAGGACATCAACAATGCGCTGATCTGGTATCCCCGCTGGGGTCTGCTGGCGATCTTCGTCGGCATAGCCGCCGTCGGCCGCTTCCTGATGGTCGGCTTCTTCAGCCCCTGGAACGCTGCCCGCAAGGAGCGCCGCGCACAGCTTCCGGTCCGTGACATCGACGCCAAGCCGACCTTCTTCCACACCCATTTCCTGAAGATCGCACTGGTGGCGCTGCTGCTTTACCCGCCGGTCATGATTGCCCTCGTGGGCACGCAGGGATCGCTGAAATATGTCGACAATTTCGGCATCCAGATCCTGATCTACGTCATGCTCGCCTGGGGGCTCAACATCGTCGTCGGCCTCGCCGGCCTGCTCGACCTCGGCTATGTCGCATTCTACGCGGTCGGCGCCTACTCTTACGCGCTGCTGTCGTCCTATTTCGGCCTGTCCTTCTGGGTGTTGCTGCCGCTGTCCGGCATTCTCGCCGGCTTCTGGGGCATCATCCTCGGCTTCCCGGTGCTAAGGCTGCGCGGAGACTACCTGGCGATCGTGACGCTCGCCTTCGGTGAGATCATCCGTCTGGTGCTGATCAACTGGACGGCCGTGACCAAGGGCACCTTCGGGATCTCAGGCATCCCCAAGGCCACCCTGTTCGGCATCAAGTTCGATGCGTCGCCGACCGGCTTTGCCAAACTATTCGACCTGCCGATGTCGTCAGCCTACTACAAGGTGTTCCTGTTCTATCTGATCCTGGCGCTCTGCATGTTGACCGCCTATGTCACCATCCGCCTGCGGCGCATGCCGATCGGCCGGGCCTGGGAAGCGCTGCGCGAAGACGAGACTGCCTGCCGCTCGCTCGGCATCAACACCGTGACGACCAAGCTGACCGCTTTTGCCATCGGCGCCATGTTCGGCGGCTTTGCCGGCTCCTTCTTCGCCGCCCGCCAGGGCTTTGTGTCGCCGGAGAGCTTTGTCTTCCTGGAATCGGCCGTTATTTTGGCGATCGTGGTGCTGGGCGGCATGGGTTCGCTCACCGGTATCGCCATTGCCGCCATGGTGATGGTCGGCGGAACGGAGCTGTTGCGCGAGATGGAATTCCTCAAGCATGTGTTCGGGCCTGATTTCACCCCGGAACTCTACCGCATGCTGTTGTTCGGCCTTGCCATGGTCATCGTCATGCTGTTCAAGCCGCGCGGCTTCGTCGGGTCGCGCCAGCCGACCGCTTTCCTGAAGGAGAGCCGCGCAGTCTCCGGAAGCTTTACCAAGGAAGGTCACGGCTGATGATCTCCGGGACAGACAATACCATGACAAGCGAAACGATCCTCAATATCGAGCATCTGTCGATGCGGTTCGGCGGCCTGATGGCGATCAACGACCTCTCCTTCGAGGTCAAGCGCGGCGACATCACCGCGCTGATCGGCCCGAACGGCGCCGGCAAGACCACGGTCTTCAACTGCATCACCGGCTTCTACAAGCCGACGATGGGGATGATCACCATGACCCAGAAATCGGGCAAGCAGTTCCTGCTGGAGCGCCTGCCGGACTTCGAAATCCCCAAGAAGGCCAAGGTTGCCCGCACCTTCCAGAACATCCGGTTGTTTTCCGGGTTGACGGTGCTGGAAAACCTGCTGGTCGCCCAGCACAACAAACTGATGCTGGCGTCCGGCTATACCATTCTCGGCCTGCTCGGCCTGCCGACCTACAAGAAGGCCGCAAAGCAATCGATCGAGTTTGCCTCGCACTGGCTGGAGAAGGCCGATCTGATCGACCGTGCCGACGATCCGGCCGGGGATCTGCCTTATGGTGCCCAGCGCCGTCTGGAAATCGCCCGGGCGATGTGCACCGGTCCGGAACTGCTGTGCCTCGATGAGCCGGCGGCGGGCCTCAACCCGCGGGAATCGGGCGCCCTCAACACGCTGCTGCACAGCATCCGCGACGAGACCGGTACCTCGATCCTGCTGATCGAGCACGACATGTCGGTGGTGATGGAAATCTCCGACCATGTCGTGGTGCTCGAATACGGCCAGAAAATCTCCGACGGTACGCCGGATCATGTGAAGAACGACCCGAGGGTGATCGCCGCCTATCTGGGCGTAGAGGACGAGGAAGTGGAAGAGGTCATTGCAGTCGAACTCAAGGGCGGGACGATCTGATGGCCGGTGATACGCTTCTGAGGGTTTCCGGTGTCGAAACCTATTACGGCAATATCCGCGCCCTTTCGGGTGTCGATGTCCATGTGGACAAAGGCGAGATTGTCAGCCTGATCGGCGCCAACGGTGCCGGCAAGTCGACGCTGATGATGACGATCTGCGGCAGCCCCCAGGCCCGCACCGGATCGATCGTGTTCGACGGCCAGGACATCACCCAGATGCAGACGCATCTGATCGCCCGCCTGCGCATCGCCCAGTCGCCCGAGGGACGGCGGATCTTTCCGCGCATGTCGGTGTACGAAAACCTGCAGATGGGTGCAGGCCTCGACAACCTGAAATTCTTCGATGAGGACGTCGCCAAGGTATTCGAGCTGTTTCCGCGGCTGAAGGAGCGCCAGGCGCAGCGCGGCGGCACGCTTTCCGGCGGCGAACAGCAGATGCTGTCGATCGGCCGGGCGCTGATGGCGCGGCCGAAGCTGCTGTTGCTCGACGAACCGTCGCTGGGTCTGGCGCCGCTGATCGTCAAGCAGATTTTCGAGGCGATCAAGAAACTCAACAAGGAAGAGGGGCTCACCGTCTTCCTGGTCGAGCAGAATGCCTTTGCGGCGCTGAAACTGTCGGACCGCGCCTATGTCATGGTCAACGGCAAAGTCACGATGAGCGGCTCCGGTCGCGAATTGCTCGCCGATCCGCAGGTGCGTGCCGCCTATCTCGAAGGCGGCCGGCATTGAGCCTCGGTCAAGGGAGTCATTAAGATGCAGGGACTGTTTTTCGAGACCGATACCGGGGTTCGCTATATCCTGCGGGTGCTCGTGCTGCTGATCGGTTTCTGGACCGCGTGGCGCGCCGGCAGGGCGGTTGCCGACAGCTGGCAGAACTATTCAACCGTAGTGGTCTATACGTTCATGCTGGGTTTCGTGATGCGTTTCCTGCATCACGCGCTGTTCGACGGCCCGGTCATCAGCCCGTTTTACTATGCCATCGACGTGGCATTGTTGCTGGTGTTTTCGACTATCGGTTTCCGCATCAAGCGGACCCGGCAGATGTCGGAAAACTATTATTGGCTTTATGAAAAGACCTCTGCCTTTTCATGGAAGAAGAAAGATTGACAGCCGCGCTCGTCTTGTCTCAGATTAGACGCGAACGGTTGCTCGATAAGAGTGGAACAGCTTTTCGGCGCAGTGATAGTGGGTATTGCGCTGGGGTCATAAAAATCTAACCCGCTTAAAAAATTGGGAGTCACAATATGAAGAAAACTCTTCTTTCGGCAGTCGCGCTGTCGGCAATGGTCGCGTTCAGCGGCAATGCCTGGGCCGACGTGCTCATCGGCGTCGGCGGCCCGCTGACCGGTCCTAATGCTGCTTTCGGCGCACAGCTGCAGAAGGGTGCCGAACAGGCGGCCGCTGACATCAATGCGGCCGGCGGCATCAACGGCGAGCAGATCAAGATCGTGCTCGGCGACGACGTTTCCGATCCGAAGCAGGGCATTTCGGTTGCCAACAAGTTCGTAGCCGATGGCGTCAAGTTCGTCGTCGGTCACTTCAACTCCGGCGTTTCGATCCCGGCTTCGGAAGTATACGCCGAGAACGGCATCCTCGAAATCACCCCGGCTGCAACCAACCCGGTCTTCACCGAGCGCGGCATGTGGAACACCTTCCGTACCTGCGGCCGTGACGACCAGCAGGGCGCCGTTGCGGGTGCCTATCTCGCCGAAAAGTTCAAGGACGCAAAGATCGCCGTCGTTCACGACAAGACTCCTTATGGCCAGGGCCTTGCTGACGAAACCAAGAAGGCCATGAACGCTGCCGGCATCACCGAAGTGATGTACGAAGGTGTGACCACCGGCGACAAGGACTTCTCGGCCCTCATCGCCAAGATGAAGGAAGCCGGCGTCTCGATCATCTACTGGGGCGGTCTCCACACCGAAGCTGGCCTGATCATCCGCCAGGCTGCCGATCAGGGCCTCAAGGCCACTCTCGTATCGGGCGATGGTATCGTTTCGAACGAACTGGCCTCGATCGCCGGCGACGCCGTCGAAGGCACGCTCAACACCTTCGGCCCTGATCCGACCCTGAACCCCGCCAACAAGGAACTCGTCGAAAAGTTCAAGGCTGCCGGCTTCAACCCCGAAGCTTACACGCTCTATTCCTACGCAGCCGTGCAGACGATTGCTGCCGGTGCCAAGGCCGCCGCCTCGACCGATGCGGAAGCCGTTGCCACCGCTCTGAAGGAAAAGGGTCCTTTCCCGACCGCACTCGGCGATCTCGCATTCGATTCCAAGGGTGACCCGAAGATCCCGGGCTACATCATGTACGAATGGAAGAAGGGCGCCGACGGCAAGTTCTCTTACTTCCCGCAGTAAGAAGCCTTCGATTTAGCGAAACCTTATGGAAGCCCGGCCTCGCGCCGGGCTTCTTTTTTGCCGCTTTGGCGGCCGATCGACCCCGTTTGTCGCGTTCTGCAGCACCTTCTGAATTATAACGTTGCGGCCCGGACGTATTCGGTAATACTGGCCGTCAACGAAGGCTTGGGGAGGCTCTGGATGATGATACGCGACACTACGCCGGCCGCCGGCAACAGCATTTACGACCGCGACCTCGACAAATCTCCCGCCAATTTTACCCAGATGTCGCCACTGACCTTTCTGGAGCGTGCCGCCGCCGTCTATCCGGCCCGCACGGCCGTCGTCTACGGCACGGTACGGCGCAACTGGATGCAGACCTATGACCGGGTGCGCAAGCTTGCGGGCGGGCTTGCAGCCCACGGCATCGGCAAGGGCGACACCGTTGCGGTGATCGCCGCCAATATCCCGGAAATGTTCGAGTGCCATTTCGGCGTGCCGATGATCGGCGCGGTGCTCAATGCCATCAATACCCGCCTTGATGCCGAGACCATCGCCTTCATCCTCGAGCATGGCGAGGCGCGCATGGTAATCGTCGATCCCGAGTTTTCCGATCTCGCCGCCCGCGCCATCGCCATGACCGGCCTGACGATCGAGGTGATCGACATCATCGACAGGCAGATCGAGGGTAGCGGGCGCATCGGTGGGATCACCTATGACGAACTGCTGGGCGAGGGGTCCTACAACTTCCGCTGGTCGCCCCCGGACAACGAATGGAACGCCATCAGCCTCAATTATACCTCGGGGACAACAGGCGATCCGAAGGGCGTCGTCTACCACCATCGCGGTGCCTACATGAACGCCATCGGCAATATGCTGACCTGGGGCATGGGTGACCACCCGGTGTATCTGTGGACGCTGCCGATGTTTCATTGCAACGGCTGGTGCTTCCCCTGGACGATCGCCGCTGCCGCCGGCACCAATATCTGCATGCGTGCCATTCGGGTGGAAACTGTCTACGACCTGATCGGCCGGGAAAAGGTCTCGCATTTCTGCGCAGCACCCGTCGTGCTCAACCTTTTGGCGCATGCGCCAGACGCGCTCAAGGCCGGTCTCGACCATCCGGTCAAGGTGATGACGGCAGGTGCGGCGCCGCCGGCCGCCGTCATCGAAGCGATGGAGGCGATCGGGTTTGCGATCACCCATACCTATGGCTTGACCGAAACCTATGGCCCGGCTGTCGTCTGTGCCTGGCACGAGGAATGGGATGCGCTGCCGATCGAGGAGCGGGCGCGGCTGAAGGCACGCCAAGGCGTGCGCTACACCGTGCTCGACGGACTGATGGTCGCCGACAGCGAGACGCTGGAGCCGGTGCCGGCCGATGGCGAGACGATGGGCGAGATCTTCTTTCGCGGCAACAATGTCATGCGTGGCTATCTCAAGAATCCCTCTTCCACCGAAAAGGCCTTTGCCGGCGGCTGGTTCCATTCCGGCGATCTCGCCGTGCTGCATGCCGATGGATATATCGAGATCAAGGACCGCTCCAAGGACGTGATCATTTCCGGCGGCGAGAACATCTCATCGATCGAGGTGGAAGGCGTGCTCTATCGCCATCCGGCGGTGATGGAGGCGGCCGTGGTCGCAAGGCCGGACGACAAATGGGGCGAGACCCCCTGCGCCTTCGTCGGTGTCAAGGAGGGATCGGCGGTCACCGGCCAGGAACTGATCGATTTCTGCCGCGCCAACATGGCACATTACAAGGCGCCTAAGACAATCGTTTTCGGCGCGCTGCCGAAGACCTCCACCGGCAAGGTGCAGAAATTCATGCTGCGGGAGCGGGCGAGGGCTCTGTAGGGCGATGTATTGTTTGGCGGGAATAGCATCCAGCCGGTATCGCGCTCGACCACAGATGTCACCCGAGGGTCTGGCGCCGCCCTCAGATCTCGTGCAGCGCGTTGGTCGCCTTCACCGCTGCCGATGCCCGGTTCTCCACCCCGAGCTTCACATAGATCTGTTCCAGGTGCTTGTTCACCGTTCGCGCCGAAAGGCCGAGGATGTCGCCGATGTCGCGGTTCGACTTGCCCTTGGCGATCCACATCAGCACTTCGGATTCGCGCAGCGTCAGGGTAAAATTGCGGCGCAGGATGGCGTCGTCGCTCTGGGTGTTGGCGGCGCGTAGCCGGAACAGGTATTCGTCGGCGCCGATCGCCCCCAGGAAGGCCAGTTGCAGCGCGGCGGCACCATCATGGGAAAACGAGAACGAGGCGTCGCGGGCAAAGCCCGGCGTACCGCGGCTGGCCATCCACGCGGAAATCGAGCGGGCGACCATGTCTAGGCCCTCGTCGCTGCCGGTGGCCGCATTGACCAGTCTTGTGGCCTGCGGCGTCGACCAGTGGATCGCGCCGTCACCCTTGACCGCCAGCAGATGCCGGCCTGCGGCATCGAGCGCCACCCGGGCGCTCTGGGCCGAGCGTGCATTGGAGAGATGGACGCGGATGCGGGCCCGCAACTCGTCGATATTGATCGGTTTGGTCAGATAGTCCACGCCGCCGGAATCGAGCGCATGGACGACGTGCTCGGTCTCGGTCAGCCCGGTCATGAAGATCACCGGCACCTGTGAGACGGCGGGATTGGCCTTCAGCCGGCGGCAGGTCTCGAAACCGTCCATGGCCGGCATCACCGCGTCGAGCAGGATGAGGTCCGGGCTGATGCGCTCGACGATGTTCAGCGCTGCCGGACCGGAGGTGGCGATCAGCACTGAGAATCCGGACTGCTCCAACGCATCGGTCAGGAATCCCAGGGCCTCCGGGCTGTCATCGACCAAAAGCACGATGTCGCGGGGTTGGGTCGGCTCAGCCACGTGTGTCTTCTTTCTCGGTCTCGAACTTTTGCAGAAAGGACATGTAGCCCGCCATGTCGAAAGCCTGGACGAGTACGCGCAACGCATCGGTAAATGGCAGGTTTTCCTCACTTCTGGCAAGGTCGGCAAGCTTGGCCTCGATGCCGCGGACATAGCCGATCTCGCCGAGCCGCAGCAGATCCTCGATATGGGTCGGGCCGGGGCTTACGAGCGGCGCCGGCGCCCGCGGCTTTGGCGCGGTAATTACACTGTCAGCATAGATCCATTCCAGCCCCAGATACATCGCCAGCTTGTCGCGCAGCCGCTTGACGTCGACCGGTTTCGAGATCGCGTCGTTGTGGCCGTCCGTGCCGCCGGCCGGCGACGAGCCGTCGCCGATATTGGCTGACAGCATCAGGATCGGCGCCGCCTGGCCGCTGTCGCGCAGCCTTTCCACCAGCTGCCACCCGTTCATGCCCGGCATGGAGATGTCGACCAGGAACAGGTCGGGCTGCACGCCTTCGATCAGGGTCAGGCAGTCCGGCCCGGAATTGGCGGTCAGTACGACGAAATCGAGCGGCACGAGCACCTCGCGCATCAGGTCGCGGTGGTCCTCGTTGTCATCAACGACGACGAGAGTGCGGCGGGGGCCGGTATAGGAGACTATTCTGCGCTCAGGCGCCGGCGCCGTACTTGGCCGGTCGATCGCCGACAGCATCAGCCGGGCGCGGAAGGTGGAGCCCTTGTCCTTTTCGCTGACCACCGAGATCTCGCCGCCCAGCGTGTTGGTGAGCAGCCGGGTGATCGTCAACCCGAGGCCGAGGCCGGGCATGGGCCGGATGGTCTCCGCCTCGCCACGCTGGAAAGGTTCATAGATGCGGGCGAGATCCTTCTCCGCGATGCCGCGGCCGGTATCGGAGATGGTGAAGGTCGCCACCTGGCTGCGATAGGAGACCTCGAAGCGGATGCTGCCCTCGTCGGTGAATTTGATCGCATTGGAGAGCAGGTTGACGAGGATCTGCCGCAGCCGCTTCTCGTCGGTGCGGACATATTGCGGCAGGTGGCCGGTACGCACATGCTCGAAGACAAGGCCCTTGGCCTGGGCCTGCGGTTCGAACATGTCGACGATCTGGTCGAGAAAGTCCTGGATGTTGAGTTCGTTGGAATAGACCTGCAACCGGCCGGCCTCGATCTTGGAAATGTCGAGCAAGCCGTCGATCAGCCCGGACAGATGCTCGGCCGATCGCCGGATCACCTTGATCGCCGATTGTCGCGGCGCCGGAATGGTATCGTCACGCTCAAGGATCTGGGCATAGCCGAGCACGGCGTTCAGCGGCGTGCGCAACTCATGGGAAAGGCCGACGACATAGCGGCTCTTGGCGCGGTTGGCAGCCTCGGCGGTTTCCTTGGCGGTCTGCAACGCCGCATCGGTCTTCTGGTGGGCGGCGATTTCCTTCAGCAGCAGCGTATTTTGGCGAGAGGATTCCTCTTCAGCCACCACACGGCTGTCATGGGCAAGCACGTAATACCAGGAGGCGATGCCGGTGATCACCGAGAGTACGAAGAAGACGATCAGCACCGTTCGGTTGACGACCACGGCGGTATCGGGCGAGCCGGCGCCGACCTGGTGGGCGATCAGGGCGAGAATGGCGCCGATCACCGAGATCGAGAGGACAGCGGTAATGGCATAACGGCCGAGCCGGGTGCCGAGCCGGACGATGATCCGCTCGGGCAGCAGCCCGCGGGCAACCGCGCCGACCTGGGCGTTGAGCTTGGCCTGCGGCTTGCACATGTCGTGGCAGCGGCTGTCGAGCGAGCAGCAGAGCGAACAGATCGGCGCGGCATAGGCAGGGCACCAGGCCATGTCCTCCGGCTCGAACGGGTGTTCGCAGATCGAGCAGGTGATGGCCGACAGGTTCTTCCAGCTGTGGCGCGGCTTGCGGGCGAGATAGTACTTGCCCTTGGTGCCCCAGGCGATCAGCGGCGAGATCAGGAATGCGATCAGGGTGATATAGGTGGCGAGCGACGCCAGAAGCGCGCCGAACAGGCCGAAATGGGCACAGAGCGAAATGCCGCCGGCAATCACCAGAGTGCCGAAGCCGACTGGGTTGATGTCGTAGAGATGGGCGCGCTTGAACTCGATGCCGGGCGGCGCCAGCCCCAGCGGCTTGTTGATGAACAGGTCGGCGGAAATCGTGCACAGCCAGGACATGGCGATGATCGAGAAGATGCCGAGCGTTTCCTCCAGCAGGCGGTAGATGCCGAGTTCCATCAACAGCAAGGCGATGGCAACATTGAACACCAGCCAGACGACGCGGCCGGGATGGCTGTGGGTGAGCCGCGAAAAGAAATTCGACCAGGCGAGTGACCCGGCATAGGCGTTCATGACGTTGATCTTCAGCTGGGATACAACCACGAAGGCAGCCATCAGCAGAAGCGCCGCCGTCTGGTTCGGGATCATGTAGCCGAAGGCGGTGAGATACATATGGGCGGGATCGGCGGCCTCGCGCACCGGCGTGCCCGACGACAGCGTCAGCACCGCCAGGAAGGAGCCGGCCAGTAATTTCGGCACGCCGACCACCACCCAGCCGGCGCCGGCGAGAAAGACCGCGATCCGGTGGCGCAGTTTCCGTCCACCCTCCGGCGGCAGGAAGCGCAGGAAGTCGACCTGCTCGCCGATCTGCGGCATCAGCGCCAGGATGACGGCCGAGGCGGCGCCGAATTCAATCAGGTCGAACGGCGCAGGGCCACTGGTGCCGCTATTGGAATGGCCGACGCCGGCAAAGGCGCGCCAGAGGTCGAATTTCTCCCAGTCGGAAAAGCCGATGAAAATGAAAGGCAGGATGTTGAGGACGATCCAGAACGGCTGGGTGATCAGCTGGAAGCGCGAGATCAGCCGGACGCCGTAGGTGACCAGCGGAATGACGACGACCGCCGAGATGATGTAGCCGATCCACGGCGGGATGCCGAAGGCCAGATCCAGCGCCCCGGTCATGATCGAGGCTTCGATGGCAAACAGCATGAAGGTGAAGGAGGCGTAGATCAGCGAGGTGATGGTCGAGCCGATATAGCCGAAGCCGGCGCCGCGGGTGAGGAGATCGATATCGACGCCGTGGCGGATGGCATAGCGGCTGATCGGCAGTCCGACCACCAGCATGACGATCGCCGCGGCAATGATGGCGAAAAAGGCGTTGGTGGTGCCGTAGGACAGCGTGATGGTGCCGCCGATCGCCTCGAGTGCCAGGAAGGAGATGGCGCCGATGGCGGTCTGGGAAATTCGGCTGGAGGAGAATTTGCGGGCGCCCTTGGCGGTGAACCGCAGGGCGTAGTCTTCCAGCGTCTGGTCGGCGACCCAGCGGTTGTATTCGCGCCGGACGGGAATGATGCGTTGGCGTGCGGCCATGCGGTCTGTCTACATCTCGATGGGTGGGAGGGCCTATCGGATCGAAGTGTCGGCGGATTGCAGCCGATTTGCAAGGGGCAGGACGGATGGGCCTGGTGCGGCCTTCCGTGCGCGGACTTTTTAGGGATGGGCTGCGGGGCAGCAATTTTACCTTATATACGCCCGCGAAACTTGCTGCTAACGCTGGACGCCTCAGGCCGGTGCCGATCAGGGCACCGGGCAACCACAACCGGAGGGGAATTCGCCGCATGGACACCGAAACCGCAAAGCCGCCCGCCACCTGGCGCGTCGTCCTCGCCTTCCTTTTCGACCTGATCATGGCCTTCGTCGTGCTCGGCTACGTCATCGCCTCGATCTTCGGCGGCAAGACCGAGGAGGGCTTCAGCCTGACCGGCGGCCCCGCCTTCCTGCTGTTTGCTCTGGTGATCGCCTATTTCGTCGTCTTCAACCGCTTTTTCGGTGGCACGCTGTGGAAGCGTATTTTCCGCGTCACCCGCTGATTATTTCCCGCCCCATGCGCCGCATGACCCAGCGGCTGACACCCGCCCGGTCGACTGTGTTGGCGGATCGCCGGCATTGATTTCCCGCTTGCCGCCATAAAAACCGAGGATCGCGGGCGGTTTCGAGCAGGTTTCGCTTGCGCAACCGGTGCCTTGTTTTGTAGCGAGAGGCGGAGTTGATCTGCCCTCGGGCATTTTTGGGTTCGGAGACGAGATGGAAATATTTACAGCTGTCGGCCTGGTGGCGCTTTTTCAGGTCATCGCCATCGATCTGGTCCTGGCCGGCGATAACGCGATCGTCATCGGCCTTGCCGCCGCCGGTCTCCCAGCGCACCAGCGCAACAAGGCGATCCTGGTCGGCATCATCGCCGCCACCGTGCTGCGCATCGGCTTTGCCACCATCACCTCCTACCTGCTCAACATGGTTGGCCTGCAATTGCTCGGCGGACTGCTTCTGGCCTGGGTCTGCTGGAAGATGTGGAGCGAATTGCGCACTGCAGCGCACGAACCGCATCTGGCGGGCGAAACCGACGACGTGGAACTGAACGTCAAGCAGAAGACTTTCATGCAGGCTGCGATGCAGATCGTCGTTGCCGACGTGTCGATGTCGCTTGACAACGTGCTGGCCGTGGCCGGCGCCGCCAAGGATCATACGACGATCCTCATCATCGGCCTCGTGCTGTCGATCGCGCTGATGGGCCTTGCCGCCAACCTGGTCGCCAAGCTGCTGCACAAGCACCGCTGGATCGCCTATGTCGGGCTCGGCGTCATCGTCTACGTGACCTTCAACATGATCTATCATGGCACCGTCGAGGTCTTGCCTTATGTGCAGGCCTGGCTGGCGTAGGCACACCAGCTAACAGCATTTCTCCGCATCAAAGATCGCCGGATATCCCAGAGGATGTCCGGCGATTTTCGTTTGGGGATGCTTTGAGGCGGCTGCACGTCGAAACTCGCGGTCCGGATTCGCGCCGCGCATAGCTGCCTTGCAGCCCCCTCGCGCCGCCCCGCGCATCTTGCCCCCCTGCCTACGTCAATTGACGTATACGTTTTTGCAGTGCAGCGTCGGATAGTCCCCTCAAGCAACGGTTAAGTTTTGGGCCGGTTGCGAGAACAATAAGAGAGGGGTTCAACCAGATGAAACTGAAGGCATATGTCAAGGGCGCCATGCTCGGCGCCATGCTGTCGACAACCGCGTTCCACGGCGCATTTGCCGCCGATGACACGATCAAGGTCGGCATTCTCCACTCGCTCTCCGGCACCATGGCGATTTCGGAAACCACGCTGAAAGACGCCATGCTGATGCTCATCGAAGAGCAGAACAAGAAGGGCGGCATTCTCGGCAAGAAGCTCGAAGCCGTCGTCGTCGATCCCGCCTCCGACTGGCCGCTGTTTGCCGAAAAGGCCCGCGAGCTGATCGAAAAGGACAAGGTCGCCGCCGTCTTCGGTTGCTGGACCTCGTCGTCGCGCAAGTCGGTTCTGCCGGTGTTCGAAGAGCTGAATTCGCTGCTGTTCTACCCGGTCCAGTACGAGGGTGAAGAATCCTCGCGCAACATCTTCTACACCGGTGCCGCCCCGAACCAGCAGGCGATCCCGGCCGTCGACTACCTGATGAAGGAAGAAGGCGTCACCCGCTTCGTGCTCGAAGGCACCGACTACGTCTACCCGCGCACCACCAACAAGATCCTCGAAGCCTACCTGATTGCCAAGGGCATTCCGAAGGAAGACATCCTGATCAACTACACGCCGTTCGGCTTTGCCGACTGGCAGACGGAAGTCGCCAAGATCAAGGAATTCGGTTCGGCCGGCAAGAAGACCGCCGTCGTCTCGACCATCAACGGCGACGCCAACGTTCCTTTCTACAAGGAGCTCGGCAACAAGGGCATCAAGGCCACCGACATCCCGGTCATCGCGTTTTCGGTCGGTGAAGAGGAGCTCGCCGGTCTCGACACCAAGCCGCTGGTCGGCCATCTCGCCGCCTGGAACTACTTCCAGTCCGTCGATGCGCCTGTCAATGCCGAGTTCATCAAGAGCTGGCACGCCTATACCAAGAACGACAAGCGCGTGACCAACGACCCGATGGAAGCCGCCTATATCGGCTTCAACGCGTGGGTGAAGGCCGTAGAAGCTGCCGGCACCACCGACACCGACGCGGTTCTCGACACCATCATCGGCACCTCGGTTCCGAACCTTTCGGGCGGCTACTCGACCGTGATGCCGAACCACCACATCACCAAACCGGTGCTGATCGGTGAAATCCAGGCCGACGGCCAGTTCGAAATCGTCCAGCAGACCCCGCAGGTCGTTGGCGACGAATGGTCCGACTACCTGCCGGACTCAAAGGACCTGATCTCCGACTGGCGCAAGCCGATGTCGTGCGGCAACTTCAACGTTGCCACCGGAAAGTGCGGCGGCAAGGGTTCGTAAGTTCTCTTGAACACCTGAGCCGAAGACCGGCTTCCGTCCGGGTATTTCCCGGGCGGAAGCTTCCCCGAAAGTCCATGCCGCCACGGCGGTGGATTGCTGTTTCCCCGGCAGATCAGACCCTTTGATTTCCTGCATTTGACGATTGTCGCGGGCGCAACAGCAACGGTAACCGAGGCAAGAAAACGATGTATCGCGCCATCCAGATTGTTCTCGTCGCGCTGTGCCTGGTCCTGTCGATCGCAGCCACCGGCGCACGCGCCCAGCAGAGCATCCAGCCGCTGGTCGATGCGCTCGGCACCGGCGGATTTCCGGAGCGCGAAGCCGCCATCAAGGCGCTGGTTGCCTCCGGCGATCCGAAGGTCAGTACCATCCTGCAGCAATTGAGCGACGGCCTGCTGTTTGCGCCGAAATCCGGCGGCCGCGTGCTGCTTTCGACCGGTTCCGACGACACCTATGCCGATCCGCTGACCGGCGACGTCGTGGCAGAGCCCGGCCAACTCACTAAGATCCGCGTCAACAATGCTCTGCGCGGCGTTATCAGCGCGCTGACGAGCCAGTTGACCCTGTTGTCGCCCGACCGTTCTGCGCGGCTTGCCGCGGCGCAAGGCCTGTTGCGCGACGCCGATCCGGAAAATCTCGCCCTTCTCAACGAGGCGCTGGCGGCTGAAAAGGACTTGACCGTCAAGGCGACGATGGAGGCCGCCCGCGCCGTCATCCTGCTGAAGACCGATGCCAGCCTGGAGGACAAGACGGCGGCGATCGATACCATTGCCAACCGCGGCGGCCGCGACGCACTGACGACGCTGACGGCGGCGATGGAAAACGCTCCCGACGACCTCAAGCCGGTGATCGGCCGCCATATCGACGGCATCAACCGCAGCCTCGCCGCCTGGGACGTCGCCCAGAACATCTCCTACGGCATCTCGCTCGGCTCGGTGCTGCTGCTGGCCGCCATCGGTCTGGCCATCACCTTCGGGGTCATGGGCGTCATCAACATGGCGCATGGCGAAATGGTCATGCTCGGCGCCTATACCACCTATGTGGTGCAGGGGGCCGTCAGTGCCTCCTTCCCGGCCTTCGGCGACTATTCCCTCATCCTCGCGGTGCCCGCTGCCTTCCTGTTCACCGGCCTGGTCGGCTTCGTCATCGAGCGCAGCGTCATCCGATTTCTATATGGCCGGCCGCTGGAAACGCTGCTGGCCACCTGGGGCATTTCGCTGATCCTGCAGCAGGCCATCCGTTCCGTCTTCGGCCCGACCAATCGCGAGGTCGGCAATCCGACCTGGATGTCCGGCGCCTTCGAGGTCGGCGGGCTGACGCTCACCTGGAACCGGCTGTGGATCGTGGTCTTCGCGCTCACCGTGTTCTTCGCCCTGCTCGGACTGTTGAAGCGCACCCCGTTCGGCCTGCAGATGCGCGCCGTTACCCAGAACCGCCGGATGGCCTCGTCGATGGGTATCCGCACCCCCTGGGTCGACGCCTTCACCTTTGCGCTCGGCTCCGGCGTGGCCGGCATGGCGGGCGTGGCCCTTTCCCAGATCGACAACGTCTCGCCGAACCTCGGCCAGTCCTACATCATCGACAGTTTCATGGTCGTGGTGTTCGGCGGGGTCGGCAATCTCTGGGGCACGCTGGTCGGCGCCTTCTCGCTCGGCATCCTCAACAAGTTCCTGGAACCCTATGCCGGCGCGGTGCTGGGAAAAATCCTGGTGCTGGTTCTCATCATCCTGTTCATCCAGAAGCGGCCGCGTGGGCTCTTCGCACTCAAAGGAAGGGCGGTGGAAGCATGATCACGGCTTTTCTCCTCCGGTCGCTCGACGCCAAGATCCTCATCGCCATTGCCATCCTGCTGGCGCTCGCCGTCCTCGTCCCGGCCTCCAACCTGCTGCTGCCGGCCGACAGCGGCCTGCGCATCCCCACCTATCTGATGTCGCTGTTTGGAAAGTACCTTACCTATGCGCTGCTGGCGCTGGCGCTGGACCTTGTCTGGGGTTTCTGCGGTATCCTGTCGCTCGGCCACGGCGCCTTCTTTGCGCTCGGCGGCTATGCCATGGGCATGTATCTGATGCGCCAGATCGGCGCCCGCGGTTCCTACGGCAATCCGATCCTGCCCGACTTCATGGTCTTCCTGAACTACAAGGAACTGCCGTGGTTCTGGCACGGCTTCGACCACTTCTGGTTCGCAGCCCTCATGGTGCTGGTGGTGCCGGGGCTGCTTGCCTTCGTGTTCGGCTGGTTCGCCTTCCGCTCGCGCGTCAACGGCGTCTACCTGTCGATCATCACCCAGGCGATGACCTACGCGCTGCTGCTCGCCTTCTTCCGCAACGACATGGGTTTCGGCGGCAATAACGGCCTGACCGACTTCAAGGACATCCTCGGCTTCAACATCCAGGCCGACGGCACCCGTGCCGCCCTGTTCGCGGCCACCGCCATCCTGCTGGCGCTGTCGCTGATGATCGCGTCGGCCATCGTCCGCTCGAAATTCGGCAAGGTGCTGGTCGGCGTGCGCGATGCCGAAAGCCGGGTACGGTTCTTGGGCTACCGGGTCGAGCACATGAAGCTGTTCACCTTCGTCGTGTCGGCGATGATGGCGGGTATCGCCGGCGCCCTTTACGTACCGCAGGTCGGCATCATCAATCCCGGCGAATTCGCCCCGGCCAATTCGATCGAAGTGGTCATCTGGACGGCGGTCGGCGGCCGCGCCACCCTGATCGGTCCGATCATCGGCGCAGTCCTGGTCAACGGCGGCAAGACCATCTTCACCGGCCTGTTTCCGGAAGTCTGGCTGTTCGCGCTCGGCGCCCTGTTCGTCGCCGTCACCCTGTTCCTGCCCAAGGGCATTGTCGGCACCGTGGTGCAGTACTGGAAGTCGCGCGGCGAATACCAGGCGGCCGGCGACAAGGAAAAGGTTAGAAGCCAGGAAATCGCCGATGCGGCGAAATCCACCGACCCCCAGCCGGCGGAGTGAGACCATGGTAGAAAAGACATCCACCAGCCTGCTCTATCTCGACGGCGTGTCCGTGTCCTTCGACGGCTTCAAGGCGCTGAACTCGCTGTCCTTCGTGGTCGAACCCGGCGAACTTCGCGCCATTATCGGCCCGAACGGCGCCGGCAAGACGACGATGATGGACATCATTACCGGCAAGACACGGCCCGACAGCGGTCAGGTGTTCTTCGAGGGCGATACCGACCTTACCAAGCTCGACGAGGCCGAAATCGCCCAGCTCGGCATCGGTCGAAAATTCCAGAAGCCGACGGTGTTCGAGAGCCATACCATCTGGGACAATCTGGAACTGGCGCTCAACCGTTCGCGCACTGTGTTCGGAACGCTGTTCTACCGTCTGTCCGGCGAGGACCGCGACCGCATTGAAGAGATCCTCGACATCGTCCGCCTCAAGGACCGCCGCAGCGACCTTGCCGCCAACCTGTCGCATGGCCAGAAGCAATGGCTGGAGATCGGCATGCTCTTGGCGCAGGAACCGAAACTTCTGCTGGTCGACGAGCCGGTCGCCGGCATGACCGATGCCGAGACCGCCGAGACCGCCATCCTGCTGCGCGAGATCGCCAAGACCCGTTCCGTGGTGGTGGTCGAGCACGACATGGGTTTTATCCGCGACCTCGGCGTCAAGGTGACCTGCCTGGCCGAAGGCTCGGTGCTGGCCGAAGGCTCGATCGACTTCGTGTCGGCCGATCCGAAGGTGGTCGAGAATTATCTGGGGCGGTGAGCATGGACCTCCTGCGCCCGACCATACCCCCCTCTGCCCTGCCGGGCATCTCCCCCACACGGGGGGAGATCGACTTGGGGCAGGCCGTCTGCTTCCAATCTCCCCCCGTGTGGGGGAGATGTCACGGAGTGACAGAGGGGGGTGAACTCCACACAATGCCTTTTGCCGGGAGCTCACCATGCTGACAGTCGAAAACGTCAATCTGCACTACGGCGCCGCCCAGGCTCTGCGGGGCGTCAGCCTGAAAGCGGAAATGGGCAAGATCACCTGCGTGCTCGGCCGCAACGGCGTCGGCAAGAGCTCGCTTTTGCGGGCCGTCACCGGCCAGCACGCAATTTCCAGCGGCTCGATCGATTTCAACGGCACCACGCTCAACGGCATGGCGCCATTCAATCGCGCCCGCCACGGCGTCGGCTATGTGGCGCAGGGCCGCGAGATCTTTCCGCTGCTCACCGTCAAGGAAAATCTCGAAACCGGCTATGCGCCGGTCGCCCGCAAGGACCGCTTCATTCCCGACGAAATCTTCAGCCTGTTTCCTGTGCTCGGCACCATGCTGTCGCGGCGTGGCGGCGATCTGTCGGGCGGCCAGCAGCAGCAGCTGGCGATCGGCCGGGCGATGGTGACGCGGCCGAAAATCCTGGTGCTGGACGAGCCGACCGAAGGCATCCAGCCGTCAATCATCAAGGATATCGGCCGGGCGATCCGCTACTTGCGCGACAGCACCGGCATGGCGATCCTGCTGGTCGAGCAGTATCTCGACTTCTGCCGCGAGCTTGCGGATTACGTCTACATCATGGACCGCGGCGAAATCGTCCACCAGGGCATGGCCGAAACGCTGGATACGCCGGCGGCCAGGCGCCACCTGACGGTGTGACGCTGTAGCCTCACCGTGCGGATATGCAGGGCAGGGTTGACGAATTGTTAGTGATCGCGGGTTGATGCTTTGCAGCAGTATGGTAATTTCTCGCAACTGCTCACAAGAGGCGTTTTCATGAAATTCAACGGAATTCCTGGTCTCCGTCGGCCAGTGGCGTTGCTTCGTGCGTTAACAGCCGGAGTTTTTGTTTTCGCAGGCATGGCTGGCACCGCATATGCGTCCGGCTGCGGCCAGCCGGTGATCCCGGGTCAGCATGACCTTTCGGTCAGTTCCGGCGGCCTCGATCGTACCGCGGTCGTCTTCATCCCCGCTTCCTATTCCGGCACCAAGAAGGTGCCGCTGGTCTTCGACCTTCATGGCAGCAACAGCTTTCCGGCCGCGCAGATGGCGCGCAGCCGCTGGCCGGCCGTGGCCGAGAAGGAAGGCTTCATCGTCGTCGCGCCGCAAGGCGGCCTGGATGGCAATGTCGCCGGCACCCATGCCTGGAACGTGCCGGGTGTTACCGCCGGCGAAGGCCCGAACGACGAGGCCTTCCTCAAGGCCGCCGTCAAGGCCGCCAAGGACACCTTCTGCATCGATGCCGACCGCGTCTATGCCTCGGGCTATTCCGGCGGCGGGCGGATGCTGTCGCAGTATCTGTGCAACGGCAATTCGGAATTTTCCGCAGCCGGCTTTGTCATGAGCCTGCGCGCCGGCTATCCGCGGCAGAAGGACGGCACCTGGCAGCCCGACGGCGACAGCTGCCGCCCGGAAAAGCCGGTGTCGATCATCGCCTTCTGGGGTCTCAAGGACAATACCAATCCCTTTGCCGGCGGCGGCAGCGCCTATTGGCAGTATAGCGGCGAGACCGCCCTTAAGCGCTGGGCCGACCTCGATGGCTGCAAGGGTGACATGCGCTCCGAGAGCGGCGACGTCATCTCCAGCATGGCCTTTGATAACTGCAAGGGCGGCGCGCGGGTGCTGTCCTACACCATCGCCAACAACACCCATGCGTGGCCGAGCAGCTCTGTCCTGTTTTCGCTGGCAAAAAATGAAAACCAGATCGGCGGCGAGGTTGATGCGGCGGCGAGAATGTGGAACTTCTTCGAAAGCGGCAAGGGCCAGCTGATGGCCGATATCCAGGTCAAGGGCGCCTGTCAGGACATTGCAAAACCAGCCGGTTCCAAGGCCGGACTTCAGGGGACGACGTGCAGCCAGCAGGGCAAGGCAGACAGCAAAGGGCCTGGGGCCGAGGACGCCTTGTAACCAAGTGCTTTGACGGGCGCACGCGCCTCGATGAATTCTACCAGGAGGGTGCGGCAAAGATCCGCTTGCCCAATACCTATTCCAGCGAAATGGAAGCGGTTATCATCAATACCGCCGGCGGGCTGACCGGCGGCGACCGGATGGAGTGGTCGATCACCGCTGCTGCCGGTTGCCATGTCACCGCCACCACCCAGGCCTGCGAAAAAATCTACAAGGCCGCCTTCGGCACCGCCGAGATTTCTACTCGGATCGAAGCGGGCGCCGGAGCAAAAATCCACTGGCTGCCGCAGGAAAGCATCCTGTTCGACAATGCTTCGCTCACCCGTACGCTTGAGGTCGATCTTGCCGCCGACGCCGAGTTCATCGCCGTCGAGGCGGTGCTGCTGGGTCGCAAGGAGATGGGCGAGGCGATGCGCCACGGTGCCATGCGCGACAGCTGGCGGGTGCGTCGCGAGGGGCGTTTGATCCATGCCGAGGAACTGCGGCTCCAGGGCGATATCGCTGCGCTGACCGCCCGGGGTGCCGTGCTCGGCGGCAAGGTGGCATTCGCGACGCTGCTCTATGCCGGGCCGCTGGCCGAAGCGTTGTTGCCACTGGTGCGCGCGGCGCTCGGCGATTGCCATGGCGGCGCCAGCCAGTGGCAGGACAAGCTGGTAGTGCGGCTGACGGCTGCCGACGGCTTTGCGTTGAGAAAAAACCTGATCCCGGTGATTTCGGTCTTGCGCGGCGGCGCGTCTGTGCCGAAAGTCTGGAATCTGTAAATGCATCGACGCCAAGTGGAGCCTTCATGAACCTGACGCCAAGGGAAAAAGACAAACTGCTGATCGCCATGGCGGCCGTCGTGGCCCGCCGCCGGCTGGACCGGGGTGTCAAGCTGAACTATCCGGAAGCCATCGCGCTGATCTCCGACTTCGTCGTCGAGGGCGCTCGCGACGGCCGCGCTGTTGCCGAACTGATGGAGGCGGGCGCCCATGTCGTTACCCGCGCCCAGGTGATGGACGGGATCGCCGAGATGATCCACGACGTCCAGGTCGAGGCGACCTTCCCCGACGGCACCAAGCTGGTAACCGTGCACGAACCGATCCGCTAGGAGATCTGCGATGGCCCTGGATCTGCGACCCAATTGCGAATGCTGCGACAAGGACCTGCCGCCCGAAAGCCTGGAGGCGCTGATCTGCAGCTTCGAATGCACCTATTGCGCCGATTGCGCCGAAAACACGCTGGCCGGCATCTGCCCCAATTGTGGCGGCGAACTGGTGCGCCGCCCGGTGCGGCCCGCCGCAAAACTCGCCAACAATCCGCCTTCCACCCTGCGGGTCCTCAAGGCCGAGGGCTGCCCGCCCGCCAAAGCGGCATAAACAACGGAGACGACCAGATATGATCCCCGGAGAAATCCTTGCCGCGAGCGGCGATATCGAGCTGAATGCCGGTCTGCCGACCACGACGATCGAAGTCGCCAATACCGGCGACCGGCCGGTGCAGGTGGGCAGCCACTACCATTTCGCCGAGGCCAATGAAGGCCTGGTGTTCGATCGCGCCATCGCCCGCGGCCAGCGCCTCGACATTCCGGCCGGCACGGCGGTGCGTTTCGAGCCGGGGCAGCGGCGGCAGGTGACGCTGATCCCGCTTTCCGGCAAGCGCGAGGTCTATGGCTTTCGCCAGCAGGTGATGGGCAAGCTGTGACCATCGCCATTCGTGGGAAGGGAAGATGTGTGATGAAATCGATTGTCTTGACCGCACTGTGCGGGTGCGTTTTGCTGATCGACGGACCGGCGGCCGGTGACGATGCACCGAATGTCGACTGTGGCAACGCCATGACCCAACTGGACATGAATATCTGCGCCCAGCGAGACCATGCGACCGCCGATACCGCCCTCAACGCCCAGTATGCGCTGACACGCAAGGCGATGGCCGACATCGATGCCGGCCTGGAAAGCAATCTGCAAGGTGCGGCCAAGGGGCTGCTGGCCGCGCAGCGCGCCTGGATCGCCTACCGCGATGCGGAATGCGAGACGGAAGGTTTTCAGGCCCGCGGCGGATCGATGGAGCCGATGCTGGTCTCCGGCTGCCTGGCGCAATTGACGATCAAGCGTACGGCCGAGCTCAAGGCGCTTGCCGACGGTTTGGGGAACTAAAGGCCTGTGAGCGGCGGGCGCCACATCGTCGTTGTCGGCAATGGCGAGGTGCCAGACAGTGCCTTCAGCGCTATCGAGGGCGCCGATATCGTCGTGCGCTTCAACGACTGCCGTTCGGCCCAGGCCGGGAATGTGCGCACCGACGTGGTGGCGGTCTGCAATACCGGCCGGCCGGCCAAGGCGATGCTGGGTTCGAGTGTCTGGGGCGATAGCGAAGCGGTGCGCCGGGCCGGCGAAATCTGGAGCGTGCGCGATCCCCGCCGGTTTGCCGCGCTGTGTCCGCAACTCGCCGTTAGCCATCCTGAACTCGACGATTTCTGCGACGATTATACCGACGGTTTTGCCGCTTTCGCCGCGGCCTCCGGCAAGCGCCACCGGGTGATCGGCGAGGCGGTGCATCTGGCAGTGGACGCCGCCCTCGGCCGCCATCAGCCGGGGCCCTATATCGTGCCGAGCAGCGGCATGATCGTGATCGCCGATCTCTTGAGTTCCGGCTCGCCAGACCGGATCAGCATCGTCGGCTTCAGCCATGTCGGCTGGGAGGGCCATCCGTTTGCAGCGGAGAGGCGGCTGGTGGACGCCTATGTCGCCGAAGGCCGCCTGCGACGGCTCGACAGCGGCATTGCAGTGCAAAATGCGATGCCGTACATTTCCGGCAGAGGTTAGGGAGACCTGCCATGAATCAGTCGTCTAAGATAAGTCCGGATGGTAGCATTCATCTTCCTGCGGAAGTCCAGCGATCGCTGGGTGTCCGGCCGGGCGACGATGTGCAGTTCGTGCGCAATGCGGCTGGCGCGTTCGAATTGCGTGGTGGCTTGCGTACGCCGGCTACTGCACCCTCGGGTGGCTCCGGTCTCAAACACCTCAAGGGGCTGTTCGCTCAGCCTATTGGCACCTTGGATATCGAGAGCGCTATTTCCGAGACCGTTCGGCTTCGCGTCGCCAAGGATCGGTCGGAGATGGATCCTTGATCGGAGTCGATACCAATGTGCTGGTTCGATACTTCCTCAGCGACGATCCCAAATGGTCGCCGATTGCCACTGCTTTTATCGACGAAGTGCTGACGGCGGAGCGCCCTGGTTACGTCAATCCCATTACGCTGGTCGAATTGGTGTGGACGCTGCGCCGATTGCCGGATTTCGATCGCCCCAAGCTCGCTTACCTCATTGAGAATCTGCTTCTGTCCGATACCATTGTCTTGGGCGAGGCAGATGCCGTCAGGCGGGCGCTTGCCGCGTTCCAGACTGGTAGCGCAGGCTTTGCCGACTATCTGATTGCCGAGCTGAACGAAGCTGCCGGTGCCTCGCCGACAGTGACGATCGACCGAAAGGCCGGCAAGACACTTCCTTTTACGCCTCTCTCCCACGGAGCCTGATCCATGTCCTACAAGATGTCCCGCGCCGCCTATGCCAACATGTTCGGGCCGACCACCGGCGACCGTGTGCGGCTGGCGGATACCGAGCTGTTCATCGAGGTGGAGAAGGATTTTACCCGCTATGGCGAAGAGGTGAAATTCGGCGGCGGCAAGGTCATCCGCGACGGCATGGGCCAGAGCCAGGCGACCCGGGCCGAGGGCGCCGTCGATACCGTCATCACCAATGCGCTGATCGTCGATCACAGCGGCATCTACAAGGCCGATGTCGGCCTCAAGAACGGCCGCATCCACGCGATCGGCAAGGCCGGCAATCCCGATACCCAGCCGGGCGTCACCATCATCATCGGACCGTCCACCGAGGCGATCGCCGGCGAGGGCAAGATACTCACCGCCGGCGGCATGGATGCCCATATCCACTTCATCTGCCCGCAGCAGATCGAGGAAGCGTTGATGTCCGGCATCACCACCATGCTCGGCGGCGGCTCCGGCCCCGCTCACGGCACGCTCGCCACCACCTGCACCGGTGCCTGGCATATCGAGCGGATGATCGAGAGTTTCGATGCCTTCCCGATGAACCTCGCGCTCGCCGGCAAGGGCAATGCCTCGCTGCCGGCGCCGCTGGAAGAAATGATCCTTGCCGGCGCCTCCAGCCTGAAACTGCACGAGGACTGGGGCACGACGCCGGCCGCCATCGACAACTGCCTGTCGGTCGCCGACGACTACGACGTGCAGGTGATGATCCACACCGACACGCTGAACGAATCGGGATTCGTCGAAGACACGATCGCCGCCATCAAGGGCCGCACCATCCATGCCTTCCACACCGAAGGTGCCGGCGGCGGCCATGCACCGGATATCATCAAGATCTGCGGCCAGCCGAACGTTATCCCGTCCTCGACCAATCCGACGCGTCCTTACACCGTCAACACCATCGCCGAGCACCTCGACATGCTGATGGTCTGCCATCACTTGTCGTCATCCATCCCCGAGGACATCGCCTTCGCCGAAAGCCGGATCCGCAAGGAAACCATCGCCGCCGAAGACATTTTGCACGATATCGGCGCCTTCTCGATCATCTCCTCCGACAGCCAGGCCATGGGCCGTGTCGGCGAAGTCGCCATCCGCACCTGGCAGACGGCTGACAAGATGAAGCGGCAGCGCGGCCGCCTGGGCCAGGAAACCGGCCAGAACGACAATTTCCGCGTCCGCCGCTATATCGCCAAATACACCATCAATCCGGCCATCGCCCATGGGCTGTCCCATGAGATCGGTTCGATCGAAGTGGGAAAGCGCGCCGACCTGGTGCTGTGGAGCCCGGCCTTCTTCGGCGTCAAGCCGGACATGGTGCTGCTCGGCGGCTCGATCGCGGCGGCCCCGATGGGCGATCCGAACGCCTCGATCCCGACGCCGCAGCCGATGCATTACCGGCCGATGTTTGCCGCCTTCGGCAAGCTGCTCACCAATTCCTCGGTGACCTTCGTGTCCCAGGCCTCGATCGACGGCGGCATCATCCAGCGGCTCGGTGTGGATAAGAAACTGCTGTCGATCAAAAATACCCGCGGCGGCATCTCCAAGGCGTCGATGATCCACAACGATCTGACGCCGCATATCGAGGTTGATCCGGAAACCTATGAAGTGCGGGCCGATGGCGAGCTTTTGACCTGCGAACCGGCGACCGTCCTGCCGATGGCGCAGCGCTATTTCCTGTTTTAGGATGTGCTCCAGGCCAGCTGGGTTATGATGCTGCGTTTTGCCAAAGCGGCATTGTGGACGTTGCTGCTGTCCTTGGTCGCGGTCACAGCCGGAACCTTGCTGCCGCGGCCGCTTTTTACCGCTTCGCCGGGCGGGGAGCCGCTGACCCGGCGGGCAATCCTGCTCTCCAGCCCGATCCACACCGATATCGCCCTGCCGCTGGATACAGAGACGCGGCAAGCTTTTGCATTCCTGCGGGCCGGTGGCGTCGATATCGACAATCCCGGGGCAGCGTGGCTGGTCATCGGCTGGGGCGGGCGGGCCTTTTACCTGCAGACGCCGACCTGGGGCGATCTGAAACCGATGCCGGCGTTCAAGGCGCTGACCGTCGACCGCGCCGTCCTGCATGCCGATCTGGCTGGGCCTATGGAGGCTGACCGGCCAGGCACAAAAGAGTTTAAGGTGAGCGAGGTCGGCTATCGGCGGATGCTGGCGTTCATGGTAGCCAGTTTCAGCCGCGAACAGGGGCTGGCAATGCCGATCAGTGGAGCCGGTTATGGGGATTTCGACCAATTCTACGAGGCCGGCGGCCATTTCAACGTGCTGGTCGGCTGCAATACCTGGACGGCTGCTGCGCTGCGCTCTGGCGGGCTCAGAACCGGCTGGTGGAACCCTCTGCCGCAGAGCCTGGCCCTATCCTTGTCCCTGCTGAACTGACGGACGCCACTGGGGATACGCTGACCAGCCCGGCCGAAATTTTGTTAACACAAATGCGTCGGCGCCATGAATATGGGTGGCCAATAAGTTAATGCGCGACTTTTTTCGGGAGCGTTCGAACTGTTTTTCTGCTTGCCGAAGCTGATCGGCTCGGCAAGTGGTGCATGCGCAGCCAGTAGACGCTGCAATCGTGCAAGTCCTGAGAATACTGAATTCTGCTCAATTATGTTGAAATGACTGCGCAATACTGATTACGTGTTGGCGTTTGAAATGCAATCGCAGATTATAATTTAAATTAGTAAAATATACTGAAAAGTATTTTCAGTACGCGTAGCATTTTACTGATTGTTTTAGGGCGACGCCAAGAAATCCGGCCTATTCGATCATTGCTGCAGGAATGGGGAGTGGTCGGTGAATCTTATCAAAAGGTGGATCTCCTTACAGATCGATCTCGACAGCTTTCACAGCCGCGAGGCCGTATACGGCTTTGCCCTGAAGATGACGTTCCGGGCCGTCATTCTTTCCTTCCTGTTTAACATCGTAGCACTTCCGATTTTTCATGTGTTCGGTCTGCTGCCGCTGTCGCTCGGTGACACGATCAAGCTCAGCGTCGCGTTCTCATGGCTGGTCGGCGGTGCCGTATCCGGCGCCCTGGCAATCGTCACCGGCCATGTTATCCGCGAATTGTCGATATCGCGTGCAGAATTCGCGCACCTTAGCCGCACCGACGTGCTGTCCGGCCTGCTCAACCGCCGCGCGTTCAACGAGATCCTCGCCTCTACCGACGGTCATGATGCGTCGCTGGCAATCTTCGACCTTGATCGTTTCAAGGCCATCAACGATTCCCACGGCCATTGCGTCGGCGATGACGTCATCCGCCTGGTGTCGCAGGCGATGGTCGAAGTGTTTGGTCCCGCCCATCCCACTGCCCGCCTCGGCGGCGAGGAGTTCGGGGTGATCATCCACGGAGGCACGTCGACGCAGCGGCTGGCGATGGTGGAGCGGGTGCGGGCACTGATCTCCGAGCGGCCGTTGGCATGCGATGGCGCGGTGGTGAGAACGACGATTTCCGGTGGTGTTGCCGACTTCCAACCGGATCGTCGCCGCGAAACCGTTTATTCGGCGGCCGATCGCGCGCTGTATCTCGCCAAGACCGGCGGCCGCAACCGCATCGTCCACGAAAGCGACGGCATCGAGCGTCTGGCGGGGCAGGGGCAGGTCGAGTTGACAGAGGAGAAGGGCCGCGCGCTGTTCACACGATTCGGCATGGAGACGATGTCGGATGGGCAGGCGGGCCAGGCTTCCGCCTAAAGCAATCCCGAACCGTCAGACAGGCAGTTCGGTGTTGCAGGATGGCGCGGAATTCTGCATGCTTCCCGCATCGCCATTCTGGGATCATCATGCAGCGCGTAACCTCCTATCACCCCGCCGGAACGTCCACCGAAATCCCCATCGACACCGTCGTCCTGGCCCATGACGAGCGCCATCTGCGGCGCAAGCTGCTGCATCTCGCCAATGGCGACATGGTCATGCTCGACCTCAAGGAACCGGTCCTGTTTTCCCATGGCGACCTGCTGGTGCTCGACAGCGGCGACGTCATCGAGATAGCCGCCGCGCCGGAAAAACTTTTCGAGATTTCGCCGCGCGACCGCGTCCATCTGCTGGAACTCGCCTGGCATCTGGGCAATCGGCATCTGGCGGCGCAGATAGAGGAAGACCGCATCCTCATCCTGCGCGACCATGTTATTCGCGCCATGCTCGAGGGCCTGGGTGCCGGCGTGGCCGAGGTCACCGAGCCTTTCCAGCCGGTGCGTGGTGCCTATCATGCCAGCGGCGGCCATGATCACCATTCACACGGCTGAACGGTGGTGAGCGGCACCACGGACCTTGCGGCCCTGCTGCGCCTGCTGACCTGGTTGTCGCCCGCCTTCCCGGTTGGCGCATTTGCCTATTCCGGCGGTCTGGAGCGCGCGGTACACGACGGCCTGCGGGACGCGCACGCGCTGGAGGACTGGGTTTCTGGGCTGATTGCCCACGGTTCAGCCTGGAACGATGCCGTGTTGCTGGCGCAGGCGCATGCCGGATTCGATGATGCAAACCACCTTCGGGACCTCGCGGCGCTTGCCGTTGCGCTTTCCGGCTCGCGCGAACGCCATGCGGAGACACTGGCACTGGGGGCGGCGTTTATCACGGCTGCCTCAGTCTGGCAGCATCCGGTGTTCGCGCTGCTGGCGCCGGATACGGCCTATCCGGTGGCGGTCGGCGCCGTCGCCGGTGCCCATGGCATCGGGCTTGAATCAACGGTGGCGGCCTACCTGCACGCCGTTGCCTCTCAGCAGGTCTCGGCTGCCATCAGGCTAGGAATCAGCGGCCAGCGTGCCGGCGTGGCGCTGCTGGCGGGGCTGGAGACCCGGATCGCCGATGTGACAGGGCGGGCGGCGCGCTCGACGCTGGGCGACCTCGGCAGTGCGGCCATCGCAACGGAGATCGCAGCACTTCGACACGAGACGCAGACAACCCGGCTGTTCCGCTCGTAAGGCGAAAGGCGGGGGTCGGCGGGCGGAAGAGAAACGCAACTGGCGGCAAACCGAAGAGGAAAAGGTTATGAAATCGCTCAATGGCCCGTTGCGGGTCGGCATCGGCGGCCCGGTGGGCTCCGGCAAGACGGCGCTCACAGAGAAGCTCTGCAAGGCGATGCGCGACGACTATTCCGTCGCCGTCGTCACCAACGACATCTATACCCGCGAGGATGCGGAGGCACTGGTGCGCATGCAGGCGCTGTCTTCGGACCGGGTGGTCGGCGTCGAGACCGGCGGCTGTCCGCATACCGCCATCCGCGAGGACGCCACCATCAACCTGCAGGCGATTGCCGATCTCAACCGCCGCATTCCCGATCTCGACGTGATCTTCATCGAATCGGGCGGGGACAATCTGGCGGCGACCTTTTCGCCCGACCTGGCCGATGTGACGATCTATGTGATCTCGGTCTGCCAGGGCGAGGAAATCCCACGCAAGGGCGGCCCGGGCATTACCCGCTCCGACCTGCTGGTGATCAACAAGAAGGACCTGGCCCCCTATGTCGAGGTCGACCTGGGCGTCATGGAACGCGACGCCACCCGCATGCGCGAGACGCGTCCGTTCGTCTTTTCCGACATGAAGCGCGGCGCGGGGGTGGAGGAGATCGTGGCGTTTCTGAAGGCAAACGGTGGGTTGTAGGCGACAAGGGTGGTGAATGCCTCTTCTCCCCGGCGGGGGAGAAGGGTCTGGACATGCCTTGCTCGATCAGATCTGCCGCAGCGCGCCCACGTCGTCTATCTGCACTACGCGGCCGCGGACGGTGACGCCGGCGCGACGCAGGGTCGAGAAGGCGCGGGACAGGGCTTCCGGGGCCAGGCCCAGTTTGCCGGCAAGCAGGCTTTTCTGGAAGGGAAGGCGAACCGATACGGATCCGCCTTCCGGCGGGCATTGGTCCAGCAGGTAGTGGGCGACACGCTGCGGGGCGGTCTGCAGCCGGTCGTTGGCGATGCAGTCCATGGTCATCAGCAGATGATCCGACAGGCACTGGATCACCGCGCGGGCAACGTCGTTCTCCTGCTCGGCCAGCGCCCGGACCTTCTGCAGGTCGAAGCGGGCGACGGTGACGGTTTCGGCAGCCTGGGTGTTGTAGCGATAGGTATTGCCGACCGCCAGCAGGCATTCGGCGAAGGTGTCGGCCGGTCCGCAGATGCGGATATCGGCCTCGCGGCCTTCGCGGTTCAGCCTGAAGAGACGGACATAGCCGGCCAGCACACAATAGAAATACTCGGCGGCCTCGCCCTCGCGAAACAGGATGTCGCGCGGCTCGAAATTGGTGACGGTAGCGATATCGAGCATGCGCGCTTGCGATACCGGACCGAGGGCGGCCATGAACGGCGTCCTCAAAAGGGTGCCCTTGTCGCGGACGTTCAATTTCAAAATCTTGTTCATGTTGCCACGGTTCCCAATCATCGGTGCTTTTGTCAGCGCCTGCTCCTCCCGCAATCGTCGCGCGACAAGGGTTCGCAGTCGACGCCCCGCCAGAAGACGACGAGGGCCTTGACGCCGGCACACCCCATCGTCCCGCGCTATCTCAGCTGTCGAAAAGATAGGCGCACTCGGCAAGCCGCGAGTTGATTTCGATCAACCTTTCGGGTCCTGTGCGATGATTCTCGCAGGAAATGGACGGATAGGGTCCCTTCGCCCGCTCCCGAGGAGGATGCGGTGCGAAGTGCCGGATGAGGGACGTTAGGCCGAAAAAGGGTGGGGTGGAATCTTATCGGTCCTTCGGCATCTTCTCCCCGCAGGCGGGGAGAAGAGAGAGGGCTAGCTTTCCGCGCCTGTCACTCCGCCGCCAACGGCGGCAGCGTGATGATCTTCGGCGATTCCGGCCGGCGGTCGTTGTCCGTGTGGCGGCCTTCAACGGCGGCGAGCCGCTCCTCGAGGGACCGCAGCGCCTTATCGCTGGCATCCGCCTTGGCGGTCAGCACTTCCGTGTTGAGCGTCTCCAGTTCCTGCTCCTTCTTGCCGACCATGCGGCCGAACAGCCAGCCGAGGACCCGCGACAGGTCGTCCATGATCAGGAAGAAGGCCGGCACCACCACCAGGCTCAGCACCGTCGAGACGATGATGCCGCCCATCACGGCGATGGCCATCGGCGCGCGGAACGAGCCGCCTTCGCCGACGCCCATGGCGGACGGCAACATGCCCGCCGACATGGCGATCGAGGTCATGATGATCGGCCTGGCGCGCTTGCGGCCGGCCTCGACCATGGCCGGGATCCTCTCCATGCCGTGGCGGCGCATCTCGATGGCGAAATCGACCAGCAGGATGGCGTTCTTGGTAACGATGCCCATCAGCATCAGGATGCCGATCAGCACCGGCATGGACAGCGGATTGCCGGTGAGGATGAGGGCGGCCGCCACGCCGCCGATAGCGAGCGGCAGCGACAGCAGGATGGTGAAGGGCTGGATGACGTCCTTGAACAAGAGGATCAGCACCATCAGCACCAGCAGCAGGCCGAGCAGCATGGCATTGACAAAACTCTGCTGCATCTCGTTCTGGACCTTGGTGTCGCCGCTTTCGGCAAGCCGCACCGAGGCGGGCAACTGGGCGCTGGTAGCGGCGGTCCGGAATGCGGCCGACGCGGTGTCGAGGGCAACGCCCTGCGGCAGGTCAGCCCCGATCGAGACTACACGGTTCCGGTCATTGCGCTTGATCGAGGACACGCCTTCGGAATAGTCGATATCGGCGACGCTCGACAACGGCACGGTGACACCCGTAGACGTCTGGATCTGCAGGGCGCGGATGGCGGCTAGGTCGGAGCGCAGGTCGAGCGAGGCCTGCACCCGGATCGGGATCAGCCGACTGTCGAGCGAGATCTTCGAAAGCGACGCGTCAATGTCGCCGATAGTCGCAACCCTGACGGTCTCGGAAATCTGCTGCGGGGTAATGCCGAGGCGCGCGGCCTCGTTGCTGCGCGGACGGATCTGCAGTTCCGGGCGCGGCAGGGCGCCATCGGCGCTGACATTGGCCAGTTCCGGCACCGTGCGCAGCTTGCCTTCGAGAATACCGACGGCGGCGTTCAGGTCATCCTCGTTCTTGGAGAGGAAATTGAAGGAAATGTCGCGCTCGCCGCGGTCGTTGAGCTTCAGCACCCGGATGTCCGGGATCGGCCTCAGCTTGGCAAACACCTCGCCCTCGATTTCCCACTGCGGCCGGGTACGGCCATGCACCTCAAGCTTGGGCAGATACTGACCGATCAGAGGCAGGCTGCCAAAGCCCTTGTTGACGATCGTTTTCAGCAGCGAATGTTCGATGTGGATGAGGTTGAGGGTGACAGTAGCACGACGCAGTTCCAGATCGCCCTTGGGCGAGGCGCCGCCGAGCACGAAAACGCTTTCGACGCCGTCGAGATCGTGAACCGCGTTGTAGATCGCCGTCGTCTTGCGGTCGGTCTCGTCCAGCGAGGCGTTGGGCGGCAGTTCCACCGACAGCACGATACGGCCGGCATCCTCCGGCGGCAGGAAGCTGCCCGGCACCTGGGCCAGAAAATAGAGCGACATGGCCAGGAAGCCGAAAGCGCCGAGCAGTGTTGCGTAGCGGGCATACCAGCGGGTCGTGGTGGTGCGCACCAGCCGTGTATAGCCCTTCATCAGCAGCGAGTCGTTGTCGTGATGGTCGTCCACCCCGTCTTCGGGGCGCATCAGGTAAGCCGCCATCAGCGGCGTGATCAGGCGGGCCACCATCAACGAGAAGAATACCGAGAAGGCAACGGTCAGGCCGAACTGGACAAAGTACTGGCCGGGGATACCGGGCATGAAGGACACCGGCACGAACACGGCGATGATGGTGAAGGTGGTGGCGATCACCGCCAGGCCAATCTCGTCGGCCGCCTCGATCGCAGCGCGGTAGGGTGTCTTGCCCATCTTGATGTGCCGGGCGATGTTTTCGATCTCGACGATCGCATCGTCGACCAGGATGCCGGTCGCCAGCGTCAGCGCCAGGAAGCTCACCAGATTGAGCGAAAAGCCCATCAGGTCCATGATCCAGAAGGTCGGCACGGCCGAGAGCGGTAGTGCGATCGCCGAAATCAGCGTCGCCCGCCAGTTGCGCAGGAACAGGAACACCACGATGATCGCCAGCAGTGCGCCCTCGAGCAGGGTGTCCATGGCGGCTTCGTAATTGCCGTAGGTGAAGTAGACGGAATCGTCGATCAGTTGGATCGAGACGTCCGGGTTGGCCTTGCGCACGGCGTCAAGGCTTGTGGCCACGGTTTCGGCGACGCTGACTTCGCTGGCACCCTTGGCGCGGAAGACGGCGAAGCTGACCACCGGCGTGCCGTTGAAGCGCGAGAAGGATTTCTGCTCCTCATACGTATCCTCGACCAAGCCGAGATCGCCGAGGCGCACGAAACGACCATTGGACAGCGCGATGCTGGTATCGGCAAGTTCCGCGACGTTGCGGGTGTCGCCGAGTGTGCGGATGGTCTGCTCGGCGCCGCCCACCTGGCCGCGGCCGGAGCCACTGTCGAGATTGGTGCCGCGCAACTGGCGGTTGACGTCGGCGGCACTCACGCCATAGGCGTTCAGCCGGTTGGGATCGAGCGAAACGCGGATTTCCCGGTCGGCGCCGCCGTAGCGATCGATGCGGCCGATGCCGCTCTGGCCCTGCAGGGCACGCTTTATGGTGTCGTCGACGAACCAGGACAGTTCCTCGAGATTCATGTTGGGGGCGGAGACGGCAAAGGACTGGATCGCCTGGCCTTCGACGTCGACCTTGGCGACGATCGGCTCGTCGACGGAGGCCGGCAGATCGCCGCGGATGCGGTCGATGGCGTCCTTGACGTCCTGGACCGCCTGTTCGGTCGGGATTTCCATGCGAAACATAACGGCAGTCTGCGACACGCCGTCATTGACGGTCGAAGACAGTTCGTCGACGCCGGTGATGGAGGCGACCGCGTCCTCGATCTCCTTGGTCACCTGCATTTCCAGCTCGGCCGGCGATGCGCCGCTCTGGGTTACCGTGATGGAGACGAGCGGCACGTCGATGTTGGGGAAACGGGTGATCGGCAGTGAAAAGAACGACTGGATGCCGACATACATCAGCAGGAAGAACAGAAGCAGCGGCGCGACAGGATTGCGGATCGACCAGGCTGAGAAATTCATGACGTCATTCCTCTCAGTTGGACACCGCAGCGGTTTCTTCAACCGGCGCGATATGATCCCCGTCATGGACGAAGGCGCCGGCCTTGGCGACCACCGTGTCGCCGGCCTTCAGTCCGCTCAGCACCTGCACATAGGCGCCGTCCTGGAAGCCGGTCTCGATGTCGACCTGCTTGACGATATCGTTTTCCACCAGGCGGGCGGTCGAGCCGCCCTTGTTGGCCGTGACCGCGGTGAGCGGAAGGGCTACGTCCTTGGTTTCGTTGATGATGATCTGAGCGCTGGCATACATGCCAAGACGCGCACCGCCATCCTCGTCGATCTCGATATGCACGGCGCCGAGACGCGTCTGGGCGTCGACCATCGGCGATACCAGGCGGACCGTGCCGGACAACGTCTTGGCCCCGCCGCCTACGGTAATCGTTGCCTTCTGGCCCGGCTTGATCGCCAGGATGCTGTTTTCGGTAACGTCGGCCACGAGCTCCAGCGCGCCATCGCGAATGACGGTGAACAGCGGCTGGCCGCTGCCACTGGCAATGGCGCCGATCTTGGCATTGCGGGCGGCAACCACGCCGCCGAATGGCGAGCGGATATCGGTGCGCGCCAGCTTCAGGTCGATATCCGCCACCTGGCTATCGACAACCTTGATATCAGCCTCGGCCATGCCGATCGCCTGCCGCATGCTGTTGACGCGGGCGTTGGCGGTGGTGGCGGCGGTTTGCGACTGCTCGATGGCAGCGGTAGACATCGTACCGTTCTTGCCAAGGGTGGCGGAACGCTTGGCCTGGCGCACGGCATCGTCGGCATTCGCCTGGGCTTCCGTGAGTTGGGCGCGATACTGTGCCACCGCTGCCTCGGCCTTGGCGCGGTTGGCTTGCAGCTGGCTCTTTTCGAGCAACAGGCTGTCGTCGGAGAGTTGGGCGACGATGCCGTCGGCGGGCACCGTGTCGCCGATATCGGCTTTCAGCGACTTGATCGAAAGGCCTTCGACCTGCGGCTGGACGTAGATTTCCTCCACGGCCCGGATCGAACCGGTGGCCAGGATGCGATCGGTCAGCGGCCGGACTTCCGCCTTGGTAACGACGATCGACGGCAATAGCGGCTTGGGTGCGGCGGCCGGCTGCTCCTGCGCCAACGCGGTCATCGGGTTTAGGAGCGTGGCGCAAGCCAGCAAGGCGCAAGCCGTCTTATTCGCGTGAAAAGCCATGTATTACTTCCGACCAAAAGGATTACGTCTAGCTCTTCCAGTATCGGCATTGCCACCCCGTCTAGCGAAGTCATCGGCAAGGCATCGCGCCTGGTCAAGCGTCAATACTCGTATACGTTGCTATTGCGGCATTGTTATGCGCAGTCATCGGTGTGATAACTGGTGGCGGCCAAAACTGCTTACAAGCCACCAAGCGGCAATCGCGCTTAACTTTTAAAGCGCGGCGTATCGGAAATCAACGCTTCAGACATGCGTCAGAGCGCCCGCAACATAAAATAACAATTTCGTCGGTGACGGCGCCTGCCGCGAAATGTTCCGCGGCAGGCAAGCTGTCAAAGGCTATTTCAGGGCGGCGTCGGTGATCTCGTGGGTCCAGGCGCCTTCCGGCGTCTTCGAGATGATCTTCTGGTCGAGAAGCGCCTTGGCGGTGCGCTCATACACCTCTTCCTTCAGCACGCCCGATCCGTCGCCGATCAGCTTTGCGACTTCGCCCATCATCCGCTTCTGGTGGTTCTCGTCCTGGCCGCCATTGTCCATGACGATACCGGCGGCTTCATCCGGGTTTTCGATGGCATACTTCCAGCCTTTCATCGAAGCCCGCACGAACTTGACCATCTTTTCCTTGAAGGCCGGATCAGCCAGCTTGTCGCCGGTCGCATAAAGACCGTCCTCAAGCAGGTCATTGCCCATTTCGGAATAGTTGAAGACGGTGAGTTCGTCGGCCTTGTAGCCGGCGTCGATCAACTGCCAGTATTCGTTATAGGTCATAACGGAAATGCAGTCGGCCTGCTTCTGGATCAGCGGCTGCACGTCAAAGCTCTGCTTCAGCACGGTGACGCCGTCGGCGCCGCCTTCGGTCTTAAGGCCGAGCTTGTTCATCCAGGCGAAGAACGGGTATTCGTTGCCGTAGAACCAGACGCCGAGGGTACGGCCCTTGAAGTCGGCTTCGGTCTTGATCGGGCCGTCCTTCGGGCAGACCATTTCCATGCCGGCCTTTTGGAACGGCTGGGCGATATTGACGAGAGGAACGCCCTTTTCCCGGGCAACCAGCGCGCCGCCCATCCAGTCGACGATGACGTCTGCGCCGCCGCCGGCGATCACCTGTTCGGGGGCAATGTCCGGGCCGCCCGGCTTGATTTCGACGTCGAGTCCTTCCGCCTCGTAGAAGCCCTTGTCCTTGGCGACGTAATAGCCGCCGAACTGGCCCTGGGTGACCCATTTCAGCTGCAGCGTCACCTTGTCGGCGGCGAGCGCCTGGAATGCTGCCAGCGACATTGCCCCGGCCATCAGTGATACGATCAGTTTTTTCATTTTTTTCTTCCTTTTCCCTCTGAAGTTATGCCGCAGACCATCGTTGGGCCAGCAGCCTGCGTCTAGCCACCACGGCTCGACGGATGCCAGAATGTCGTCGCCCTTTCGGCAAGGGCGATGACCCCATAGAAGACGGAACCGGCGAGCGCTGCAACCCCGATTTCGGCCCAGACCATGTCGACGTTGAGCCGGCCGATCTCGGTGGAGATGCGGAATCCCATGCCGACGATCGGCGTGCCGAAGAATTCGGCGACAATTGCGCCGATCAGCGCCAGGGTCGAGTTGATCTTCAGCGCATTGAAGATGAACGGCATGGCCGCCGGCAGCCGGAGCTTGATGAGCGTCTGCCCGTAGCTGGAGGCATAGGTGCGCATCAGATCGCGCTCCATGGCGCCGGAAGCGGCAAGCCCCGCCACCGTGTTCACCAGCATCGGAAAGAAGGTCATGATGATGACGACGGCGGCTTTCGACTGCCAGTCGAAGCCGAACCACATCACCATGATCGGCGCGACGCCGATGATCGGCAGGGCCGAGACCATGTTGCCGATAGGCAGAAGGCCGCGGCGCAGGAAAGCGATGCGGTCGGCGAGGATGGCGGTCAGGAAACCGGCGGAGCAGCCGACGACGTAGCCGACCAGTACCGCCTTGAACACCGTCTGGTAGACGTCGGCGCCGAGGATCGGCAGCGAATTGACGATGCGCGCGCCGATGGCCGACGGCGGCGGCAGCAGGATGAAGGGGATGCCGAAGCCGCGCGTCGCCGCCTCCCAGAGGATCAGGATCCAGGCGCCGAAGATCGCCGGGATCAGCAGGCGCAGCACCGCGCCGCCGCTATCCGACAGCGGCCGCATTTCCGAAAGCCGGGCGACGCAGGCCCAGGCGAGCAGCCAGCTTGCCGCCAGCAGCAGGAAGAACGGCGCGCGTGCCAGGCCCTCGTTGCCGGCGAGGCCCGCCAGTAGCAGGAAGGCGCCGGCATGGGCGCCGACGAACAGCACGACCGCCGACACTGCCTTTGACAGCGTCATCAGCGAGATCATCGCACTGATGGCCAGGATGGCCGCGATCAGCGCAGTGGTCGGCGTCGAGAACGGCACTGGGGCGGTCTCGGCCAACACCGGCAAACGGAAAATGGCCAGCAGGATCAGCAGCAGGGCAGGGACGGCCTGCCAGCAGCGGCGCAGCACGGTCGTCAGACTGATGATCATGCCGCCCTCCCGCCCATGGACCGGTCGACGATGCGGGCGGCGATATCCACCAGGGTGACCAGCAGGCCGGCCAGCACCGAGCCCGCCACCAGCGCCGCCCAGATGTCGATCGTCTGGCTGTAATAGGAGCCGGCCAGCAGTTTCGAGCCGATCCCGGCCACCGCCCCGGTCGGCAGTTCGCCGACGATGGCGCCCACCAGGCTGGCGGCGATCGCCACCTTCATCGAGGTAAAGAGATAGGGCACCGAAGCCGGTGCACGCAGCTTCCAAAAAGTCTGCGACAGGGTGGCGCTGTAGGTGCGCATCAGGTCGAGATGCATGATCTCCGGCGAGCGCAGGCCCTTGACCATGCCGACCGTGACCGGGAAGAACGACAGATAGGTGGAGATCATCGCCTTGGGCACCAGACCGGTGATGTTGATGGCGCCGAGCACGACGATCACCATCGGAGCGATCGCCAGGATTGGCACCGTCTGCGAGGCGATGATCCACGGCATCAGGCTGCGCTCGAGCGAACGCACATGGATGATGCCGATGGCGATGACGATGCCGAGCAGGGTGCCGAAGCCGAAGCCGAGCAGGGTCGAGGAAAGGGTGACCCAGCTGTGATAGACGAGGCTGCGATTGCTGGAGACCTTGCGCAGAAAGGTGTTTTCGAAGACGTTGCGGGCCACCTGATGGGGTGCCGGCAGGGTAGGCTTCGGCTGGACCATGGTTTTTTCGAAGAATTCCACCGCCGTCGAGGTGACCCCGGCACGGCGGTCGAGATCGCGCTGGAACGGGGCGTTGAGCACGTAGGTGAAACCGTACCAGATCACCAGGATCGCCACGAGGATGGTGGTGATCGGCAGCAGGCGGTGTTTCAGGAAGGTTTCGCCCTGCATGGTCACGCCTTTGCCGATGGCAGCAGCATCAGCCCCATGGAGACGATGCCAAGCGCCACGCCGAGCATCTGCACCGCCGTCAACCGTTCGCCGAACACTGCAAAGGCGATGACGTTGATCATCACCAGTTGCACGATCGACGATGCCGAGATCGCCAGCCCCATCCCGCCCTCGCGCATCAACTTCACCATCACCAGATTGCCGACGCAGTACAGCGCCAGCGACAGTATGAGAACAGCCACATTGCTGCTGAAGATATATGCCCGCGACGCGGTGGCGGCGGAGAGGAAAATCACCATTGCTGCGGCGAGCCAGAGGAGGAACGTTGGGTTCATGGTCGGGCCTCTGTTGTAAGCGTGGATTTCCTGAAGGCACCCCCCTCTGTCCTGCCGGACATCTCCCCCTCAAGGGGGGAGATCGGCAAGAGGCGCGGCGCGGCGTCCTGATTGTTTTTGTCGGCCCAAGCGTCAGCGGCCAATCTCCCCCCTTGAGGGAGAGATGTCACGGAGTGACAGAGGGGGTTAACGCCAACCACAATCGCAACGGACAAATGCAAACCATTACTCCTCATAGCTATGCCCCGCTCTCAAACCTTCGCGAACCCGATGGGCAATGGCTAGAAATTCCGGGGTCTCGCGGATGCCCAGCGGCCGGTCTTTCGGCAGGGTGGATTCGATGATGTCGGTGACGCGGCCGGGGCGGGGGCTCATGACGACGATCTTGGTGGAGAGGTAGACGGCCTCCGGGATCGAATGGGTTACGAAGCAGATGGTCTTGTCGGTCGCCGCCCACAGTTTCAAAAGCTGCTCGTTCAGGTGATCGCGGACGATCTCGTCGAGCGCGCCGAAAGGTTCGTCCATCAACAGCAGGTCGGCATCGAAGGCCAGCGCCCGGGCGATCGAGGCGCGCTGCTGCATGCCGCCCGACAGCTGCCAGGGATACTTTTTGGCAAAGCCCGCAAGGTTTACCAGCTCCAGGGTACGATCGATCCTCTTTCTCTGCTCCTCGCGGCCAAAGCCCATGATTTCCAGCGGCAAAGCGATGTTGTCCTCGATCGTGCGCCAGGGATAGAGGGCGGCGGCCTGGAAGACATAGCCGTAGGAGCGCTCCTTGCGGGCATTCTCCGGCGTCATGCCGTTGACGGTGATGTCGCCGGCGGTATGCTTTTCGAGATCGGCGATGACGCGCAGGAACGTGGTCTTGCCGCAGCCGGACGGGCCGATGAAAGAGACGAATTCGCCCTTTCTGATCTCCAGGTCGACATCCGACAGCGCATGCACCGGGCCGTCGCCGGTCTGGAAGGTGAGGCCAAGTTTTCTGGCGGAAACGACGGAGGAGGCAGGCGACGTCATCAGGGCGAACCAATCGAATTTCCGCGGCAGGCAGAAGGCCCGGCGCATGGTATGAATAGCCGATCCGCAGGCCGCCGCCCAGAGCTTGAGCAGGCGGGCCGAGGCCACTTCACAGCTAAGGAGAGACAGCATGGATGAGACATCAAAACCCACCTGCCGGATCGTGCGTCCCGGCCCGACCTATGACGGCAAGCAGGGCTTGCGTTATTTCGAGGGGATCGCCGCCGAGACCGTCGGCGCCACCGGTATCTGCATGCATCTGCTGACGATACCGCCCGGCGGCCGGGCCAAGGCGCACCTGCACCAGACCCACGAGACGGCGATCTACATGCTGTCGGGATCGGCCCATACCTGGTATGGCGACCGGCTGGAGCACCATGTGGTCGTCCATGCCGGCGAACTGTTCTACATCCCGGCCGGCGTGCCGCATCTTCCCGCCAACCTGTCCAACACTCCCTGCACCGCCGTCATCGCCCGCACCGACCCGAACGAACAGGAAAGCGTCGTGCTTTTGCCGGAGCTGGACGCGTTGGTGGTGGTGCCGGGGTGAGGGGTGGCGGCGGGTCGAGCGACTGTGCGAAACGGTAACTGTCTGCCCGGCGGCTTTACCCCCCTCTGTCGCTCCGCGACATCTCCCCCACAAGGGGGGAGATTGGCCGCCGATGTATTGCCCGCCCCTGCAGTTTTTGAGGCTGCGGACCAGACGAGCCGGCAGCCCCATCCGATCTCCCCCCTTGTGGGGGAGATGCCCGGCAGGGCAGAGGGGGGTGCTACCGGGAGAAACGCATACCGACGCCAATCCCACCACCCTCACTTGCATAGCTTCAGCGGCCCCCAGACCGTGCCGTCGTCGAATTTCAGCGTGTAGGTGTCCTTGCCGGACGGGGTAACGTCGATCTCGAACGAGGTACCCGCCTCGTCGCCGCCTTCTTCCTGGCAGGCCATCGTCGCCCGAAAAGACCCCTTGGCCGATTTGAGGACCTTCTGGAACTCGCAATAGGAGGCCGCCGTGGTCACCGTCTCCGATGTCAGCAGGAAGAAGTCGTCGGAGCCGGTGGATTCGCCGGTTTTGGCATAGGCGCAACCGTCCTTGTTGCCGTAGCTGCCCTTGAGGGGCAGGGGGTCGGACGAAGCTGTGCTGCAAAAAACATTGAGCAACAGAACAACGAAACAGGGACGCAGCAGGGCAAAAGCCCACTTCGAATATTCGGAGCTTTTCAATGTACCCCTCCCTTTGTCGCGGCCGCGGAAAATGCGTAGCCGCCGAGCGCGCCGCTGACGATCCAGACTACGTGAAAAACCAGCTCGCTACGCCAGTCCATTTCTCCATCGAAGCCTCCCGCTTGCAGGGGATCGCCCCATGGCGCAGAAAGCAGATAGGCTAACAACATCAGTATGCCTGCGGTAAAGACCACCGCAAAGACACCGCCAAGAGAGCAGCAGACGGCATTAGACTCCAAGCGACAACGCTTTAGAGAGTGGTAGATGGCATAGCTTGCCGGAAGCAGCAGGAAAAACATCGGTACGGCCAGAAAGAAGGGCGCAATCAAGATTGCCGGTATTGCCACAAATGGCGACGACGGCTCAAGCAGATTGCCGCCCAATAGGAAACTGCCTGCCAATGCAAGGACGACGGCCACATAAGTGCCGGTTACGGATGCCGCGGCATGCCTTTTTGGAAACCAGTCACTTCGCGTCATCGCAAGCATCATACGCCCGATGCCGGAATGCCGGTGCGCTCCACCTTGCGGGGCGATACCAGTTCCTTCCAGGTCGACAGCGCCTTGCTGACAGCCGGACCGGGCGGGCGCTTGACGAATTTGCCGTGGCCTTCCTCGGTCCTGATCGTTCCCTCTTCGACCGCCACCTTGCCGCGGGTCAGCGTGAAGCGCGGCAGGCCGGTGACCGTCTTGCCTTCGAAGACGTTGTAGTCGATCGCAGACTGTTGGGTTTTCGCCGAGATCGTCTTGGACCGTTTCGGATCGAAGACGACAATGTCGGCATCGGCACCCACCAGGATGGCGCCCTTTTTCGGATAGATGTTGAGGATCTTGGCGATGTTGGTGGAGGTGACGGCGACGAATTCGTTCATCGTCAGCCGGCCGGTCGCCACCCCATAGGTCCACAGCATCGGCAGCCGGTCTTCCAGCCCGCCGGTGCCGTTGGGGATTTTGGTAAAGTCGTTGAGGCCGAAGCGCTTCTGGTCGGTGGTGAAGGCGCAGTGGTCGGTGGCGACGACCGACAGCGATCCCGACTGCAGGCCGGCCCACAGCGAGTCCTGGTGGGTCTTGTTGCGGAACGGCGGCGACATCACCCGGCGGGCGGAATGGTCCCAGTCCTTGTCGAAATATTCGCTCTCGTCGAGGGTCAGGTGCTGGATCAGCGGCTCGCCATAGACCCGCATGCCTTTTTGACGGGCGCGGCGGATGGCTTCGTGGGCCTGTTCGCAGGAGGTGTGGACGACATAGAGCGGCACGCCGGCCATGTCGGCCAGCATGATCGCCCGGTTGGTGGCCTCGCCCTCGACTTCGGACGGCCTAGAATAGGCATGCGCTTCGGGGCCGTTATTGCCTTCGGCGAGCAGTTTTGCCGACATCGCGGCGACGACGTCGCCGTTTTCCGCATGCACCAAAGGCAAGGCGCCGAGCTCGGCGCAGCGCTGGAACGAGGCGAACATCTCGTCGTCGTTGACCATCAGCGCGCCCTTGTAGGCCATGAAGTGCTTGAAGGTGTTGATGCCCTTCTCCTCGACGACGATCTTCATCTCGTCAAAGATCTGCTCGCTCCAGCCGGTGATCGCCATATGGAAAGAATAGTCGCAATTGGCGCGCGTCGATTTGTTGTCCCAGCGCGTCAGCGCTTCGAGCAGCGACTGGCCGGGATTGGGGAGGCAGAAATCGACCACCATGGTGGTACCGCCGGAGAGTGCGGCCCGCGTGCCGCTTTCGAAATCGTCGGCCGAATAGGTGCCCATGAACGGCATTTCCAGATGCACATGCGGATCGATGCCGCCCGGCATGACATAGCAGCCGGCCGCATCGAGCACGGTATCGCCGGACAGGTCCGGCCCGATCTCGATGATCACCCCGCCGTCGATCTTGACGTCGGCCCTGTAGGTAAGGTCGGCGGTGACGACGGTGCCGCCCTTGATGACTGTGCTGCTCATATGTTCGCCCTCGTTGTTTTTGTATCTGTTGTCTGGGTACCTGCGACCGAACGCCGTAGATCTGCGGGGCGCCCGCCCGGATCGGACACGCTTCCGTTTCGTGCCAAGGAGGTCACCCACTACTCTCCGCTGTCACAATGTCGTCGTCTCGTTTCAGAACTCATCCCAATCAGTTGGCCCTGCGGCGGCGATCCAGTCGGCAATATCCTCGTTTTCGTCAGCTTCAGCTATTCTGCGCGCCTCTTCTGCCGCCTCGCGCAGATGGGCCTCACCCGACAATCTCCGCCGTCTCCAGTACCGCGTGCAGCAGGACGTCGGCGCCGGCGGCGGCCCATTCCTTTGAGATTTCCTCCGCCTCGTTGTGACTCAATCCGCCGACGCAAGGGCACATGATCATCGTCGCCGGCGCCACCTTGGCGGCCCAGCAGGCGTCGTGGCCGGCGCCCGAGATGATGTTCATGTGGCTGTAGCCGAGCCTTTCGGCGGCATCGCGCACCCTGCCGACCAGCGTCGGGTCGAAAGTGATCGGATCGAAATGGCCGACCGCCTCGACCGAGCAGCCAACCCCGAGCGCTTCGCATATGCCTGCCGCCTCCGCCTCGATCTTTTCGCGCATGCGGTCAAGCTTGTCCTGGCTCGGCGTGCGGATGTCGACGGTGAACACCACCTTGCCCGGCAGCACGTTGCGGGAATTGGGCGAAAAGAACATCTGGCCGACGCCGCCGACCGCGCCAGGCTGCTCGGACATCGCCACCGTCTGCACCATCTCGACGATGCGCGCCATGGCAAGGCCGGCGTTGACGCGCAGGTTCATCGGCGTCGAGCCGGTATGGGCCTCGCGGCCGGTGAGCGTGAATTCCAGCCACCACAGGCCCTGGCAATGGGTGACGACGCCGATCTGCTTGTCTTCGGCCTCGAGGATCGGTCCCTGCTCGATATGGTATTCGAAATAGGCGTGCATCCGCCTAGCGCCGACCTCTTCCTCGCCGCGCCAGCCAATCCGCGTCAATTCTTCGCCATAGGTCTTGCCGTCGGGGTCGCGTCGACCGTAGGCGTATTCCTGGCTGTGGACGCCGGCAAAGACACCGGAGGCCAGCATCGCAGGCGCGAAGCGCGCGCCTTCCTCGTTGGCCCAATTGGTGACCACGATCGGATGTTTCGTCTTGATGCCGAGGTCGTTGATGGAGCGGACCACTTCGAGCGCCGCCAACACGCCGAGCACACCGTCATACTTGCCGCCCGTCGGCTGGGTGTCGAGATGGCTGCCGACATAGACCGGCAAGGCATCGGGGTCGGTGCCGGGGAGGGTCATGAACATCGTGCCCATCTGGTCGACGCCCATGGTCATGCCGGCCGCCTCGCTCCAGCGCTGGAACAGTTTTCGACCTTCGCCGTCCTCGTCCGTCAGGGTCTGGCGATTATTGCCGCCGGCGATGCCGGGACCGATCTGCGCCATCTCCATCAGGCTATCCCAGAGGCGATCGCCGTTGATGCGCATGTTCTCGCCGGGTGCAGCCACCATTCCGAATATCCTCGCCTGTTTTATTACGGCCATGCAATGGGCATGCCCTTAGGTTCCCATCGGTCGCCAGGCGGCTTGTTATTGTTGTCGCCGCTCTGAGAATATCGGCAGTTGCCTTTGCCGGGCTTCTGGCCGATAATTTAACCGATTGGTAAACATTACAGCTTCTTAGACCGCACTCAAGACGAAAATCGCGAAATGTCACGACAAAATAATCGGCATCTGCCTCCTGCTGACGCAACGAATTTGGGCTCCTGAAAAGCCGGTCTGACCTTCGTCATTTCCAGGGAAAAAAGCACGGGCATGGCCATTCCAAGGGCGGCAAAAACGCAACGGCGGACTCGGATCCAGGAAGAAAAGGAAGAGCTCATCCTGGAGGCAGCGCTCGACGTCTTCGCCGTCCACGGTTTTCGCGGCACCACCATCGACCAGATCGCCGAGGTTGCGGGCATGTCGAAACCCAACCTGCTCTATTATTTCCGCACCAAGGAGGCGATGCATCGGGCGCTGATCGAGCGGGTGCTGGAAAACTGGCTGGAACCGTTGCGCGCCTTCGATGCCGAAGGCGATCCGGAGGCGGAGGTGCGTTCCTATATCCGCCGCAAGCTGGAAATGGCCCGTGATTTTCCGCGCGAGAGCCGGCTGTTTGCCAATGAGATGCTGCAGGGCGCGCCGCATATCGAGGACGTGCTCAAGGGTCCGTTGAAAAAGTTGGTCGACGAGAAGGCCGAGGTCATCATCAGTTGGACCGAGGCCGGCAAGATCGTGGCCTGCGATCCGCGCCACCTGATCTTCTCGATCTGGTCGACCACCCAGCATTATGCCGATTTCGATGTCCAGGTGCGCGCCGTGCTGGGCGAGGGGAAGGCCGCGACCGACCGCTTCGCCGATGCCGCGGCATTTCTGGAGGCGTTCTTCATCCGCGGCCTGATGGCCGGAGCGAAGCGGTAAACTGCCGGTCTAACCGACGGCCAGACGCTTGCCTTCGGGGAACCAGGCGCGTTCGCGGCTGAACTTGAGGAGTTCGCTGGAGGGCATTGGCCGTGCGAGGGCGAACCCCTGCAGCGTCTGGCAACCCAGATCCCTCAGCAGGGCGGCGTGCTCGAAGGTCTCGACTCCCTCTGCGATGATCTCGATACCGAGCGAACGGCCAATGTCGACGATCGAGGCGATCAACCGCCGCTGCGGCTCGGATTTGAGGATCGGCATGGTCAGCTGGCGATCGATCTTCAGCCGCCGCGGCGACAGCTTCAAGAGGCTGAGGATCGACGCATAGCCGGTGCCAAAATCGTCGATCTCTATCTCGATGCCGAAGGATTTGATGCGTTCGATGCTGGCGATCACCGTCTCGTTGGTCTCATCGAAAGAGATCGATTCCAGCAGTTCGAACGAAAGGAATCCCGGCGGCAGACGCAGTGTCTCGAGTTCGGCATAGAGGTCCTCGTCGAACAGTCGCTGGGCGGAGATATTGACGGACGCCTTGGGGATGCGCAGACCGCTGGCGGTCCAGCGCGCCGATTGCAGCAGGGTCTGGCGCAGGATTTCGGCATCGATCTGGGCGACCACGTTCAGGCTTTCGGCCACCTTCAGGAAGGCGAGCGGTGCGAGAATGCCCTTTTCGGGGTGCCGCCAGCGGGCCAGCGCCTCGACGCCGGTGATCTCAAGGGTGTGGGCATCGAACTGCGGCTGGAAATAGGCAAGGAAATCGCCGTTCTCGAGTGAGCGCAGGATCTCGTCGGCGGTGCGCTTGGTGTTGAGGGTAATCGACTTGAGGGTCTCGGTGTAGTGCTCTACGCGGTTGCGGCCGTGCCGTTTGGCCTCGTAGAGGGCGATGTCGGCATTGACCAGAAGTTGATCGCTCGGCAGGCTCGCATTCCCGCAAGACGCGATGCCGATGCTGGCGCCGACCCGACATTCGTGCCCGGCATAGCCGATCGGAGTGTTGATCGCGCCGATCAGCCGGTTGGCCATATCGGTGAATTCCTGCTCGCCATTCATCCCCTCGCAGACCACGACGAATTCGTCGCCGCCGATGCGCGCCGCAAAATCCTGGCTGCGGATGTTCTCGCGCAGCTTGTCGGCCGTGTGTCTCAGGATCTGATCGCCGGCGCCATGCCCGAGCGTATCGTTGATCTCCTTGAAGCGGTCGAGATCGATGTGCAGTAAGGTAAGGGGGCAATCCGGGTCGCGGTCGGTGCCGAACGTGCCAAGGTGCTGGTCGAGATATCGGCGGTTTGGCAGGCCGGTCAGCGCGTCATGCAGCGAGTTGTGTTCCATGCGCAGCCGGGCGTCTTCAAGTTCGCCGTTCTGGATCTCCGCCTGCGACTTGGCCTCCTCAAGGGCTTGCTGAAGCTTGACGTCGGCGGTGACGTTCCAGTTGACGCCGACCATCTTCTTGCGCAGGCGGGCATCTCGATACATCGTGCCATAGGCACGCACATGGCGGATTTCGCCGTCGGCGTTGATGGTGCGGAACTGGCTGACGTAATCGCGGCCGGTCTGGATGGCGTCGCGGAAGGTGCGCTCCTCCCCGTCGCGGTCGTCGGGATGCAGCCCGCTCTTCCAGTCATCGAAGGTGAAATATTTCTTCGCATCGTCGATGCCGTAGAGCCGCTGCATGCGCCTGTCCCAGATCAGTTCGCCGCTGCTGACGTCCAGCTCCCAGACGCCTATCTTCGAGGCTTCCAGGGCGATTTCCAGTCGATGCGACACCGCCCGCAACTCTTCCTCACGCTGGCGGAGCACGGCAATGTTGCTGTGGCGTTCGCGCAGCAGACGGGCGACGAACAGCACCGGCGCCATGATCAAAAGCCCGATCACAAGCATCTGCAAGCGAAATGCCCACATATCCGGCGGGGTCTGGTTCCAGCCCGCTTTGGGCGCAGCGGCGATGCGCCATTTCGCCTGGCCGAAATTTATGGTCATGCGCACGGCGTCGCTGAAGGCGGCATCCGGTTCGCCGAAGATCGGAATCGCCTTGGTACCGTCCGGGCCGATATCGGTGATCGACATCGAAAAAGGGAGATCCGCTTCCAGCAGGCCGCTGTCCTTGTACACCCTGCCGAGGTCGATGACCGCCGACAGGATACCCCAGAAGCTGCTTTCGCCGAAACGCGCCTGGTTGAAGATCGGGTAGCGTACGATCAGCCCTTCGCCGCCCTGTACAAGCTTGACCGGACCGGTGACGACATAGCGGCCGGTTTGCTCTACCAGCAGGGCCGCGTTGCGCTGGGCATCATTGTTGCGATAGTTCAGGCCGATCGACGACTGGTTCCCTTCGACCGGGTAGATGAGCCGAACGATGAGGTCTGGGGCGGCGGCGATATTGCGGAGCTGGGACGGGGTGTCGAAGATCCTCCTGGCAAGCACGCCGAAACGGGCTTGATCGATCTTGGGCTCTGTCTCCACGGCCGCCACAAGCCCTTGGACCAAATGGATATTGCTGTTGATATTGCCTTCGAGCTTGGCGCGTACCAGGCCGAGTTTCTCGCTGAGATTGGCCCGCAGGCTTTGATGGTACTGGGCCTGCTTCTGGTAGTCGGCAAAGACAATCAGCAATGCTACGGCGATAACGACAATCAGGGCGGGCAGGTAATAGTGGAAGCTGGAGGGGAGGGCTTCCCAACGGAACTGCTTTTTCTCCACCGTGCCCATGGCCACTGTTCCGCTCGCAAGGAAATCATGTCGACATGCAGGGCCGCCAGCAGCCGAACAAGGTTGAATTGTGGCACGATAGTCTTGAAGATTTATTGAAGAACAACGCTAAATTGCACAGTGCCAATGGCGGGATGCTCGGCGGCGACGGAGCAAAGGCACCGCCGCGAAATCCTCCGGCAACATTCCCGCTGCGCATGCCCGCGGCGGAGGCGGACGCCGGTTGCTCGCTTATTGCGGATTGGCCGCGTCGACCTTGACGAACTGGGCATCTATGGCCTCCGCGTCATGAATGATCAGCGTTTCCAGCGTTCCGACCCGGCCGCGAATGGCGATGTGATAGCTCTGCGTATCCTCGACGCTGAGGCCGGCAAAACGGACGAGGTCGGCGGACACCGCCAACTGGGCGTCGTATTCCTTGGCAAAGCCCTCCAGGCGGCTTGCTGCGTTGATGGTGTCGCCGACCGCCGTCAGCGCCGAAGCCTTGCCGTAGCCGATATGGCCGATGATTGCCGGTCCTGCATGCATGCCCATGGCGATGCGCAGGGGTTTTTCGAGCTCGCTGGTAAAATGGCGGTTGAGCACTTCGATGCCCCTGGCAATACGGGTGGCGGCTGCGAGGGCCTGGGCACTTGCCACCTCGACCGTGGTGTTGAGCCCGAACAGTGCCAGCGCCCCGTCGCCGATGAACTTGTCGATGACGCCGCCAGCATCCTCGACGGCCGCGCCGATCGTCTCGAAATAGCGGTTGAGCAGAAACACCGTGTCGAAGGGCAGGTGTTTTTGCGCGAGCTGGGTGAAGTCGCGCAGATCGCAGAACAGCACGGCGATGTTGCGTTCGTGGCCCGCGGCTTCATCGATTGTCTGCGGCGATGCCTTCAGCCCCATGCGATCGGCACCGAAAACCGGGGCAATGGTCAGGTCTCCGGTTGGGCGCAACTGGCAGGCAAGCCGCACATTGTAGGGTGCGCGGATGCGGTGCAGGGTGGCGCTTTCGGCCGGCTTGGGGTTCGGCAGTCCGTCCAGGCCCGCGGTGATACGCACCCGGCAGGTTGAGCAGCGGCCGTTGCCGCCGCAGATCGAAAGGTGCGGAATGCCGGCCGAGCGGCTTGCCTCCAGCACGGTGTAACCGGGCGAGATCGGGACGATGCGGCCATCGGGATAGGTGACACGGATACGCCCGCGCGAAGGCACCGCCCTGGCAAGCAGAACCGCTGCGATTGTCAGTGCCAAGACAAAGAATATCGCCTGCCGGATCTGCGCCAGGACTTCCGGATCGGTGCGACCGTCCTGCACATAGCTCTGTGGCACTGCGACGGGGGGAAGTGTGCGGCCGGAAACGAAGTAACCGGTCAGCGACAGCACCGGTAAAAGCAATGCAAAGGAATAGGCGAGCAGTCCATAGCGCTGGAAGCCTGGCTTGCTGCGCAGCCAGTACCACATGCCGAGACAGCCGTGCGCCCAGACGACAAGCAAGGCGACGGCCTGTCTGCCGGCGTCGAAATTGGTCGACCACAGGATCCGCAGGATCTGCGGATAGCCGACATCATAGCCGGAGAGGGCGAATTCGACGCGGGTGCCGACCACGTGGGCGACCAGAAGGAAGGGGATGGCGAGACCCAGGCCGATCTTCAACGCCTCGCGCGGCGGCATGCGCCATGTCCGCCGGCGATAGATACTGTGGAGAGCCAGCACGAAATGGGTGAGCAGCGCGCCGTAGAGCAGCACCGTTCCGGGCAAGCTCCGCCAGAAGAGGTTGAGCGCGCGACGCATGGTCTCCATCGCGTCGATCGAAACGAGGCCGAGGACGTGATTGGAAAAATGGCAGGTGATGAACACGGCCAGCAGGATACCCGAAGTCAGGTGCAGCTTCCTGCGCAGTGTCGCGAAATCGCGTTTCAATGCGTTTTGTCCCTTGGGCGGCGGCAAAGTCCGCCGTGCGTGTCGTTTCCGTTATCAGTGACTCATAGACGATGAGCAACGCACGATTTGTGGAAGGTCCGTTCGGGAGCCGGAACAATAGGGTTCCGACAAACGAAAAACCGCCGGCGAGTGCTCAACGCATTCGCCGGCGGGTTGTTTCGACGCGCTGATTATTCCGCGGCCTGGGCCGCCATCGGGTTGTTGGGGTGGGTCGTCCAATTGGCGTAATTGGGCTCGACCACCTTGTGGGTACGTTCATCGATCTGGCCCGGCGCAAGGCCTATCAGGGTGATGCAATTCTCCACCGGACAGACGTTGACGCACAGATTGCAGCCGACGCATTCGTCTTCCATCACCTCGAAATGGCGGATGCCGTTGACCGACTTGGTGATCGCCTGGTGCGATGTGTCCTCGCAGGCGATGTGGCAGCGGCCGCATTTGATGCACAGGTCCTGGTCGATCTGTGCCTTGGCGATGTAGTTGAGGTTGAGATATTGCCAGTCGGTGACATTGGGCACGGCGCGGCCGCAGATGTCGTCGAGGGTGGCGTGGCCCTTCTCGTCCATCCAGTCGGAAAGGCCGGTGATCATCTCCTCGACGATCTTGAAGCCGTAGGTCATGGCGGCTGTGCAGACCTGGACATTGCCGGAGCCGAGCACCATGAATTCCGCCGCGTCCCGCCAGGTGGTGATGCCGCCGATGCCGGAGATCGGCAGGCCGTAGGTTTCCGGATCACGGGCGATCTCGGCCACCATGTTGAGGGCGATCGGCTTGACCGCCGGGCCGCAATAGCCGCCATGGGTGCCCTTGCCGCCGACCGTAGGGTTGGGGGCGAAATTGTCGAGATCGACAGAGACGATCGAATTGATGGTGTTGATCAGCGACACCGCATCTGTGCCGCCGGCCTTGGCGGCGCGGGCCGGCTTGCGGATGTCGGCGATGTTGGGGGTGAGCTTGGTGATCACCGGCATGCGGCTGTACTGCTTGCACCAGCGCACCACCATCTCGATATATTCCGGCACCTGGCCAACGGCCGCCCCCATGCCGCGCTCGGACATGCCGTGCGGACAGCCGAAATTGAGCTCGATGCCGTCGGCGCCGGTTTCCTCCACCAGCGGCAGGATCGCCTTCCAGGCGTCCTCGGTGCAGGGCACCATGATCGAGGCGATCAACGCCCGATCCGGCCAGTTCATCTTGACCTGCTTCATCTCCTGCAGGTTGACCTGCAGCGGTCGGTCGGTGATCAACTCGATATTGTTCAAACCGAGCAGGCGGCGGTCGGCACCCCAGATGGCGCCGTAGCGCGGGCCGTTGACGTTGACGACCGGCGGACCTTCCTCGCCGAGCGTCTTCCAGACGACGCCGCCCCAGCCGGCCTTGAAGGCGCGCTCGACATTGTAGGCCTTGTCGGTCGGCGGCGCCGAGGCCAGCCAGAAGGGGTTGGGCGATTTGATGCCGACGAAATTATTGCGGATATCAGCCATGGTCCTGTCCTCTCAATCTTTCTGCCGCGTCACGCAACTGCACTGCTGATCGCCGCTTTCGCGGCGAGCGCCCGATTGATGGATTCGGCCGCATCGCGGCCCATGGCGACACCGGACACCGTCAGGTCGTCACCGCCGGCGGCGCAGTCGCCGCCCGCCCAGATGCCGGGAACGGAGGTCCGGCCTTCGGCATCGACGGCGATCTTGCGACCGTCGAGTTTCACTGTCTCGATGCCGAAACCATCGAGCTTCTGACCGATCGCGACCAGGACGTGGTCTGCCTTGATGTCGACAAGCTGGCCGGACCCCTTCATCACGCCGTCCTCGACGAGGGTATATTCGAGGGTAATGGCGGTCACCTGGCCGTTATGGCTGGCGACGCCCTTGGGCTGTAGCCAGTGGCGGATCACCACACCCTTCGAAGTTGCCAGGTCCTGCTCGTATTGCGAGGCGTTCATGTGTTCCTGCCCGCGCCGGTAGCAGAGCGTGACCTCTTCGGCCCCGAGCAGCTTGGCCTGTACGGCGGCATCGATCGCGGTCATGCCGCCGCCGATGACGACAACCCGCCTGCCGACCGGCACGTCGGCTTTGCTGTCGGCTTCGCGCAGGTTGGAAATGAACTCGACCGCGTCGATCACGCCGTTGACCGCATCGCCCTGTGTGCCCAGCATATTGACGCCGCCCAGTCCCATGCCGAGGAAGACGGCATCATGCTTGGCCTGGAGGTCTGCGAGGGTAAAGTCTCTGCCCAGCATCTGGCCGTCGAGGACGTCGATGCCGCCGATCGACAGGATGTAATCCACCTCTCTCTGGGCGAAGTCGCCGGTCGTCTTGTAGGCGGCGATGCCGTATTCGTTGAGGCCGCCGGCCTTTTCACGGGCCTCGTAGATGGTGATATTGTGGCCGTGCAGGGCAAGCCGGTGGGCGCAGGCAAGGCCGGCAGGGCCGGCGCCGACGACGGCGATATTGGTGCCGAGCGAGGCCGCTGGCGCATAGAACTGACGGCCCTCGTCAATGGCGAGATCGGTCGCATAGCGCTGCAGCCGACCGATCTCGACCGGCCGCTCTTCCGCTGTGTTGCGCACGCAGGCTTCCTCGCACAGCGTCTCGGTGGGACAGACGCGGGCGCACATACCGCCCATGATGTTCTGGTCGAAAATGGTCTTGGCCGAGCCTACGGGATTGCCGGTCGAGATCTGACGGATGAACAACGGGATGTCGATCGCCGTCGGACAGGCAGTCATGCACGGCGCATCGTGGCAGAAATAGCAGCGGTCGGCGGCAACCAGCGCTTCGTGATCGCCCAGACGCGGGTGCAGGTCGGAAAAATTCTTGGTATATTCGGCAGGGTCCAGCCTGCCGGCCACCAGGCCGGGTTCCAGTTGTCGCATCGCAGTTCCCTCTTTTTTGTAGATCTTTTGCAAAAAGGTAACTCAGGAAAAAAAATTTATCAAACGGTAAAAGTTTGTGTCCGGTTAACCAAAAACGCCGGCAATACGGAGGCCGTGAAACCTTACGTTGATTTGAAAGTTTGCTGCAGACCAGCCATGTGTCCCGTCGCGGGTCGGCGTGCCCATACGGGCAATCAACCGGATAACCGCGATGCGACAAGGGATGGACTAGCAGTTCCTGCAAGCCGCTCCGCTGCGGATGCAGGGGCGTCGACAGCTCTGAGATTATTGCGACCAATAGTTTTCAAAGGGATCGATTATGGATGCGCGCAAGAGCCGCCATTTTCTGGCGCAATTCTACGGCGACAACGACAATCCCGGCGCACGCTACCGCAAATGCAATCTTGTCACGCGTGCCATATACCCGACGGCGGGGATAAGATCGTTTGCCGGCCTGCTGGTGCGGATCGTCGGTATAAACGAGAGCGGCGCGATCCTGCAGTCGACCGGCATCACCCTTCTTCCCGAACATTTCTATATCTGCCTTGGAGCAGGAGAAATCTTTCTGACATGTGCCAGGAAACGGCTGAGCGAGACTGAAATGTTCGTGTCGTTCTCGCGTGCAGAGGAGGAGCCGTTTATCGATGCGCTCTGCAATATCGGCTTTCCTCTGAGCCCGCTCACAAAGATGAGCAGCGACTGCGCGCCGGAAATCGAAAACCGCATCCGCGCGTCGCGTCGAAGACGCTGAGCGTTCCGGCGCGGATTACGCTGTGCTTTTCCGCGTCAAGTGCATATGCTTTTCGTTGCGAGAATCCGCACTTTGATCATCGCAGAACATCAGTGCCGGCAACGGAAATCGAAGACGATGACATTGTCGGTTCGCGCCCCCGCGGTTTCACCAGGGTGGTTGACGTCCTCTCCCGGCAAAACATCGATTGCGGCGACAGGGTCCTGCGCCTCGACCTTTTCCCTGAGGTCGCGGACATTGCGGTGCAGGTGAACGACGAGCTTTTTGTAGTACGCCACAACACTGTCATGCTCGTCACGCGAAATGTATCGTTGCTGAAACCACTCGCCCATGTTCTTCACTCCGATTGTCGAGCAGAAACTCAACCGGCGACGTGACAGTTCCGAACGGTTAAGCCACATGGTTGATTTTAGGTTACCAAAGCCGGCCTCCGCTGTCGCGCGGGCTGGGCAAACTTCACGGTTCATGACTAAGATGCCTCCAGAGCCACGCTACGCAACGAGATGAGTTCGAGATGGGTGCCACATTAGATCTGGTCGTTGTCGGCGCCGGTATCGTCGGACTTTCGGTTGCCCTGGCTGCGGCGCGCAAGGGGAAGAAGGTTCTGGTCGTCGAACGCAACGCAAAGGCGATTGGCGCGTCGATCCGCAATTTCGGCTTCATCACCATTTCGGGCCAGAAGGCCGGTGAACACTGGGAGAGGGCGCGGCGGACGCGGGATGTCTGGGCGGAGGTTGCCGAACAAGCTGGCATCGCCGTTATCCATCGCGGCTCGGTGCTCCCGGCCTATCTCCCGGAGGCCGAGGCGGTGATGGAAGCCTTTCTTGCAACGCCGATGGGGATGGAATGTCGGCGGCTGACGCCGGTCGAAGCACTGGCGCATGTGCCGACGCTGCGAGCCGACGGCATGCGGGCAGCGCTCTGGAGCCCGCATGAATTGCGAGTTGAATCGCGCGAGGCCATTCCCAAGGTCGCAGCCTGGCTGGAGCAGCGCCATGGCGTCTCCTTCCAGTGGAATACCGTCGTAACGGCAATCGATGGTACCCGGATTTCGACCAGCCGAGGCCCGATCGAGGCAGATGCCTGCGTGGTGTGCCCGGGCGACGATTTCTCGACCCTGTTTCCGCAGCGTGTCGCGGCATATGGGCTGCGCATCTGCACCCTTCAGATGCTGCGCGTCATGCCGGCGAACCGCACCCGCTTCGGCGCCGCCGTCATGTCAGACCTCAGCTATGGTCGGTACGAGGGCTTTGCCGACCTGCCGGAGGCGGCCGCACTCTGCCGCCGCCTCGATGTCGAAGCTTCCGAAATGCGCGGCCTCGGCATCCATCTGATCGCCGTGCAATCCGCCGACGGCTCGCTGGTGGTTGGCGACAGCCATGTCTATGGCGATGCACCCGAGCCGTTTGCCAAAGACCGGATCGACGCCCTGATCATGGAAGCATTTGACCAGGTTTTCGATCTGCCGGGTCGCCGCGTCGTCGAGCGCTGGTGCGGCACCTATGCGTCGGCGCGCGACCGCGTCGTTATGGTCGACAGGCCGGCCGACAATATCCGGCTGGTCATGGTCACCGGCGGCACCGGTGCGTCGACAGGCTTCGCGCTGGGCGAGCAGGTTGTCGACGCACTTTTCGCTTGAATCAGGAGCACTCATGGAACGTCTTAAGGCAGTGGTATTCGATTGGGCCGGGACCGTTATCGATTTCGGGTCCTTTGCGCCGATGGGGGTGTTCGTCGAGGCGTTTTCGCGGTTCGGCATCGACGTGTCGATCGCCGAAGCGCGCGAGCCGATGGGCCGCCCGAAGCGCGATCACATCGAAGCGATGCTGGCACAGCCGCGCATACTCGCCGCCTGGGAGAGCGCCCATGGGCGCAGGCCAACGGATGACGACATCGATGCCGTCTACGACGTGTTCGTGCCGTTGAACGAGGAGGTCGTCGGCCAGTATGCCGACCTGATCCCGGGCGCCGTCGAGGTCGCCGGGGCGGTGCGGGCGCGGGGATTGAAGCTGGGGTCGACGACCGGCTATACCCGTTCGATCATGGAGCGGGTGCTGCCTCTCGCCAAGGCACAAGGTTATGAGACCGACAACCTGGTCTGCGCCGGCGATCTGCCGCAGGGCCGGCCGACGCCGATGAACATGTACAAGTGCTTCCTGGATCTCGGTGTCTGGCCCGCCCATGCGGTGGTCAAGGTCGATGACACCGGCGTTGGCATTGACGAGGGCAGGGAAGCGGGCTGCTGGACCGTCGCCCTGTCGCTGAGCGGTAACGAGGCCGGCGTCACCCTGCTCGAACTGTCGGACATGACAGCTTCCGAGAAGGAAGCGCTCCGCCAGACAGCCTCGGCAGCGTTCGCCAAGCATCGCCCCGACTATATTATCGACACGGTGGCCGACCTGTTGCCAATACTCGATCAGATCGAACAGCGGATGGCACGCGGCGAGCGGCCCACTCGGTAAGTCGGCCATCGTGATGGTGGTCGCTCAGGCGGCCGGAGCCGGCTGGATCCGCCGCAGACGCGGGCGCGCCAGTTTGCGTACCGTTTGCTTCAGCTCCACAGGGCCGGCTTCGCTCAGGGCCGATCGTACCGCCTCCGTGAGGCTGGGTGAGACGAAGTCGGCATTGATCTCGTCCGCTTCGATCGCCCTCGAGCCTTGGCCGTCCGCCATCGGAATGATGACACCGACACGTAGTGACGGCTTGATACGCTTGAGCCTGCGCACGACCTGGCGAGCGTGCGATTTGGAATTGCCATTCAGGAACGTCACCAGAACGGTATCGACGTCGTTGACCGCCAATATGTTCAGGCTTCGGCCGGCAATTGCGGTGTGCTCCACCTGGGCCACCTCGGCGCCCTGCACGGCGAGTACCTGTGACAGCATCGCCGCTGCGGCGTCGTCCAGGATTCCCCTGCCGCCGAGGCAGAGTATCGATCGCCCGCGGCCGTCCGGGAGATCGAGTTCATCCTCGTCGTCAGTGGCACCTTCCTGCTCCTCATCCGACTTTTCTTCGTTTTCCTCCTCATCGGCAATGTCTGCAAGGTTGCCGATCAGCGTCTGGGTACTGGATGCCAGCAGGGCTATCTGCTGTTCGGACATCACGCCGCGCTGGCGATCCGTTTCTCCGAGCAGGAGCGCCGGCAGGCCCACCTTTTCGTAATAATCGATCAGATATTCGTCCTCGAGAAAATCTTCGGCATTGTCGGTCGCCTCGTGCGGGTCACCGGCCAGCAGGCGCTGGTAGAGCTTTTCCTGCGGCTGGAGAACAGGTTCGTTGCCCAGCAGCACATCCAGAAAACTGAATTGCGGCACATACCGGCCGAGCACCACGAGACACACCGTCAGCGGTGTCGACAGCATCAGCCCAAGCGGTCCCCACAGCCACGACCAGAAGATCGCCGAAATGATGATCGCCAGCGGCGACAGGCCGGTGTGACTGCCGTACAGCCAAGGCTCGATGACATTGTTGCTGATCAGTTCCGTCGTCAAGAACAGGGCCGCTACCCATATCACCAGCGACCAGCCGGGCGAGATCGCCAGAGCCAGGAACAGCGGCAGGATCATGCCGATGACCGGGCCGATATACGGGACGAAGCGCAGGACGAGGGTCAGAAGCCCCCAAAGGATGGCGTTCGGTATTTCGAGGAGCCAGAGGCCGATGGTGATCGGAAAAGCATACAGCGCATTCACCACCAGCTGCATCAGCAGGTACTTGCCGACCCGCTTGCCGGCGTCCTGCAGGGCCGCGGTCGTGCGGTGAAGATCGCCAAGGCCTACCAGGCGAATGAACCTGTCTCGCAGATCCTCGCGTTCCAGCAGCATGAAGATCACCAGGATGACGACCAGGCCCGCCGTGGCAAACGGACTGATCAGCGGCAGAATGAAGTTTCCCAGGGTTTGGATAGGGTTGGACCGGGTGACGATTTCGACCGGCAGGGGCTCTCGCTGTGACGACTGCGGCGCCGGCGGGTCCTTGCTTTCGGTTGCGCGCGTCTGTATTTCCGCGCCGATCCGTTCTGCGACCTTGCTGAGGTGCCCGAACATGCCGTCGCCGGCTCCTGCCTGGCTGAGGGCGTGCACCTTCTCGACGATATTGCGCTGGTAGGCCGGGATGTTGTCGGCCAGGTTTGCCACCTGGCCGGCGACGACGAAACTGAAAATGGCGATCGCCATGAATGCCGAGGACACGGCAACGATGACGGCTGCGATCTTCGGCACCGATCGTTTGCGCAGGAAGGACACGATCGGCGCGAGCGTGAAGGTCAGCAGCAAGGACAAGGCCAGCGGCACGAAGATTTCCTGGCCGATGCGCAGGATTACCGCAACGCCGATCAGGATGAGGATCGTTCTGCCCGATAGCTTCGTATTGGACAGTGCCCCAGGGCCCGGGGTTATGTTTGACGGCACGCCGTAGGTCGTTCCTGGTGTTTCCACGCGCAAAGCCGCCCCTGTTTTGATGAATGTGTCGGCGAGAATCCATGACCGAACTCAGGCATACATTAACATCGCCTCGATCCAGTTGTTCCATTTCCTGCACACGGTTGCGCAATAGAGCGAAGATTTTCCACAAAGTTCGGTGCTGACTTGCATGCCGCTGCCACGCGCCCGTGTTGTCTTTCAAGTCGTGCGTATGCAAACATTTTTCAAAACGGCTTGTCTGACGCCACCTGCGCCCTATCATCGCTGCCGAAATGGGAGGACTTCATGCGCACCCAGGTCGCAATCATCGGCTCCGGACCATCCGGATTGCTGCTCGGACAATTGCTGTCGAATGCCGGCATCGACAATGTCATTCTCGACCGGGTCGGCCGCGAATATATTCTTGGCCGCATCCGCGCCGGCGTGCTCGAAGCCGGCACGGTGCAACTGCTGCAACAGACCGGTGCCGGCGCGCGCATGCAGGCCGAAGGCCTGGTACACGATGGCATCGATCTGGCCTTTGCAGGGCGACACCATCGCATCGATCTCAAGAGCCTTACCGGGTCAACGGTCACCGTCTACGGCCAGACCGAACTCACCCGCGACCTGATGGACCACCGCGAAGCCACTGGCGGCCGGACGATCTATGATGCATCCGACGTGACCCCGCATGACTTCGATACCGCCAGACCATTCGTCACGTACGACAGGGACGGCACCACGCACAGGATCGAGTGCGATTTCATCGCCGGCTGCGACGGTTTTCACGGCATCTGCCGCGCCAGCGTGCAGGACAGGGGTATCCGCAATTTCGAGAAGATCTACCCGTTTGGTTGGCTCGGCATTCTTGCCGACATTCCGCCGGTCCATCACGAATTGATCTATGCCAACAGCGAACGCGGTTTTGCGCTGTGTTCGCAGCGGTCGCGAACCCGCAGCCGCTATTATCTGCAAGTGCCGTTGACGGACGCGGCGGAAGCGTGGTCGGACGCCGCCTTCTGGGACGAGTTGCGCCGCCGCATTCCAGCCGACGTCGCCGAGCGCCTGGTGACCGGTCCGTCGATCGAGAAATCGATCGCGCCGCTGCGCTCGTTCGTTGCCGAGCCGCTGCGCTTCGGCAGTCTGTTTCTTGTTGGTGACGCCGGCCATATCGTGCCGCCGACCGGCGCAAAGGGTCTCAACCTTGCCGCCTCCGACGTCCACTACCTGTTCGAAGGCCTGCAGGGTTTCTATGGCGAGAAGTCCGAAGCCGGCATAGATGCCTATTCGGGGCGGGCGCTGGCGCGAATCTGGAAGGCGTCCCGGTTTTCCTGGTCCATGACGACGCTGCTGCACAAGTTTCCAGACAGTGGCGCTTTCGGCCAGAAAATACAGGAGGCCGAACTCGACTACCTGGTTCACTCGACGGCAGCCTCTGCCGCGCTGGCCGAAAACTACGTGGGTCTGCCGTATTAGCAGCACGGCCAGGTTGCGGCATGCGCCTGGGTCTGGCCGGCGTGATTGCATTTGCGCAAACATGACAATTTGCCTCATGTATACTTTACTCAAAGACTCAAGTTTCATAAGGTGCGATTCCCGAGGTGCCGGTTCTGCGCGTTGCAGACCCCGAGCAGGAGGAATGGTCGTCTTATGGCGAAGAAGAACAACAAGCGCGCGCAGGACAAGAACGGGTCTCGTCCGGCCGATCCGGCGACCCGGGTGGCGCCCGTGCAGCAATCCGTCGAAGGCCGCAGTTTTCTCTATGTGGGCGGCCGGGACTGCCAGGTGGCGCATCTGCGCCAGATCGCCAGCAATTTCGGTGCCGAACTGATCCATCACGATGGCGGCCTGCGCGAAGCGGTGTCTCGCATCGACACGCTGCTACCTTCGGTCGACTGCGTCTTCTGCCCGATCGACTGTATCAGTCACGATGCGTGTCTGCGGGTAAAGTCAGGCTGCAAGAAATTCAGCAAGACCTTCATACCCTTGCGCAACGGCAGCAAGTCCAGCCTGGAGCGGGCGCTGCAGTCGATGAATGAAAAGGCCCAGAATCAATGAACGACGACGCTTTCCTACCGATTGCTTCCGCCCATCCGGTTGCCGACGAGGGGCCCATCTCGGAGCGGCAGACCTGGCTGGAGATTCGTGCACCGATGGCGCTCCACAGCGCCGAAATCATCGCCCTGCCGGGCCTGCACCAGCGGGTGCAGAAGCCGGGTGGCCCGGCTTATGGATCGTGCGCCACCATCATCGCCTTTCCGGCGCCGCAATGGCTGCTCAACGCCGCCCGCAAAAGCCAGTAGGGCTATCTAGATGCGATCGGCCGGCGGCATCTTGAACAAAACCCCTGCGGCTGCCAGCAGCCAGCCAGCGATCATGATCATGCCGCCGGACGGTGCAGCCATCGCAAACAGGCCGTGGCCGTAGAACTGCCGCAAACTCAGGTCGCCGGCGAATACGATCGTGCCAAGCGCCAGCACCAACGCCGCGAGTGTTGCCGTCTTCAGATACCTTTGGCCCGCATACAGTGCCAGCATGGCAGGGGCATGGGCGAGGCACATCGCTGAAGCCGGGCCGAGAAAGGACTGGCCGCCGGTGTGCGTGGCGGCAGCCGCCAGGCCGACGCCGGCAGCTCCCATCAAGCCCGCCAGAAGAGGTACAACTCGGTGTACGCGTGCAAACGCTGTCATTGCCTATTCCCTGTTCTGCATATGGTGGGCAAGCTTCTCTACCGGATCCCAGATGATGGCACGCAGCTTGTCGTTGGCGACGGTCTCTTCCAAGGCAAGGCGGAAGCACAGCAGCCACTCGTCGCGCTCGGCCGGACCGATCGCCGCACCAAAATGCCGTCGGCGCAACATCGGGTGACCGTATTTCTCTATATAGAGCTGCGGTCCGCCGAGATAACCGCTGAGATAATCGAACAGCTTCGCTTCGCTTCCGGACAGGTCCGCCGGATGCACTGACCGGCAGCGGGCCGCTTCCGGGAGGCTGTCCATCAGCATGTAAAAGCGCGCTGTCAGGGCCCGCACCACCGGCTCGCCGCCGATCGCTTGATAGAGGGTAGTCGTCTCGCCGCTCACGCCCGATCCTTCTTTCCGATATCGTCCTTTCTAGCCACTTTTGGCCGGCGGCGGCAATGGCCGAAGGACGACTGCGGCGATCGGGCGCTCCTTCCGGAGAACCCCGCGGCAACCTCCCGCTTGCGATGGGGGCATCGAAGCGGGAGGCCGCAGGTTCGCACGGGTCTGCCCGGGCCCCGGCAGTGCCCAACTGCCTACAGGCAACCTCCGTCGCGAACGTGTCTGTAAAGTCTGTCCGTGTCAGCGGTAAATACCGGACCGTTTTCGTCCGTCGTGTTGCCCGTGAGGTGGTGCGAATTCACGCTGACGACCTGATTGTCGGTATCCCCGCCGTCGACTTTGAACTTGGAGAACCATGCGCCGCCGCTGTTACCATGGCGCATAGGGTTGCCGGTCATTGTCACGATGCCGCCATCGACGCCCGCCCAGGCACCATCGACCTTGTAGAGGTACTCGCTGCCGCCGAAATTGTCGGGATAGCCGACAGCCGTCAGCGGCTTGGTAGAAGGGATCGAGAACTGAAGTGCCAGGGGCGGTTTTTCGTCGTTCTTGTCCGTCAGGATGAAGGCGTAGTCATAGGCGTAGTTCTTGGACGGACTGTGATAGGCATCGAAGATCGATACGCAACGCCAACCCACCTTTTGCAACGTCGCACCGTTGGTATAGCCGCGTTGGAACTCGAAGTCGGAATTCCAGGCGCCTTTGCCCTTGGCCGCGGCGGTATTGTAGACGCAGTGGGCGGCGGTCAGGATGACTTTCAAATCATTCGTGAACTGCGCGGTGCACTGGTAGGTGTCGCCATCCTCCTTCTTGTAGAATAGCGCGCCCGTGCTCCAATAGGGGTTGTTGGCGCCGGGATTGTCGATCTGCTCGGGAACGCCGATAGCGCCGACGTCGGTATCGGTATCCTTGGATTGAAATTCGAGAGCTCCGGGATTCTGTTGGCGGTAGCGCTGTTTCATCTCCTCCAAGGCTTCCGGCGTGACCTCTTCGGACGGGGTAGGAATGGCGCCGGCAATATCTTCTGCGCTCAGCCCGCCCGGTTTATCATCGTCGAACTTGAGGTCGGCGGCTTTCAGCGGCAACGCCGCTGCAAGCAGCATGACAGCGCTGCAGATCGCAGTCCGGTGACGGCGTGACGGTTGCCGGTTACGGATTGGGGATCGGTATTCCATGGTCTTCTCCTCGTTGATGGGCGCACCGCGGCCATGGGCCGTCATTCGACGGCCCGAAACGCAGGCGCGAAAAGGTGGATTCGATAGCTGGTCTTCTGACGGCCGGCATTCCATCCGGCCGTCTGGGTTCCCCCTGGCATCGTTTGCGACCGCTGCCGGAAAGGCGGCTTTGCATTCTCGGATGTCGCGTCCGCTCAGGTGGGCGCAAACAGGCCGTGGACCGGGTCGTAGGTCAGGTCGATGTCGGTGATCGCACCGCCGAACGCGGCAATCGTCGGGTTGCCGGCGATCTCGGTGATCACCGTCTGGCTGGTGAATTCGCTTTGCAGCCAGATGTAGAGATTGATGAACGGCGTCATCTTGGCGTGCTGGGTCGCCAGCACCGTCTGTGCCGAGATCGGCTTGCGATCCTCGGGCTTGTTGTTGACCAGCGCCGTCTGTGCCAGCCCCATGGTGAGGTAGTTGTAGCTCTCATACGGCAGCTTGTTTACGGCCGCGAAAGTGCCGGCGGCGACAGGAAGGATATTGCTGTTCTTCTGGTAGGGACCGAATACCGCCGTCGGTGCCAGCTCATAGTAGCCGCCGTCGAGTGCCGGACCCGGATCGACTTCGGTCAGCTTGTTGATCTTGGTCCCGTCGACGACTTCGTCGGTGGAAGCATAGATCCAGTAGTTTTCCTTCCACTCGATGGTGGTCGAGGGGAACGGATCAATGTCGAGCCAGATCACGTTGGGGCCGATGGTGCCCACCGGTTTGGCCACGGCCACGCGCTGGCCCGCATTCTTGATGTTGGTCAGCACGCTGCCGGAAAATCGCAGGGTAAGGGAATAGGATGTCATGCCAGTGCTCCTTGCTGCTGGGTTGCCTGATCGCTCCGACGGCAGATCCGTCTCTAAAGCGTTCCTATTCGCACAACTGCCTCTGCTGAAATTTCTTCCCAGGATATGTCCTCGGTTGTATCGCCATCCTGGCGCCTAGGATTGTTTTCCTTGCGCCTTTCGATTTCTAGCGATCGTTAAGATATATAACTTTAAGTAGTATTAGATTATTGACTTATCGTTAAAGGTGTGATCAAAAGGGAACGGTTATGATACAGTTTTCTTGCCCGGCGGCTGGCAGGCGCGGCGCCATCCGGGAAGACCTGCTGACAACATGATGTTGAATCGAGCTGCGTACATGACGAAGCGAATAGGCTACGCGCGGGTCTCCACCTCCGACCAGAACATCGAGATGCAGTTACAGGCGCTTTCGGCGGCGGGATGCGACGACATCTTCACCGATCAGGGCCTTTCCGGCTCCCTGCGTAGCAGGCCAGGGCTTGAGCAGTCTTTGCGGCGGCTGCAACCCGGCGATACCCTGGTGATCTGGCGGCTTGATCGGCTCGGAAGGTCGCTGTCCAACCTGATCGAGGTCGTCGCGCGGCTGGGGCGCGACAAAATCGGCCTCTATTCCATCACCGAGGCGATCAATACCGCATCGGCCGGCGGCATTCTGATTTTCCATATCATGGGGGCGCTGGCCGAATTCGAGCGGGCGCTGATTTCCGAACGCACCAAAGCCGGCATGTCGGCCGCAAAGGCCCGCGGCAGCCCGATCGGGAGGCCGATCAAGATGGCCCCCGAACAGATCATGCAAGCCATCCAGGCGATCGAGAGCGAGGGCATGACAGTCACCGCTGCCGCCAAAGCCTTTGCCGTCAGTCGGGCGACGCTTTACAGGGCCTTGTACAGGGCGGAGGCAAGCGCGCATGGCAGAGGCTTGCAGGCTGCGGGCAGCACCGGCGAAACCAGTCGCCCTGCGGCCGATGATCCGTCTCTTTCGCTCCAGCCACGGAAAGGTGTTGTGCCGGAAGCGGAGACGCCAACCACATCGCGTCCGGGTACCGCGTCATCTTCGTCCAAGGCTTTCGCTGCCCGCGGGGACGGTGGCAGCTCCGGCCTCCGGCCCCCGATTTCGCGAAGCGGCTAACCGGAACCAATGCCATCCGCGCGCCGGGGCACTGGTTCCGAGCCGCTTTCGCGTGGTGAACCTAGCCGGTTACTGGCAATCCGAAACCACCAGCTTGCAGTTAGGACAATCCTCGAGCGCCATCTTTTCGGCCTTTTTCAGGGTGCTGCCGTAGCCGATGCCGAAATTGACGCGGTCGCCAGCATAAGCGCCGCAGGTTTCGAACCACACGGCCACGGTGCAATCATCGTTGCCGGCGTCCTTGCAGTTCTTGACGGCGTCGCGTTCGGCTTCCTTGCGGGTGGAACCCCAACCCATGCCGTAACCGGCTTCGTCAGCGGCCATGCCCTTGGTGTCGTTGACGGCAATGGCGCCAAAAGCGAGGGCCGAGGAGACCTGGAGGAGCAGGACGGCGGTGGTCATGCCGATAGTTAGTGTGTGGCGCATGGAAGTTCCCGTTTTAGGCCCAGAGGGTCCGGTTGCACTGGATGCTTTCCTGCCGCAGCCGGGTCAGGAAAAAGGTGGGATACTGCCGCATCGGCATCACATCCCTTGCTTGACAAAGGCCAGACGGCTCCAGGCCCGTCAAGGCGCAAACCGCCGGGAACGCTGGCTTTTTTTGGATTTTGCCGACTGCGGGCGCGCGGGCATGCGGATCGTGGCGACGGTGAAGGCACCGGCCGCGGGCGCCTGAATGACATCGCGCGAAAGGGCATATCGGACGGTGATCACCCGCACGTCTTGTCCGCCGATCGTGGCATGCCGGATCCCGGGCCGATCCTCAGCGCCGCCCAACCGCGCATGGGACCGGATGGCGATGTCGTTGATATCGAGAAACCAGAGGAAGGCCCGGTCCTTGCCTGTCCGTCTGAGTTCTCCGGCCGCCGCGCAAAATAGCGCATAGCCGAGGGACACTCGCCAATATTGCTGAAGAAAGTAAACGGCGTAGATCTCGCCCTCGCTGCCACCGGGGGCAAGGGTGGGGCTTGCGTCATATTTCCAGAGCGGCGGCTAAGGCCGCAGCCATTTCGAGCCCAGCGTCGCCAATGCCGGCGGGCCGGCTCCTGGCAGAAGAAATGTACTTTCGTTGCGAACAATTTCGGCCACGGTGAGTTTTACTGCGGCAGAGCAACCGCAGGAGATGCCCCATGGACGATAAACCCTCGATTGGAGACCCTATACCGCGCGGTATCGTCAACCGCGATACCGCCGTGCTCGGAGCCGAATCCGGTCATGATGAGAACTCCGAAAACACACCCAGGCTGTCGCTGTCGGAGCAGATATCCGCGCTGCAGGCCGAGGTCGATAGGCTTAAGGACAGCATTGCCACCGCGGGCAGGCGCACGGCGGAAAGCGTCCGTGAGCATCCGCTGATGACGGCGACGTTGCTGTTCTCGATCGCGACCCTTGCATGGATCGCCGTCCGTAACCATCGCTCGGAAAGCCGTTTCCTGCACGCCTACCCAGCGCTTCGCGAGCGCATCGACAGCTGGCGTTGAGGCTTCTGCCCTGCGCTGTTTGCGCTAGTCTGCGGCGCAGGGACCATTGAACCGAAAGTCAGGCGGCTGCGCCCGCACGGAGGCGAGATATGGCACGATATTATTTTACGACATTGGACAAGGAAGGTCCGACGGATAGCGAGGTTCCGTTTGAATTTCCGGACGACGACGCGGCCAAGGAAGAGGGCATGCGACTTCTGTCGGGACTTGCGTCGGAGCACCTGCCTGGCCCGCCGATGGACATGCTATCGGTGGAAGTGCTCGACGCCGAGCGCAGACCGCTGGTGGAACTGAGGCTTATGCTCGATATCATTCCGAAGTGACCGGGTTGCAAGGCGGCCGCATGGAATACAGCCGCCGACCGGCGCGATCTGGAACATTCACCCATGGCTTCCTATATCAGCAAAAGCAGATCATTCGGAGCGTGCAATGTCGGAGCCCGCCACAATCGCCGTTATTGAGACAGTCATCGAAATCTTGCCGCCGCGGCCAGCGCTCGGCGGAAAGATTGTCATATGCGACTGTTGTCGCCAGCGGCGCTATGCCTGCGAGTTCGATGAAGACGCGTGCGGGATTTGCAGCGAATGTCTCGATTCCGACGCCATGCCGATGGACCTGTAAGTGTTCAAGCCGCGCTGGCACCCCTTGAAAATTGCGCCGCCAGAGGCTGAACTTCAAAAAAAGCCGGCCATGTAGGTGAACCGCCCCTGTTCGTCGAGCCGGACGAAATTATAGCCGGTAGCGACTTTGGTGTCGTCGCTCTTGTACATCGACCAGACGGCCAACAATTCTCCGTGGTGAAAATACACCCTGTCGCTGGCGAAATACATGCCCGGCATCTTCGCTTGAAAATCCTCGATATGGGCAATCAGCGCCTTGCGCGAGTGGCCCTCGCCGCCAGGATTGGTAAAGACAACGGCTTCTGAAACGCTGTCTGCAAGCAGCCGTTCTCGCGCGTCACGGTCGAGCGCACCATATGCATCGAGGTAGGCGTTCCACTGTTTCTCCAAAATATCGGGTGTCATCGTCTATCCTTCAACCAATGCGCGCCCGTTATCCGTCAGCGCAGGGAAGAAGATATTCTGAGTTGCCTATACGGTCGATAATTGAAGCCCCGGATTAATTTACGTATAGTCCAAATCCATGGATCCATTTCTCGACATCATCCGGCTGTTGCGGCCATCGGCAAGCCTACTGGGCGGCGGCCTGGATGCTGTCGGCGACTGGAGCCTCGGCTTTCGCAAGCGCGACGACCTGCTCTTCTGCTGGATCGAACGCGGCGCCTGCCAGCTGCTCCGTCAGGATCACCCACCGGTTGACATGCAGCCCGGAGACTTCGTCCTTGTACGCACAGCCTCCGCTTTCAGGCTGGCATCCGATGCCGCCATCGACCCGGTGGACAGCGAAGCCGCCGTGACTGCGGCAAAAGGTAAAAGGTTGCGGCTTGGCACGGGGGGCGATCGGGCCGTTACCTTGCATGCCGGAAAATTCGCGTTCGACAGCGCAAACGAAGACCTCCTTACCGGTTTACTTCCACCGTTTGTTCATATCGCTGCTGCCGAGACCTCACTCGACCGCCTGCACTTGCTGCTGAAGATGAGCGAGGCGGAAGCGCGCCAGCCCGGACCTGCCAGCGCATTCATCATCGTGCGCCTGATCGAACTGATCCTGGTGGAAATCTTGCGGACCAGGGTGCCGAGCGCGGTCGATGGGCACCAAGGATTGCTTTGCGGCCTCGCCGAACCGAAAATAGCAAAAGCGCTTTCGGCCATGCATCGGGAGGTCGCCCAAGACTGGACCGTCGCCACACTCGCCAAGCTGTGCGGCGTCTCGCGGTCCGCCTTCGCCACCCGGTTCCGCAAGGTCGTCGGCGTAGGCCCCATCCAGTATCTGCTCGATTGGCGGATGGCATTGGCCAAGGACGAACTGCGCGGGGGAAGGCGCAGCATCAGCGAGATCGGCTTTTCCGTAGGTTTCCAGTCCGCAAGCGCATTCAGCACGGCATTCTCGCGCTCCGTCGGGTGCTCCCCAAGGCAGTTCGCGGATCGGGCGAGATGAGACGTGCCGGGCGGCATCCTGTTTGCTGGTGCTCACGGTTCTTTCGAGCGGTTACCCCGGCGACTGCTGTGGTTCTACCTGCCGATGTAAGCCGCGAGTTCGTCAGGCGTTCCATTGGGGAAGGCGAGTTTCAGGTAGTCCAGGAATGCCGATACGCGGGCGCTCAGCAATCGTCGCGATGGATAAAGTGCCCACAGCGCGATCTCTGATCCCTCGATATCGCCCCAATGCCGCAAAGTGCCGTCGGCCAGATCGTGACTCACCAGCGATATGGGCAAACGAGCAGCGCCGACACCGGTTCGCACGGCATCCCGAACCATGATCAGCGACGACAAGGCGAGGATGGGTTCGATCACGATTGTCGCCGGTCCTTGCGCAGTCACGACGTTCCAGGTCTGCCGATTGCCGGCTCCGCGTACGACGCCGGGTGCCGGGATCTCGGCCGCCGGGCGCACAAGGTCGGGGCTTGCCACGACCACCAGGCGATCCTGCAGAAAGGCTCGGCCGACGAGGCTTTCGTCTGGATCCGGATTGACCCGGATGACCACATCGTAGCCTTCCTCTATCATGTCGACGGCGCGGTCCTCTGTCGTGATTTCCAGCCGTACATCGGGATATTTCAGTGCAAAGCCCGCGGCGATCCGGCCCATGGCGGTCTGCGAAAAGAGGAGCGGCGCGCTGATCCGCAACCGGCCGCGCGGCCTGTCCCCACCCGCGGCGATGGTGGCTGCCGTTTCGTCGAGTTCCGTCAGGAGAGCGGCTGTCCGCTCGTGAAGGGCTCGTCCTTCCTCGGTGAGCTTGAGGCTGCGTGCGCCGCGCTCAAACAGCCGAAGCTCAAGGGAAGCCTCCAGTTCCGTAACGCGTCGCGACAAGGTCGCCTTCGGACGGCCCGAGGCCCGGGCCGCTTTGCCGAAGCCACCATGGCGGGCAACGAGATTGAAATCGGCAAGGGCGACGAGATCCATTATCGTTCCACCTGTGAGACGAAGTATCTAATTTAACTGTCTATTGGTTCGACCATGACCCAGTCATATTCCGGGTGTCAACCAAACAAACCCGGAGCAATCCAATGACCATTATCGTTACCGGCGCCACAGGCAATGTCGGCAGCCAAGTTATCCCGCACCTCGTCGAACACGGCGCCGATGTCCGTGCTCTTGTTCGCGATCCCTCCAAGGCCAATCTCCCACCGGGCGTCGCTGTCGCGAAGGGCGATTTTCTGGACGTCGACTCGCTGCGCAGCGCTTTCGATGGCGTGTCCACTCTGTTTCTGCTGAACGCCGTTGCACCAGACGAATTCACCCAGGCTCTGATCGCCCTCAACATGGCCCGCTCGGCCGGCATCGAGCGGATCGTTTATCTCTCGGTCATCCACCCGGATGTCTATGTGAATGTGCCGCATTTTGCCGGCAAGTTCGGCGTTGAGCGTATGATCGAGCAGATGGGTTTCCACGCGACGATCCTGCGTCCGGCCTATTTCATTCAGAACGATCTGATGATCAGGGACGCGATCACTGGCTACGGTGTCTACCCGATGCCCGTCGGCGACAAAGGACTCGCCATGATCGACGTGCGCGATATCGCCGAGATCGCCGCCCTTGAGCTGCTGCGGCGCGAACAGGCCGTACAGCCGCTTCCGCTCAGCCGCATCAACCTCGTCGGTCCGGAAACGCTTGCAGGGACGGACATTGCCGCCATCTGGGCCGACGTGCTCGCTCGCCCGGTCCACTATGGCGGTGACGATCCGCAAGCCTTCGAGCAGAACCTCAAACAGTTCATGCCCTCCTGGATGGCCTACGACATGCGCCTGATGGGCGAGCGCTTCCTAACCGACGGCATGCTTCCCGAAAGTGGTGATGTCGCGCGCCTGACGGCACTTCTCGGCCGCCCGCTTCGCTCCTACCGCAACTTCGCCTCAGAAACCGCGGCTTCCGCCTGATGCAGCTGCCGCACCCCCTAAACAAGGACCATTGTCATGATCTATTCGACCGCTACCGTTCCTGTAAATCCGGAAGGCGAAGCAAGGCTTACCCGTGAGCAGGCCTGGAAGGGCCTGGAGCTGAAGGCGCGCGATGCGCGCCTGTTTCTCCCGCCCGGCCTGTGCACCCGCTGTGATGTCGTGGAGGAAAGTGCCACCCACTTCGTGCGCGAAGCCACCATCGCCGGCTCCGACCTGCGTGAGATCATCACGCTCGAGCCGCAGAACAAGGTCACTTTCTTCCAGGCAACCGGCCCTCGAGAAGGTGCCATCGTCAACGAGCTGTTCGAGGATGAAGGCGGTCAGCTGCAGCTTCGGTTCTACTGCTATCTCGGCCTGCGCGGCAAGACCCCGAACGGCCCTGAAGAGCAGGCAGAGCAGACGCAATTCGACAGCGACAACGGCTACAAATCGGCCTTGCTGTCGACCCTGAAACGAACCCGCGAGCTGCTCGCGGAGGATCGTCTCTGATTGCCACTATCCGCAAACGCATCAAGGCGGGCGCCTGAAAGGTACCCGCCTTCCGCGAGGACGGAAATCATGACGAAACCCATCCGCGCTGATTAACGCTTATACCGGACATGAGAAGTGATGGCGCACCCGACTGGATTCGAACCAGTGACCTCTGCCTTCGGAGGGCAGCACTCTATCCAGCTGAGCTACGGGTGCTTGTGCACGGCGGTTTGTTGCGCCGGTCATCTGGTGTGGGGTTCTTAACCCAGGACGCAGCCCGCATCAATGCCGAAATGCGATAAAAAGCGAAGGACACACCGCTGATGCCAGGCGGATGGCGCCGCGACGGCAAAGCCGCGAATTGCCCCCGACGCCCGAAAGGCACTGCGCCGTTCAATGCCCACTGCGGCCGGCCACTGCGCCACGCGCGCCAAGGTTGTCATTCAATAACTAATTATTTCATCATTATTATTAACTATAACTATTTCCTATAATCGTGGATTGCAAGGACAACGGCTTGTGCCCATTGTCCATTTCTGTACACTAAAGAGAGAGTTCGTTAACCTTATAGTTTATCTGTAGGTTATCGAATGGAGGCAACCAACAAGAATTGCAGACAATGCTAGACGATGGACAAAATTTAACCCACGAGATTTCCGCAAAAATCGATTTCTCGCCGATGGAAGAGGCGGTCGGCTACCGACTGCGGCGGGCCCAATTGGCGGTCTATCAGGATTTCACCGAGACCTTCGAGAAAGAAGAGCTGCGGCCCGCGGATTTCGCGGTGCTGATGCTGGTGTCGAAAAATCCCGGCCTCAAGCAGAGCGAAGTCGCCGAAGTCCTTGGCATCCAGCGGGCCAATTTCGTGGCGATCATTGACGGGCTGGAAAAGAAGGGCGTTGCCGAGCGCCGAAAGTCGGATACCGACCGGCGCGTGCAGTCTCTCTACATTACCGACAAGGGCCGGGCCTATCTCGACGAAATCACCCCGATCTGGCGCAAGCACGACGAGCGGCAGATGGAGAGGCTTGGCGGTCCGGCCGCACGCGACCAGCTGATCTCGCTGCTGAAGCGCCTTTACGACTGAATATCATCGTTGCGCCAGAACCGTGCGCCTGTCACCCTTGCCGGCGCAGGGCCTCGTCGATCAGCAGGTTGGCGATCTTCATGCGGGTATTGGCATTGTCGGCATAGGCCGGAGCGACCCGGTCGGGATGATTGAGCCGGGCAAAGGCGCGGCGCTTTTCGGCCAGCACGGCTGCGGTGTCGCGTTCCGACAGATGCAGGTCCGCGGAAATTTCCTCGAGCGACAGCCGGCCAAGATAGGCGGGCGTGACCGGCGCCACGCTTGCCGCTCGCGCCGCGACGTCCTGCGCGTCCGGCAAAAGACTGAGATAGGCATCCTGCAACTGGGCTTGGTTGGTCGCACTGCTGCCGTCAGCCGCGACGACAAAACCGGTGTTCAGGCCGCGAATGCGGTAGCTGACCGGGCTTTCCGCCTCGTCCTCGGCACTCTCCGCCGCCAGCCGTTCCAGCACCGACTGGAACAGCGATACCCCGAACTGCATTTAGCCGTCTCCGTTCCGCGCCACAGTTATACCCGCCAAGATGGCGCCGGGCTTGCCTTTGCGGTCGGCGTGGTCTCCGGCCATGTCCGGAGCGGGGTGTGTCAGCTCTGGCTTTGGCTCTGGCTCTGATTTTCAACCACGACGCTGACCGTCAGGTCCTCGCCGGCAATACCGATGCGCATGCCGGAGATCGGGGCGGCATCGGCATAGCTGAGCCCGGTGGCGGTGCGCACATAGTGGTCATCGGGGCACATGTCGTTGGCAGGATCGAAACCGACCCAGCCTAGGCCTGGCAGATGGGCTTCGGCCCAGGCATGGGTTGCCGTCTGCTGCTCGTTGCCGTCCATCATCAGATAGCCGGAGACGTAGCGGGCCGGTATTCCCAGCGAGCGGGCGGCGGCAATGAAGATGTGGGCGTGGTCCTGGCAGACGCCGCTCTTTTCCTCCAGCGCCTGTTCGGCGGTGGTCTCGGTGGTGCTGGTGCCGGGAATGAAGGCGACCTGTTCATGCAGCAGGCCCATCAGCGCATGCATGCGGGCCAGCTCGTTGTCGTCCGTCAGCTTGCGCACCAGCTCGCGCGTCAGTTTGCCGGCCCTGGTCTGCGGCGTATCGCGCAGGAACAGCCAGAGCGGGCAATAGCCGGTATGGGGGCCATAAACGCCGGTGCGGTCGAGGGTTTCGAGCGTGCCGGAGGCAACGATACGCACGGTATGGCTGTCGCCCTCCGTCGAGACGAGGTGTACGTGATTGCCGAAATGGTCGTTGTAACCGGCTTCGATCACCGCACCATCGACGGCAATATCCCAGTTGATCACGTCCTGGCTCGGGCCGGACAACGGCGTCAGCCGCAAACGCTGCAGCGTGTACTGCACCGGCTCATCGTAGCGGTATTCGGTCGTGTGGGTGATTTTCAACCGCATGGTGGTCTTTCCGTTGGCCCGCCGGTGATCAGCTGTAGAAGCGATACCCCTCGGAGATTTCCTGTCCGAGCTGGTTGTTGCGGGAAATAAAATTGTCGAGGAACTCGTGCAGGCCGTAATCGATGATCTGCATCATGCCGGTAGACTGCAGGCTGTCGCGGATGGAATCGGCGGTATCATGCGCCGGCAGCCGAACGCCATAGTCCTTGGCAAGATAGCCGAGATTGCTGACGATCTTCTCGTAGGAATAGGCGAGCGAACGCGGCATCTGGCTGGACAGGATCAGGAAATCGGCAATGTTGCCGGCCCGGTATTCGCCGTCATAGACCCAGCGATACGACCTGTGCGCCGAGACCGAGCGCAGGATCGATTCCCACTGCATGTTGTCCAGCGATGAGCCGACATGGGTGATTGCCGGCAGCAGCACGTAGTATTTGACGTCGAGGATGCGGCTGGTGTTGTCGGCCCGCTCGATGAAAGTGCCGATGCGGGCGAAATTGTAGATCTCGTTGCGCAGCATCGAGCCGTGGAAGGCGCCGCGGATCAGGCCGACGCGGCGCTTCACCTTGTCGATGACCTCGGGCAGGTCCTGGGACTTCAGCTTGCGGCTGAGTTTCTGGGTGAGGTCGATCCAGCATTCATTGGTGGCCTCCCAGGTCTCGCGGGTCAGAGCCGTACGCACCATGCGGGCATTGTTGCGGCCCTGCTCGATGCAGGACATCACGCTGGATGGATTGGCCCGGTCGCGCAACAGGAAGTCGACGGCGTCGGCGGTCGTCACCTTGGCATGGGTGGCCTTGAAACCTTCAAGCACATCGGCGCTCTGCAGCACGCCGGTCCAGTCGTCGTCCGAGGCGCCCGAACGGGTCAGTGCCATGCGCAGCCCGGCATCGACGAGGCGGGCGATATTCTCGGCGCGTTCCAGATAGCGGAACATCCAGAACAGGCCGTTCGCGGTTCTTCCCAGCATGCTCAGTCCTCCAATACCCAGGTATCCTTGGTGCCGCCACCCTGGCTGGAATTGACCACCAGCGAGCCCTGCTTCAGGGCCACGCGCGTCAAGCCGCCGGGAATGATCTGCACTTTGTCGGATACCAGGACGTAGGGACGAAGATCGACATGGCGGGGCGCGATGCCCTTGTTGACGAGGATCGGCACGGTGGAGAGGGAGAGCGTGGGCTGGGCGATATAGTTGGCAGGACGGCTCTTCAGCTTGAGCGCGAAGTCTGCGCGCTCCTTCTTGGAGGCGGTCGGTCCCACCAGCATGCCATAGCCGCCGGAGCCGTGGACTTCCTTGACCACGAGTTCTTCCAGGTGTTCGAGCACGTATTTCAGGCTGTCGGCCTCGGAACAGCGCCAGGTCGGCACGTTTTCCAGCAGCGCCTTGCGGCCGGTATAGAATTCGACGATCTCCGGCATGTAGGAATAGATCGCCTTGTCGTCGCAGATGCCGGTTCCGGGTGCGTTGGCGATGGTGATGTGGCCGGCGCGGTAGACGTCCATGATGCCCGGAACGCCGAGTGTCGAATCGCGGCGGAAGGTGAGGGGATCGAGATAGTCGTCGTCGACGCGGCGGTAGAGCACGTCGATCGCCTCGTAGCCGCGGGTGGTGCGCATCTTCACCTTGCCGTCGATAACGCGCAGGTCCGAACCCTCGACGAGTTCCACGCCCATCATGTCGGCAAGATACGAATGCTCGTAATAGGCGGAATTGTAGATGCCGGGGGTCAGCACCGCGACGCGTGGCTTGCCGCGGCAGCCGGGAGGCGCCAGCGAAGCCAGGCTCTGGCGCAGCAGATGCGGATAATCCTCGACCCGCTGGACCTTGTTGATCTGGAACAGTTCCGGAAACATCTGCATCATCGTCTCGCGGTTCTCCAGCATGTAGGAGACTCCGGACGGCGTGCGGGCATTGTCCTCGAGCACATAGAACTGGTCTTCGGCAGTGCGCACGATGTCGGTGCCGACAATATGGGTGTAGACGCCGCCGGGTGGGCGGAAGCCGATCATTTCCGGCAGGAAGGTGACGTTCTTTTCGATCAGCTGGCGCGGAATGCGGCCGGCACGGATGATCTCCTGCTTGTGATAGATGTCATCGAGAAAGGCATTGAGAGCCAGCACCCGCTGCTCGATACCTTGCGCGAGGCGGCGCCATTCGCGGGCGGAAATGATCCGGGGAATGATATCGAAGGGGATCAGCTTTTCGGCGCTGTCGGCATGGCCGTAGACTGCAAAAGTTATGCCGGTCTTGCGAAAGATGTTTTCGGCATCCCGGGACTTGGCGATGAGGTGGGCAGGATCCTGGTTGGAATACCAGTCATGATAGTTCTGGTAGGGAGGCCGCGGGGTATTCTCCGCAAAAATCATTTCATCGAATGCCAACGGCGCCATCCCCTTTTTTTTCATTTGAATACAACGCATCCGGCAATGCAAGAACCATGCACGGTGGCGGCAAAGAATCTGGTTGCGCAAAAACGCCCGCCTTTTAGGCAAAAACGCCGCAGGACGGACTATCGTTCCAAGGGATTTTGGCGCGCCGCGCTGAAATGGCGAAGCATCTTGCATCAGCCTATTGGATTGCAGCCCGTTATTTCGGCATTTGCTGAAAAATGACTCGGTCGACGTGGCAGAAGAATTCTTTCAACCTGCAGCGCATGCCTTACAAAAAAGCGCCGGAATCGAACGGGCGGCCGGATTGCTCCGGCCGCCCGTCATGGCTCGATAGCGATGTCAGGCCTGGCCGCGACGCGGGCCACCATTGCGGTTGCCGGCAGCGCGGGCCGGACGACCCTGGCCGGCACTCTGGCCGGGACGGCCCGGGCGGCCGCCATTGGTCTTGCGGGCCGGACGGCCTTCGCCGTCGCCGTCGCGGCTACCTGCTTCGCGCGGCGGGCGATTGCCGGCAGGGCGACCCTGGCCAGCGCCGGCATGGTTGCGATTGCCGGTGCGGGTCGGGCGGGCCGGGCGGCCGCGGTCGGCATGGGCGACGCCGCTGGCGACTTCGATCTCGATGCCCATCAGGCGTTCGATATCGCGCAGCAGGCGGGCTTCGTCGGGGGCGCAGAAGGCAATGGCGATGCCTTCGCGGCCGGCGCGGGCGGTACGGCCGATGCGGTGGACATAGGCGTCCGGCACTTCCGGCAGGTCGTAGTTGTAGACGTGGGTAACGCCGGGCACGTCGATACCGCGGGCGGCGACGTCGGTTGCCACCAGCACGCGGACCGAACCGTCACGGAAAGCCTTGAGAGCGCGATCGCGCTGGCCCTGGCTCTTGTTGCCGTGGATGGAGGCTACCGAGAAGCCGGTGTGCTCGAGATGCTTCATCAGCTTTTCGGCGCCGTGCTTGGTGCGCAGGAATACCAGCGCCTGGCCGTCCGGGTTGGCGGTGATCGATTCCTTCAAAAGGTCGCTCTTCTGCTGCTGGCCGTTGACGAAGTGCACGTACTGCTCAACCTTGTCGGCGGCCTTGCCGGGAGCGGAAACCTCGACTTGTACCGGGTTGTTGAGGTAGCTGGCGGCGAGATCGGCGATCGACTTCGGCATGGTGGCCGAAAACAGCATGGTCTGACGCTTGACCGGCACCATCTTGGAAATCTTGCGCAGGTCGTGGATGAAGCCGAGGTCGAGCATCTGGTCGGCTTCGTCGAGCACCAGGTGGGTGACGTGACGCAGGGTCAGGGCATTGCGCGAGATCAGGTCGAGCAGGCGGCCGGGAGTGGCGACGAGGATATCGACGCCGCGTTCCATCATGATCTGCTGCTTGTTGATCGAGGCGCCGCCGACGACGACGCCGATCTTCAGCGGGCTGTTGCGGATGAAGCCCTTGAGGCTGGCGGCGATCTGGTTGACCAGCTCGCGGGTGGGGGCGAGGATCAGGGTGCGGGTGCTGCGGTGTTCCGGACGCTTGTCTTCCTTCAGCAGCATTTCGATCATCGGCAGGCCGAAGGCGGCCGTCTTGCCGGTGCCCGTCTGGGCAAGGCCGACAATGTCCTTGCCCTGCATCGCAAGCGGAATGGCAGAGATCTGGATCGGGGTGGGCTTTTCGTAACCGAGCGAAACGAGGGTCGCGAGAATCGTCTTGGACAGGCCAAGCTCGTCAAAATTGGTCAATTCAATTACCTTTTCGGGGCGCCAAAAGCATGCGCGCAGCTCCGCACCATGCGGACCTGCTGCTTCAGGCGTCAAGAACCCCGCGTGAATTGGGCACTTGTAAGTTGGAAAAATACTTTCCAGCGCATCGGACCACTCTGGGAGAGGGGTCTATCATTGTGGCGCTTTTGTCCTTTTCCGCGAATTTTTGTCACGGGGCACGCTCACGCGGCGGCCAGAAGGTGAAAGCTGGCCTGCATTTGGGCTTTTCGGCGCCGAAAGTCAAGTGAATGTTTTTGCACTGCAGCAGGGTGAATGCAGATGTGGTCTCCAGCGGCGGCCATGCATGGGCATCGCCGATTCGGCAGCTGGCCGCGACGGCATCCACTATCGGCGGCTTGACCGGATTGGATGCCGGGACGAGCGTGAACACAGAAGGCTGTGTCGGGCGCGAGGCGAAGCCGGCCCCTTTGCCGGTCAAAAGTCCGTTTCGACCCCGCCTTCGGCCTTGCGGCGGTTGACGAAGGCGTCGAGTTCTTCCTCGATGGCCGGGTCGAGCGGCGGGCGTTCGTATTTGGCCAGCGTTTCCTTGTAGACGCGGTTGGCGTGGTCGTAGGTGGTCGGTCGGCCGGCGTCGGTCCAGGTTTCGAAATTGCGCCAGTCCGACAGGATCGGCGAGTAGAAGGCGTTTTCGTACCGCGCCAGGGTATGTTCGGTGCCGAAGAAATGGCCGCCGGGGCCGACATCGCGGATGGCGTCGAGCGCCAGCGCATCGGGGCTGACGTCGAGCGGCGTCAGGAATTCCGCCACCATCTGCAGCATGTCGACATCGAGGATGAATTTTTCGAACGAGGCGGTGAGGCCGCCTTCGCTCCAGCCGGCCGCGTGCATGATCAGGTTGCCGCCGCCTTGCGTCAGCGCCCAGAGGGACAGGGCCGACTCGTAGGCCGCCTGGGCGTCGAGCGTGTTGGAGGCATTGGTGTTGGAGGTGCGGTAGGGAATGCCGTAGCGCCGTGCCAGCTGGCCGCCGGCGATCACTGCCTTCATGTATTCGGGCGTGCCGAAGGCAGGCGCACCGGACTTCATGTCGACATTCGAGGTGAAGCCGCCATACATCACCGGCGCACCGGGGCGGACCATCTGGGCAAAGGCAATGCCGGCCAGCGCCTCGGCGTTCTGCTGCACCAGCGCACCGGCGATCGTCACCGGCGCCATGGCGCCCGCCAGCGTGAACGGGGTCATCACCACGACCTGGTTGCGCGAGGCCATTTCGATGATGCCTTGCAGCATCGGCCCATCCAGGCGCAGCGGCGAGGAGGAGTTGATGACCGTGAACAGCGACGGTTCCAGCTCCATCTGCTCGGCGGAGATGCCCCGGCCGATGCGGGCGATTTCCAGTGCGTCGGTATTGCGGGTCTTGCCGAGCGAATAGGCATGGAAAGGCTTGTCGGTGAGTTTGACCAGGTCCGACAGGCAATCGAGATGGCGGACGGAGGCGTGGATGTCGACCGGTTCCACCGGATAGCCGCCCGTCAGGTGGATGACGTCGTAGGATTGCGCGAGCTTCAACAGCTTGCGGTAGTCCTCCTGGTTGCCGGCCCGCCGTCCGTCCTCGCGGTCCGCGACGAAGGGAGCGCTGGCCACCTGCGCGAAAACCAGGCTATTGCCGCCGATCGCCAGGCTACGCTCGGGATTGCGAGCGTGCAGCGTGAAGTTTTTCGGGGCATGGGCGATCATGTCCAGGATCAGGCCGCGGTCGAAGCGGACCCGCTCGGTTCCCTCACTCACCTCGGCGCCGGCGGCCTTCATCCGGGCGCGGGCTTCCGGCAAGATGATGTCCATGCCGATTTCTTCCAGCACCGTCAGTGATGCCTCGTGGATATCGTCGATGGCGCCGGCATCCAGCAACTCGGTCTTGGCAAGGCGGTTGACGACCGTGCGGTATCTTGAGCCGCCGGTCAGCCGGATGCGTTCGGCACCCCGGCCGCCGGTGCGTTTTCGCCGCTCGCCGACCGGCGCGCTGCTCTCACTTTCTGGCATGGAGGGTGTGCTGATGTCGCTCATGATGGGTCCACGGGTTTATTACCGACATGGATTTTTGCCAGAGTCTTGGTCGTTTTGACATGGCTGTTTGCGACGGAAGTCCGGCTTTGTTGGAACATTGAGGCGTTGCTGGCGGCCGGCACGACCAAATCGCCGGCAGCAGGCCCCGCCAGCGCTGTTTTACGCCCGGTGAAGCGGTTCATGAAGACGATATTAACAATACTTCGTTTACCATAGCGTGACGATTGCCACTGGGGGTATGTAATTGAGTAGCGACAGCGGTTTGCTGAGCATCGCCTGCGACAGGATTGCGGATCTCGCCGTGCCGGCCTGCATCAAGGACAGCCTGCTGCGCTATGTGGCGGTCAACGCCGCCTATGCGCGCTTTTTCGGACGCGATATCGGCGATTTTGCCGGCCACACCACCGGAGCGCTCTTTTCCAGCGCGCACGACTTCGGGCGCGAAGACAAGGAGCGCCGCGCACTGGTCTTCGGCGACGAAGAATCAACACGGCTTGTGGCCGCCGACGGTCGCGACTATTGCCCGCTGCGGGTGGAGCGCTTCGTCGACGAGGACGATTCCCTATATCTGTTCGGATTCGGCGATGCGTTGGTAGAAAATGCGCTGGATAGCACCAGTCGCGCTGCGCACTCGATGTCCGTATCCGCGCCGGTACAGGCTGCCATTTCCAACCACGAACTTTTCCGCATGGCGCTGGAAGATCTGCCGGTGGCCACATTCGTCCGGGATCAGGGCCATCGGCTGATCTTTGCCAACGACGCGTATTTCCAGATCACGGGACTCACGGCCGAAGCACTGGTTGGCAAGACGGAAATCGAGGCATATCCGCAGCACGGACACATCCTGCATCGCACCAATGCGGCGATTTTCGAACGTGGCGGCACCGTCGAAAGCGAGGAAGTTCTCGTTTGCGCCAACGGCGATCTCATCCGGGTGATCGCCCGCACCAGCCGGGTGGAAACCTCGAACGGCGCCCGCTATCTGGTCGGTTCGATCACCGACGTTTCGGAGATGGCGAGCCGCGAAGAGCAACTGGTCGAGGCGGGCCTGCGGGCCGAAGCGATAAACCGCCAGCTCGACGCGCTGCTGCGGTCGTTGCCGGTCGGCATTCTCATCCTCAATACCGAGAATATCATCGAATATGCCAACGATGCTTTCTATGAAATCCAGGCTGTCGGCGAGCCGCTCGACGTCACCGGCTGGTCGCTGCGGGACTTCATCGTCTACAACTATAACAGCGGGCGCTACCCGAAGACGGATCTGACGGTCGACGATATCTACCAACTACGGCTGAAGCAGCTCTATAGCGAGACCGGCGCCGCCGCACAGCAACTGGTGACGCCGATCGGGCGGACGCTGGCCATCACCAGCGCCCGGATGGACGAGAAGAAGATTCTGGTCACCTATTCCGACATCACCGCCCTGCAGCAGCACGAGCAGAAATCCAATCTCTACCATGCTGCTCTCGAACAGCTGACGACGCCGTTCTTCCTGCGCGACGACGAGGCGCGGATGACGTTCGCCAATGCCGCCTATCAGCAACTGGTGGGGCGCACCAGCGCACAACTGGTCGGCACGACCGCCGACGACATCTATCTGCCGCAAGGGGCCGAGCGGCATGACACGAATCTTGCCGTTCTCGCTGGCGATGCGCCGACAGAGCGGTCGGAAACATTCACCACCAGTGCCGGCATCCAACTGCCGGTGATCACCCGTGTGCACCGGATCGTCACCCCGGACGGCAAGCGCTTCCTGGCCGGCTCGATTTCCGACGTATCGCTGCTGAAGGCGCGCGAAGAGCAGCTGATTGCGGCACAGGCGCGCGCCGAGGCGCTGTTTGCCGACCTTGATGGTATCATGCGGACCATGCCGGTCGGCATCGTCATCCTTGATCGCAGCATGCGCATAGAATTCGCCAATGCGATGATCTACGCGATCTGGAACTGGCCGACCGACGTGTTGATGAACGGAATTTCCTTCCGGGAATATATGGAAATCAACCACGGCCGCGGCATCACGTGGCGGGCTGGGGAATTCGAGGAGAATTACACCAAACGGATTGAGGAAATCCGGGCGGTTAGCGACACCATGCAGTCGGAATTGCTGACCCAGGACGGCCGCATGGTCATGGTGACCACCAAGCGCCTGGCAGACGATCGCATTCTGCTTACCTATTCCGACATTACCGAGATCCGCCAGCAACAGCAGCAGATCGGCGAGGCGCGGGCCGCTCTCGAGCGGCTCGGCGGGATCATGCAGGATGCGTCGGGAGCCATGGCGCAGGGTTTGCTGGTGATCGAGAACGGCATCATCACGCTCAGCAACCCATCGATGGCGCAGATCCTCGATATCCCCGCCGAGCTGTTTTCGGCTGGCAGGAATTGGCGCGAATGCTTTGCCTACGCGGCGGCGCGCGGCGACTATGGCGACAATCCCGCCGAGACGCTGAACGCCTGGCAGCATAACGTCGCCATCGGGGAGAATTTCACCACCACCTTCCTCAGTGCCGGTCGGACCTGGGTCAAGATGGATGCGACCGCCAGCGGCAACGGCTATTGGACGGTCGTCTGCACGGATGTCACCGATGCCAAGTTGCGCGAGGAGGAATTGACGCGGTTGCTCGCGCGCAGCGAAGCTGCGGACCGGGCGAAATCGGAATTCCTCGCCAACATGAGCCATGAAATCCGCACGCCGATGAACGGCGTGCTTGGCATGGCGGAACTCCTGACCAAGTCGGCGCTCGACACCCGGCAAAAGACCTTTGTCGACATCATCGTCAAATCCGGCAATGCGTTGATGACGATCATCAACGATATTCTCGATTTCTCCAAGATCGATGCAGGCCAGCTGCAATTGCGCAAGGCAGCGTTCGATCCGGTCGAGGCAATCGAGGACGTGGCGACGCTGCTGTCTATGTCGGCGGCCCAGAAGGACATCGAGTTGATCGTGCGCGGTGACGCCAGCGTCCGCCACATGGTGCTGGGCGATCCCGGCCGCTTTCGCCAGATCGTCACCAATCTGGTTGGCAATGCCATCAAATTCACCGAAAAAGGCCACGTGCTGATCGACCTCTCCACGGAGAGCATGGAATGCGGCCAGATGATGCTGAGCCTCAGGGTCGAGGATACCGGCATCGGCATTCCCGAGGCCAAGCGGTTGTCGATCTTCGACAAGTTTTCGCAGGTCGACACTTCCTCGACGCGTCGTCACGAAGGAACCGGGTTGGGGCTGGCGATCACCGCAGGACTGGTGGAACTGTTCGGCGGCTATATCGAAGTCGAGAGCGAAGTCGGCCGCGGTTCCGTGTTCACCACCCATCTGCCGTTCTCAATGGCATCCGAGCGAAGCCGCCAGAACGCCGTTCCTGTCTCCGTCCAGGACGCCCGCGTCCTGGTGATCGACGACAATGCCATCAACCGCACCATCCTGACCGAACAACTGGCATTGTGGGGCTTCGATGGCGTCGCCGTCGAAAGCGGCACTGCCGGTCTGCAGATTCTCAAGGAAGCCGCACAGCTTGGCGTGGTTATCGATGCGCTGGTGATCGACTACCAGATGCCCGAGATGAACGGCATCGATGTCGCGCGCGCCATTCGCAGCGATCGCTGCTTCGACGACATCGGCATCGTCTTTCTGACCTCGATGGATATGGTCGGCGACGAGACGATCTTCCAGCAACTGAACGTGCAGGCGCATCTTATGAAGCCGGCCCGTGCCAATCTCCTGCGCAATGCCATCATCGACGTCGTGCGGGCGGGTCGGCTGCAGGCGCGCGGCGTGCCGATCAACAGGCGGCCCACGGCGGCAGCGCCGCAAAACCGCCGCAGCGATCCAGGCCATGCGCCCAGGCCTGCGACCGCCGCGACACCCGGTGTCGAGCCGATGTTTGTGGCTGCCGACCTTGGCGGGCGCGGCAGCGAGAAGATGTCCGGCCGGCACTACGACGTGCTGGTTGCCGAGGACAACGAGGTCAATCAGATCGTCTTCAGCCAGATCCTGCAATCGGCGGGGCTCACATTCCTGATCGCCGGCGACGGCCGCGAAGCCGTCGAAGCCTGGCAACGTCACGGTCCCGGAATGATCCTCATGGACGTGTCGATGCCGGTGATGAACGGCCACCAGGCGGCGCGCACCATCCGCGAAAAGGAACGCGAAGCGGGCGACGGAAGGCACGTGCCGATCGTCGGCGTCACCGCTCATGCCCTTATCAGCGACCGAGAACTGTGCATCGATGCCGGCATGGACGACTACATGTCGAAACCGATTAGTCCTGAACTGCTGGAGCAGAAGATCGACCAGTGGCTGGATATCCGGGCGACATTTTTGCGCGGTGGTGGCGGCGAATAACTCCTACGCCCTGATACCGCAGAGCATCTCGCGCTTGCCGGCAAAGCCTTGCCGGCGCTCGACGTTGAAGCCTGCCGCAATCAGGTTTCGGCGCACATACCCCGCTGCCGCATAGGTGGCGAAGCTGCCGTCCCGCGCAGTCTTGTCGAACACCGCCTGCATCAGCTCCGCAGACCACATGTCGGCATTCTTCGACGGCGCGAAGCCGTCGAGAAACCAGGCGTCGAAAGGCGTCCGCATGCCAAGGACGCCTTCCAAGGCATCGCCGCACACCACGGTCAGCCGGGTCTGGGTATCCAGATCGATTGTGATCAAGCCTGCCGGCGTGCGCGGCCAGTTTGCCACCAGAGCCTGGCGCTCGTCGGCAATCTCCGGCCATCGCGAAATCGCCCGGCTGATGTCGGCGGCCTGCATCGGATAACGCTCGAACGATACGAAGTGGAGATGACCGGTTTCTGGCCGCGTCAGCTTCCATTGCCGCCAGGTCTCGCAGGCGTTGAGGCCGGTGCCGAAGCCCAGTTCGCCGATGCGGAATTGCTTGCCCGCCGCCCAGCGGCCGGGCAGACCGTTGCCGTCGAGGAACACGTGTTCGCATTCCAGTCGGCCGTCGGCTTCGCAATAAAAGTGATCGCCAAACAGGGTCGAATAAGGCATATCGCCCGCATGCCACAGGAGAGGCTGTCCGTCTTCGCTGCCGGTCTCCGGCTCTTGAATGGGATCTGTCATGACCAAAGCCGATAGTCCGGCCCGGCGCGCCGGTCAATCGTCAGTGGCGCTGTTGATCGTCGGTGGTGGCATTATGGGCCTGTGGGCGGCACTTTACGCCGAGCGCCGCGGCATCGACACCCTGCTGATCGACGGCGGCAGCTTGGGCCAGGGCACCAGCGGCGGCCTGCTCGGCGCGCTGATGCCGCACACCCCGGATGTCTGGGACGAGAAAAAGCAGTTCCAGTTCGAGGCGCTGACGGCGCTGGAAACCGAAATCGCCGGCCTCGAAGCGGCCACCGGGCTGAGCGCCGGATATCGCCGTTGCGGCCGGCTGATGCCGCTGCCAAAACCACATCTGCGGGTGATTGCCGAACGCCGCATTCCGGATGCCGAACGGAACTGGAACCAATGCGGCCGCGCATTCGACTGGCAGGTCATCGATCGCACCCCTGTCGACGGTTGGCCGGTTGCTGAAGTGTCGGGCGCGGGGCTGACCTTCGAGACGCTGTCGGCCCGTGTCGATCCGCGTGCGCTGATCTCCGTGCTGACCGCCGCGCTCAGAACCGCCCGGCACGTTCGGATCATCGAGAACTGCACCGCGGACCAGATCGACGCCGAGCGGGGCTGCGCAAATCTCTCCAACGGCGAGACCATCGCCTTCGGCCACTGCATCGTGGCCGCCGGCATTCGCGCCTTCCCGATGCTGGAGGCCCTGGGGCCGGCCCTGCCAAAGCCGATCGGTCAAGCGGTGAAAGGGCAGGCGGCACTGTTTCGCACCGAGGTCGATCCGGCCTTGCCGCTGATCTTTCTCGACGGCCTGTTCGTGGTGCCGCACGAGACGGGCATGGTGGCCGTCGGCAGCACCAGTGAAAACCACTTCGTCCGCCCCGAAGGCACGGATCACCAGCTTGAAACGCTGATCGCCCGCGCCGGCAAGATGGTGCCGCTGCTCGAGGGCGCCGAGATCGTCGAGCGCTGGGCCGGCCTGCGCCCCAAGGCGATCGACCGCGACCCGATGGTAGGCCCCCATCCGGATGCGCCACGCATCCTGGCATTGACCGGCGGCTTCAAGGTGAGCTTCGGACTTGCCCACAGTCTGGCAGAGGCGGCTTTGACGCTGATGGCGGGCGGCTCGCCATCGATGCCGTCGTCCTTCCTGCTGGAAAGCCACCTGGACGTGGCCGCGCGCTGAACGGGTGACCGTGCGCTACTTCCCGTCGTCAGCCTGTCATGCAAATCACCTATCTGCTGGCGTATAACGGCAGTTGCTTAAATGGCGATCTGCCCGCTCGACATAGGGGAATCGCATGCGGTATGCCATATTCTATACCCCGCCGGCCCATGATCCGCTGACGCTGGCGGCCGCCAGCTGGCTTGGACGCAGCGTCTTTTCGGGCGATGCCATCGAGCCGCCATCGGCGGGCCGGCTCGGCATGCACGAGATCGCCTACTATACCGCCGTCCCGCGGCGTACCGGTTTCCACGCTTGCCTCAAGGCGCCGTTCCATCTCGACGAAAGCGACAGCGAGCCGACGTTGCTGCGGGCGATGATGCGGTTTGCCGGCGGACTTGAGCCGATCACGATGCCGAAGCTGGAGGTGGCCCGCATTGGTGATTCCTACGCCCTGGTTCCGGGCACTGTCTGCCCGTCTCTGCAGCGGTTGGCCGCTCAGGTGGTGCAGGAGTTCGACGCATTTCGCGCCCCGCTCAGCGAGGCCGATATCGAACGCAGCAATCCCGACCGGCTGACCGCGGCGCAGTTTGCCAATCTTCACCGCTGGGGTCACCCCTATGTCATGGACGAGTTCCGCTTTCACATGACGCTGACGGGGTCGGTCGAGCCTCGCGATTTCGCGCGGTTCGAGACGGCGCTGCGGGAGCATTTCTCACCGCTGCTGGCGGCCCCGATCGTCTTTTCCAACCTGGCGCTGTTCGTGGAGAAAGAACCCGGCGCACCTTTCCTGGTGCACTCGCTGCATCCCATGGGCAGGGTTGCCGCCCGTCGCAGCGCCTGATCGGGGGCGATTTGCGGGCCGCCGTGAACGCGGGGCCAAAAAGGCATCGCGGCGATGCTGCATTTCCATCTCGACATTGGCCACGACGATGCTTACCGTCGCCGGTGTCGTGATTTCAACCGGCTCACCCTGGCGGTAATAACCTGCTGAAATAACGCCTCCTTTTCGTGGCCGTCCGCTGCTTGCCGAAAGCGCGGCGGCCGCATGTTTCGACTGAAGGTGCGCTATGGCGAGAGACGACTATCCGCGCGAACTGGTCGGCTACGGCCGCGACACGCCCGATCCGCAATGGCCGGGCGCAGCGCGAATCGCCGTGCAGTTCGTCCTCAATTACGAAGAGGGCGGCGAAAGCTCGATCCTCGATGGTGATCTGGCCTCTGAAAACCTGTTGTCGGAGATCGTCGGGGCGGCCGCCTGGCCGGGCCAGCGCAATCTCAACATGGAATCGATCTACGAATATGGGTCGCGGGCCGGCTTCTGGCGGCTGTGGCGGATCTTGACCGAGCGCCAGGTGCCGGTCACCGTCTACGGCGTGACGCTGGCGATGGCGCGCAACCCGGAAGCGGTGGCGGCCATGCAGGAGGCCGGCTGGGAAATCGCCAGCCACGGCTATCGCTGGCTCGAATACAAGGATTTTTCCGTCGACAAGGAGCGCGAGCACATTCTTGAAGCCGTGCGGCTGCATACCGAACTGACCGGCGAGCGGCCGTACGGCATGTACCAGGGCAAGCCCTCCGACAATACCCTCCGGCTGGTGATGGAGGAGGGCGGTTTCCTCTATTCCTCCGACAGCTATGCCGACGATCTGCCCTATTGGGTCAAGGGCATCGACGCAAAACCGTTCCTGATCATTCCCTATACGCTGGATGCCAACGACATGCGCTTCGCCACGCCGCAGGGGTTCAACAGCGGCGACCAGTTTTTCAGCTATCTCAAGGACACGTTCGATACGCTCTACCAGGAGGGCGTCGAGGGCAAGGCCAAGATGATGAGCATCGGCCTGCATTGCCGCCTGGTCGGCCGCCCGGGCAGGGCTGCGGCGCTGAAGCGCTTCATCGACTACGTGCAGTCGCACGAAAAAGTGTGGATCCCGAGACGCATCGAGATCGCCCGCCACTGGCACGCAAATTTCAAACCGGAAAGTATGTGAGATGGTCGAGCGCCTGGATTTCGTCACCCGCTTCGGCGGCGTGTTCGAGCATTCGCCGTTTCTCGCCGAGCGCGCCTACGACGCCGGCCTGATCGAGGAACCGCTGAGAGCGATGGAAGTACATGATGCGCTGTCGGCAATGTTCCGAACCGCCAGCCGCCCGGAAAAACTCGGCGTGCTGAAGGCTCATCCGGATTTGGCCGGAAAGCTGGTGATCGCCGGCGAACTGACTGAGGACAGCCGGCGCGAACAGGCCGGCGCCGGCCTCGACCGGCTTTCGGCCGAGGAGCACGCCCGCTTCACCGCGCTGAACCAGGCCTATACCGAAAAATTCGGCTTTCCCTTCATCATCGCCGTCAAGGGCCTCGACCGCGACGACATCCTGAAGGCGTTCGAAGCACGGCTGGATAACGGCCTGGACCAGGAATTCGAGACGGCCGCCGCCCAGGTCGAGAAGATCGCCCGGCTGCGGCTGGAAGCGATGTTTGCCGAGCCGTCGGCGTGACGCTGCGCGGCACGTGCGGCAAGACAACCGACGCTTTCCCGCCGGGCGCGCCTGGCCTATATTGGCGCCGATCACAGGGAGTTTTGCCGTGACGAAATCGTCGGAAGTGCTGGAGAAAAACAGGCAGGCGATCCGTGAAGCGACCACGCGCTTCAATGCGGCCAATCCGCATGTCTTCGGGTCCGTCGCGCGTGGCGAGGATACGATCAGGAGTGACCTCGATATCCTCGTCGACGATCTGCCCGGATCGACCCTCCTCACCCTCGGCGGCCTGCTGGAGGCACTCGAATCGCTGATGGTTGGAACACCCATACACCTTTTGACGCCGGGCGATTTTCCCGAAGCGGCGCGCGCCCGCGTGCTGGCGGAGGCCAAGCCCATATGAGTTCCGATCGTATCGTCCTGCTGCTGCAACGGATGCGGCAGGCGGCTTTCGAGGCGCATGGTTTTGTCGTGGGTGTCGATAAGACGTTCTTCCTGCAGAACCTGATACTGCAGCGGGCGGTGGGCATGAGCTTGCTAATGTCTTCGGAATGCGCGGCGCAACTGATGGACAAGCATCCGGAATTCGTGAGCGACCATCCCGAGTTTCCCTGGGTGCCGATCCGCGGCATGAGAAATCGCATGGCGAATGGCTATTTCGATATCAATCTGGAACGGGTCTGGGATACTGCGACGATGGAGACTCCCGATTTTGTAGAGAAACTTGACGCCATTCTCGAATGGCGCGCCGAAGGCGAATAGACCATGCCGCACACCCTTGCCGTCCATCCGCTGACCGCCGCGGCCTTTGCGCATTTCGGCGAGGTGATCGCGGCGGATCCGAAGACGATGCGGCTGATCAATGGCGGCACCACCGAGCGCTTCCATGCGCTCTGCGCGCCGGATGCGGCCGGCCACGATGCCCGCATCATCCTCAACATCTTTCGCGGAAAGCCGCGGTCTTTTCCCTACGAAATCACCATGATGGAGCGGCACCCGCTCGGCAGCCAGAGCTTTTCGCCGCTGTCCGGCCGGCCGTTCCTGGTGGCGGTGTCCGAGGACGAGGACGGCCGTCCGGGCCGGCCGCGGGTCTTCCTTGCGCAGGGCCACCAGGGCGTCAACTACCGCCGCAACGTCTGGCACCATCCTTTGATGGCGATCGGCGAGACCAGCGATTTCCTGGTTGCCGACCGCGACGGGCCAGGCAATAACCTGCAGGAATTCTTCTTCGAAAACCCCTTCTTCATTCAGGAGCCGCTTAGATGACCGGACTGACCACCCATGTGCTCGACACGGCGCTCGGCAAGCCGGTGGAGGGGCTGAAAATCCAGCTGCTCAGGATGAAGGGCGAGGAGGCAGAACTGATCCGCACCGTGTTTACCAATGCCGACGGACGCGTCGACGGCGGCCCGATCCTGTCCGGCGACGAATTCGTCGTCGGGCCCTACGAACTGCTGTTCCATGCCGGCGATTATCTTCGGCAAAGCGGTGCGACGCTCACCGAGCCCGCCTTCCTCGATGTCATCCCGATCCGCTTCGGCATCAGTGATCCCACCGCCCATTACCATGTGCCGCTGCTGCTCTCGCCGTATGGCTATTCCACCTATCGCGGGAGCTGACCCATGCGCTTTGCCGCAATCGCCGATATCCACGGCAACCATCTGGCGCTGCAGGCGGTGCTGGAGGATATCGATGCCCAGGGCATCGGAACGGCGGAGATCGTCAATCTCGGCGACTGTCTGTCCGGCCCGCTGGACGCCGGCCGCACCGCCGACATGCTGCTGTCGCTCGATCTGGTGACGGTCAGGGGCAATCACGACCGCTATCTTGTCGAACACGCCGAAAGCGCCATGCACAGCTGGGAGGCCGATGCCTTTGCCCAGCTGCGACCGGCGCATCTCGACTGGCTGCGGACGCTGCCTTTCTTCACGGTCTGGCGGGACAAAGCCTACCTCTGCCATGCGACGCCCGCGGAGGACAATGTCTACTGGTTGGAAGCGGTGAGCCCCGGCGGCCATGTCCATTTGCGGCCCCGCGCGGACATCGAAGCCTTGGCCGATGGCATCACCCAGCCGCTGATCCTGTGCGGCCACTCGCATATTCCCCGCGTGGTGCGGCTTTCCGACGGACGGCTGATCGTCAATCCCGGCAGCGTCGGCGGTCCGGCCTATGACGACGACGCGCCCTACCACCACAAGGTGGAGACCGCCACGCCGCAGGCTTCCTATGCCATTCTCGAAGAAGGGCCGGCTGGCTGGTCGGTGACCTTCCGGCTGGTTTCTTACGACCACATGGCAATGTCGAAGATGGCCGCGGCGCGCGGCCGCGCCGACTGGGCCCGGGCGTTGGCAACCGGCTGGCTCGATTAAAAAGAACCCCTCCCAACCCTCCCCACAAGGGGGAGGGCTTAACCCCGCTGCCCCGTTAGCGGATGGAGCCGGGGCGTGAACGCGAGTCTTCTCCCCCCTCGTGGGGGAGATGGCCGGCAGGCCGAGGGGGTTTTCTCTCATATGCGACAGTGCTCCCCTTGGGAGAAGCGCCCCGCGCACCTACCCGAACGGCGTTTCGGCAATAATGCCGCGATCGACATCGGTGATCTTGCGCTTGCCGCAGAGCGCCATGGTGATGTCCATCTCCTTGGCGATGATCTCCAGCGCCTGGGTGACGCCCGCCTTGCCCCTGGCGCCGAGCCCATAGAGGAAGGGGCGGCCGATATAGGTGCCCTTGGCACCCAGCGCCACCGCCTTCAGCACGTCCGAGCCGGAGCGGATGCCGCCGTCCATGTGGATTTCGACCTGGTCACCGACGGCCTCGACGATGTGCGGCAGCATGGCGATGGAGGAGAGCGCGCCGTCGAGCTGCCGTCCGCCGTGGTTGGAGACGATGATCGCGTCGGCGCCGGTCGCCGCCGCCATGCGGGCGTCCTCGACATCGAGAATGCCCTTGATGATCAGCTTGCCGCCCCAGCGCTGGCGCACCCATGCGACATCCTGCCAGGACAGCTGCGGGTCGAACTGCTCGGCCGTCCAGGCACCGAGCGACGAGAGGTCGGAGACGTTCTTGACGTGGCCGTGGATGTTGCCGAACGTGCGGCGCGGGGTCTGCAGCATCTGCCAGCACCAGAGCGGCCGCGTCGCCATCTGGTAAAGGTGTTTTGGCGTCAGCTTCGGCGGGGCGGAGAGGGCGTTGCGCAGGTCTTTGTGGCGCTGGCCGAGGATCTGCAGGTCGGCGGTCAGCACCAGTGCCGAGCAGTTGGCCGCCTTGGCGCGATCGATCAGGCTGGCGATGAAGGCGCGATCGCGCATCATGTAGAGCTGGAACCAGAACGGCTTGGTGGTGACCGAGGCGACGTCCTCGATCGAGCATATGCTCATGGTCGACAACGTGAACGGAACGCCAAACTCTTCGGCCGCCCGGGCCGCCAGCATTTCGCCATCGGCATGCTGCATGCCGGTCATGCCGGTCGGCGCCAGCGCCACCGGCATGGCTACCTTTTCGCCGATCATCGTGCTTTCGAGCGAGCGGTCGGTCATGTCGACCATCACCCGCTGGCGCAGCTTGATGCGGGCGAAATCGCTCTCGTTGGCGCGGTAGGTGGATTCGCTATAGGCGCCGCTGTCGGCATAGTCGAAGAACAGTTTTGGCACCCGGCGCTTGGCCAGCGCCTTGAGGTCGGCGATTTCAAGAATGGGGGACATGCGGATTGTCTTTCGGGGCAAAGAGAGAAATGGAGCAGCGGCTTACGCCGTTGCGGGACAGCCTTTGGACCGACCCACCGGCAGGTCGCGTTGCCCGCCTTTCGGCGCGGCCAGCATTGGAGCCGGCAGGGCACCGGCGGGGTTCATCGTCATCATCAGGCCTCCTGCTCCTCGGGCAATTGGCTCGCCGTTTCGCGCGGCTTTGACCTCCGGCCTGCCACATAGGTCTCGACCACGCTGCGGTCGTCGCCCAGGGTCTGCAGCAGGAACAGCTCTTCCGCCAGCGTCTTCACCGTCTCCATCCGCAGCGCCATGGCCGGGGTCGCGGCCGCATCGAGGACGACGAAATCGGCATCGCTGCCGACCGCAAGCGTGCCGATGCGGTCGCTGAGCGCCAGCGCCTCCGCATTGCCCAGCGTCATATGATAAAAGCTCTCCAGCGGATTGAGGCGCTCGCCGAGCAGTTGCTGGATCTTGTAGGCTTCATCCATCGTCTTCAGCATCGAATAGGAAGAGCCGCCGCCGATGTCGGTCGCGACGGCAATGCGCAGCGGTTTCGACCGACGCTTGAAGGCTTTCAGCGGAAACAGGCCGGAGCCCAAAAACAGGTTGGAGGTCGGGCAGTGGACGGCGATCGCCCCGGCATCGCTGATCGCATCGGCCTCGCGCTCGGAGAGGTGGATGGCATGGCCGAGCAGCGTTTTCGGCCTGAGCAGGCCGTAATGGGCGTAGATGTCGGTATAGTCCGTGGCATCCGGATAGAGGCTGCCGGTATAGGCGATCTCGTCGTGGTTTTCCGACAGATGGGTCTGGATATGCAGATCTGGAAACTCCTGCGCCAGCGCGCCGGCCATCGTCATCTGCTCGGGCGTCGAGGTGATGGCGAAGCGCGGGGTGATGGCCACATGGTTGCGGCCTTTGCCGTGCCAGTCGGCGATCACCGCCCGGGTCTCGTCATAACCGCTCTGCGGCGTATCCAGCAGCCCCTGCGGCGCATTACGGTCCATCATCACCTTGCCGGCGATCATCCGGGTGCCGCGCTTCAGGCTCTCGGCGAAGAAGGCATCGGCCGAGGTCTTGTGCACCGAGCAGAAGGCCGACGCCGTGGTGGTGCCGTTGCGCAGCAGCTCGTCGAAGAATTTTGTGGCGATGCGGGCCGCATGGGCGCTCTCGACGAAGCGGCATTCCTCCGGAAACGTGTACGCGTTCAGCCATTCCAGCAGGTTGGCGGCATAGGAGCCGATCACCTGCATCTGCGGGAAATGGACATGGCAATCGATCAGGCCGGGCAGTATCAGATGCGGCCGGTGGTCGATTTCCGCCACCACCTCGGCGCCAGCCTGCGCGCCGACCTCGGCATAGGGGCCGGCAGCGATGATGATGCCACCCTCCACCAGCAGCGCACCATCGCCGCAATAGTCGTAGCTGGCGGTATCGTCGAGCCCTTCCGGCGAACGCAAAAAGGACAGCAGCCGTCCACGGATCAGCGTCTGCGCAGCGGTCATTGCGTCTTGCCTTCGCCGGCAACCGCGCTCTCGAACCAGGCGGTGAGCAATTGCCGCTCCTGCGGCGTCACTTCGGTGACGTTGCCGGGCGGCATGGCGTGGCTGCGGCCGGCCTGGATATAGATTTCCCGGGCATGGGCGGCAATCTCGGCATCGTCCTCCAGCGTCACGTTCTTCGGCGGGCGGTTGACGCCCTCCCACACCGGCTCGGCCGCATGGCACATCGAACAGCGCGACTGGACGATGTCGCGGGCGGCGCCGAAATGGGGATTTTGCGAAAACCGCAGATTGGCGGCGGCCACCGCTGTCGTCGCTTCGGCCGGCGGCTTCTGAACGGTCGATAGCCAGACGATGACGATGAAGATCAGCGCCGTCGCCAGCCAGGTCCATGTCGGCCGGCCTTTGCGGGCGTGGGTGGTGTTGAACCAGTGGCGGATGGTGACGCCCATCAGGAAGACCAGGGCGGCGATGATCCAGTTATAGGCGGTGGCGAATGCCAGCGGATAGTGGTTCGACAGCATGAAGAAGATGACCGGCAGGGTCAGGTAGTTGTTGTGCAGCGAGCGCTGCTTGGCGATCATGCCGTATTTCGGGTCCGGTATGCGGCCGGCGATCAGGTCGGCGACGACGACGCGCTGGTTGGGCATGATGATGAAGAAGACGTTGGCCGACATGATCGTGGCGGTGAATGCGCCGAGATGCAGGAAGGCGGCGCGACCGGTGAAAATCTGGGTATAGCCCCAGGCGATCGCCACCAGCGCTATGTAGAGCATGATCATCAGGCCCCAGAGATGGTTTCCGAGCGGCGACTTGCACAGCTGGTCGTAGAAAATCCACCCGGCCGTGAGCGACAGCAGCGACAGGGAAATCGCCTGCCAGGGGGCGATATCGAGCACGTGCCGGTCGATCAGGAACAGGTCGGCGCCGCCGTAATAGACGACGCAGAGCATGGCGAAGCCGGACAGCCAGGTGGTGTAGGCCTCCCATTTGAACCAGGTCAGGTGCTGCGGCATCGAGGCCGGCGCCACCAGGTATTTCTGAACATGATAGAAGCCGCCGCCATGCACCTGCCACTCCTCGCCATAGACGCCGGCCGGCATATGATCGCGCTTCACCAAGCCGAGATCCAGCGCGATGAAATAGAAGGATGAACCGATCCAGGCAATCGCGGTAATCACGTGCAGCCAACGGACGGCCAGGGCCAGCCATTCCCAGGCGATGGCGAATTCATACATCTTGCGTTTTTCCCTTTCGTCCCCCGCAGCCCGAGTTTCCGCAATTATTGCGGCCATGGGAAGCCCCGCTTGCTGCCGAAAACGATCTTCCGACCGTTTTATCACTGCCCACTTCGGGCTATCGGTCCGGCAGGCCCAGCGCCTGGCGTTCGGGGGCGATGGTGGCCTCCAGCCAGGCGTGGAATTTGCGAATTTTCGGCGCGTTGCGCCGGCTTTCGGGATAGACCAGCCAATAGGTGTTCTTGTCCTGATAGCAGGCCTCGAATGGCTGGATCAGCCGCCCGGAGGCGAGCTCGTCCTGGAGGTAGAAGGGGCTGAGGATGGCCACGCCCTGGCCGGCGATTGCCGCCCCGGCATCGAGGTCGAGCGCTTCGAACGAGTTGATGCTGGGCACCGCGAGCGGCGCTGCTTCCACGCCCGCTGCCGCGAACCAGTCTGCCCACATCGTGTCGTCTTCATCGATGATCCTCGGCAACTTCAGGAGATCTGTCGGCACATGCACGCCATCGATGCTGGCCGCCAGTTTCGGGCTCAGCATCGGCGAATATCCGAGCCGCAGGAAGGGATGGCAGACCAGGCCCGGCCAGGGACCGATGCCGATGCGGATGGCGACGTCAGCCGGCTCGCGGATGAAATCGGTGATCTTGTTGCCGCGCAGCAGCCGCACCGCGATGCCCGGATGCTGCAGCTGGAACGCGCCCAGGTGGCGGGCCAGCCAATGGGAGGCAAAGGTTGGCACCGAATGGATTTCCAGCACCTCGGCGCTGCTGCCACGGGCCAGCGCCACCGCTTCCCGTAACAGCGCGAAGCCCTCGGCGGTCTTCGGCAGCAGGCGTTCGCCGGTCTCGGTCAGCACGATCTGCCGGGGCTTGCGCAGGAAAAGGGCACCGCCAATGTTCTCCTCCAGCAATTTCACCTGGTAGCTTACCGCCGTCTGGGTCATGCCCAGTTCCTTGCCTGCCAGCGTGAAGCTGCCGTGGCGGGCCACCGCTTCGAACACCCTCAGCGCGTTCAGCGGGAACTGTTTCGACATCTTCATGAATAAGCTCTCTTCATGCATCCATACGGGAATTCCATTGGATTCTCGTCCGCGCCGACTGCATCATAAGGTCCAAAGCGCGACGAAGAACAGCGATTTCAGAGGGAATACCCAGGATGCGGAACGATCAAACGTCCGGCCGGCTTCCGGCTGCGGAAAAATCGGGTGTGGGCCGGCTGCGTACCTTCCTCGCGTGGTTGCTCGACCGTCGCCGTAACTATCCTCCGGCCTGCCTGCTCGAGGATATCGGCTTTTTCGACGCAGATCCGTCGCTGCCGCGGCGGTTCAATCCGTCGGAGACCAGCGCGCCAAGGCTGCCAGAATCTCGGCGGCCGCCATGGCGCTGATCACCGCCGGCCGCTTGTCGCGCACGACGGTGCCGCCGATCGGCAGCACCAGCCGGTGGAGCCAGGCGGGATCGCCGCCGTCACGCGCCAGCCAGCCGGCAAAGGTCGCCCGTTTGGTGACCGAGCCGATCATGCCGACATAAGCAAGATCGGCCCGCGCCAGGGCTTGCCTGGCGATCAGGAAGTCCAGCGCATGATCGTGGGTGAGGATCACCACCGCGCCGCCGGGCTCCAGTCCGTCGATTTCCGCCTCCGGCATCGCCACCCTTTTGAGCGCGACGCCTACCGGCTGTTCGTCTGCCGGGATGTCGCGGGTCTCGATCACCGCCAGCCGCAGGGGCAGCGGCCGTAAGGCCTGCGCCAGGGCCAGCCCCACATGCCCGGCGCCGAACAGCAGCACCTGCCGGTATGTCCGCTCCTCCGCCTGCAGCCTCCGGCGCAGTTCCCCCGCCAACCCCGCATCCACCCGCCGAAACGACAATCCCGTCCGCCCGCCGCAGCACTGGCCGATCTCCGGTCCGAGCGGGATATCGAGGGTATCGGGCAATGTTCGGCCGTCGAGCATCCCGCGCGCATGGGCGATCGCCAAAAACTCCAACTGCCCGCCGCCGATGGTGCCAAGCAGGGCGTCAGGGGACACGAGCATATATGTGCCGGCATCCCGCGGCGTGGAACCTTTGGCTTCCGCGACCTCGACGAGCATGGTGGCGGGATGGCGGGTGAGAAAGAGGTCCAGGGTGGAGGTCATATGTGACCTTCCCGTACCGCCATACCCCCCTCTGCCGCGACCCTCCCCATCACGCCCTCTTCAAGCGCTCTACCGCCATCAACACCCGTTCTGGCGTCGCCGGACTATCCAGCCTCGGGCAGTGCTTGTAGTCAGCCACACTGGCCACCGCCATCGACAGGGCCTCCAGCACCGAGATCGCCAGCATGAAGGGTGGTTCGCCGACGGCTTTGGAGCGGCCGATGGTTGGTTCGGCGTTTTCCGACCAGGCGGCGAGTGTCGTATTGAAGATTTTCGGCCGGTCAGAGGCGAGCGGGATCTTGTAGGTGGAGGGTGCGTGGGTCCTGAGCCGGCCCTTTCCGTCCCACCACAGTTCCTCGGTTGTGAGCCATCCCATGCCCTGGACGAAAGCGCCCTCGATCTGGCCGATGTCGATCGCCGGATTGAGCGAGCGGCCGACATCGTGGAGGATGTCGGTGCGGTCCATCAGGTATTCGCCGGTCAGCGTGTCAATCGACACCTCGGTGCAGGCGGCGCCATAAGCGAAATAGTAAAACGGCTTGCCGCGGCCGGCCGATCGGTCCCAGTGGATTTTTGGCGTCTTGTAGAAGCCGGCGGCCGACAGCTGCACCCGTGCGAAATAGGCGCGGCGGACGAATTCGGCAAAGGTTACCTCGTTGTCGCCAACCCGCACCCGGTTGGGTAGAAACTGCACCTCGTCGGCCGGGACCTTGTAGTGGTCGACGGCAAAGGCGACCAGCCGCTCTTTGATCTGCCGGGCGGCATCAAAGGCCGCCATGCCGTTGAGGTCGGTGCCGGAGGAGGCGGCGGTGGCCGAGGTGTTCGGCACTTTGCCGGTCGTCGTGGCGGTGATCTTGATCTGGCCGATATCGACCTGAAAAGCGTCGGCCAGCACCTGCGCCACCTTGGTATAGAGACCCTGGCCCATCTCGGTGCCGCCGTGGTTCAGGTGGATCGAGCCATCCTGGTAGACATGCACCAGCGCGCCCGCCTGGTTGAAGGCGGTGAGCGTGAACGAGATGCCGAATTTCACCGGGGTCAGCGCGATGCCCTTTCTGATCACCGGGCTGTCGGCGTTGAACGCGAGGATTTCTTTTCGCCGCGCCTGATAGTCGCAGGAGGTCTCCAGCTCCTCGACTACCCGTGCGATGATGTTGTCCTCGACAGTCTGGTGATAGGGCGTGACGTCGCGGCCGCTGCCGGGCTGGCCGTAAAAGTTCAGCTTGCGGATCTCCAGCGGATCCTTGCCGAGCGCATAGGCGATCTCCTCGATGATCCGCTCGGCCCCGAGCATCCCCTGCGGCCCGCCGAAGCCGCGATAGGCGGTGTTGGAGACGGTATGGGTCTTCAGCGGCTGCGAGGTGAGTTTCACATGCGGGTAGAAATAGCTCGAGTCAGCGTGAAACAGCGCCCGGTCTGTCACCGGGCCGGAGAGATCGGCGGAATAGCCGCAGCGGGCGGCGAAATTGGCGTCGACGGCATGGATGCGGCCGTCCTTGTCGAAAGCGACGTCGTAGTCGACGCGGAAATCGTGGCGCTTGCCGGTGGCGACCATGTCCTCGTCGCGGTCCGGTCGGAATTTGACCGCGCGGTTCAGTCTCTTGGCGGCAAGGGCTGCCAGCGCTGCGAACTGGTTGCCTTGCGTTTCCTTGCCGCCGAAGCCTCCGCCCATGCGCCGGACATTGACGGTGATCGCATGGCTCGGAATGCCCAGCACATGGCCGACGACGTGCTGGACCTCCGACGGATGCTGGGTGGACGACCAGACGGTGACATCCTCGTCCTCGCCCGGTATCGCCATGGCGATATGGCTTTCGAGGTAGAAATGTTCCTGGCCGCCGATCCGCATGGTTCCGGTCAGCCGATGGTCGGACTGGCCGAGTTCGCTTTCCGGTTCACCGCGCTTCAGCGTCATGTTGGTGGTGACCAGCGGCGCGCCGTTCTCAAGGGCGCCGTCGATGTCGCTCCAGTGCGGCAGGTCGGCGTATTCGATTTTGGCGAGGCGGGCGGCGCGCCGGGCGATATCGCGGGTCTCGGCGACCACGGCAAAGATCGGCTGGCCGTGGAATTCGACCTTTGCTTCGGCCAGCAGCGGCTCGTCGTGGTGGCCGCCGGAGGAGACGTCGTTGATGCCGGGCACGTCCTTACCGGTGATCACCCATACGACGCCCTGACAGCTCTCGACCGCCGAAAGGTCGATGGCGACAATTTCGGCATGGGCGCGGTCAGACAAGCCCAGCGCCCCATGCAGCAGGCCGGCGGGTTCTGGAATATCGTCGATATATTCGGCACTTCCGCTGACATGCTTATGCG
>Ga0247738_10000044_pt1 | contig 99570 bp, 90 predicted proteins | sample UWRJL013104B2_FD_180936 | JGI IMG/M metagenome (GOLD analysis project Ga0247738, IMG submission 180936) | Plant litter microbial communities from Arlington Agricultural Research Station in Wisconsin, United States - UWRJ-L013-104B-2 | ecosystem: Environmental > Terrestrial > Plant litter >...
TGTCGGTCCCGCCGATTTCGTCCGCCCCGGCCATATCTTCCCGCTGATCGCCCGCGAAGGCGGCGTGCTCATGCGCTCCGGCCATACGGAAGCGGCCGTCGATCTCTGCCGGCTCGCCAGCCTGCCACCAATCGGGGTGATTTCCGAGCTGGTCAACGACGACGGCACCGTGATGCGCGGCCCGCAGGTCGAGGCCTTTGCCGTCGCCCACGGGCTGAAACAGGTCTCGGTCGCCGATCTGATTGCCTACCGCCAGCGGAAGGAAACGCTGATAGAGCTTGCCTCCAGCTTCACCATCGAAACGCCCTATGGCCCGGCCCAGGCGCATGCCTATTCCCTGCCCTGGGATCCGATGCAGCACCTGGCGGTGGTGTTCGGGGACATCCGCGACGGTGTCGACATTCCCGTGCGCCTGCACCTGGAAAACGTCGCGGCCGACGTGTTCGGCCAGGATCGTGGCGTCGACGCGATCATGAAGCGGATCGCCGACCGGGGCCGGGGCGTCATCGTCTATCTGCGCGAAGGTTCGGTCGGCGTCGGCATCTCCAAGACCGCGCGTCATGGCATGCACGAGCGCGAAGTCCATAGCGAAGCGCAGACGCGCGAAAGCGAATGGCTGGAAATCGGCCTCGGCGCCCAGATCCTGAAAGATCTCGGCATCGGCTCCATCCGTCTGCTGGCCTCGCGCGAGCGCCACTATGTCGGCCTGGAAGGATTCGGCATCAGGATCACCGGTACCGATATCGTCTGAGCTGACGCCTCAACGGGCGACGGACAAGTTGCCGATCGAGCCGGGGAGACAGCTTGCCCGGCGCGACGGTCGTCCCTACTTACCGTATCCCGGCGCCGCGCCGATATCGCAATCCCTTTAAGGAAATAATCCATGTCTTTGACACTCTACGAGGTCAGCGTTCCGGTCTTCATTCGCGCCTTCGACAATCTCACCGCGATTCTCGAAAAGGCCCAGCGCTTTGCCGAGGAAAACCAGATGTCCGATCGCGACCTTCTTGACGCGCGGCTGTTTCCGGACATGGGCAATCTGATTTCGCAGATCCAGCGCGCCAGCGATTCCGCAAAATTTGCAGCCGTCAGGGTCGGCCAGGTGGAGTCAGTCCCGATGAAGGACGAAGAGGTCTCCTTCGAAGACCTGCACGACCGGATAGCCAATACCGTCGCCTTCCTGAAAAAGGTCCCGGCGGCGTCGATGGACGGCCGCGACGAGGCGCCCGTCGAACTGAAATCGGGCGGCAGCGTGCGCACTCTCACCGCCCGCGACTATATCCTTGGCTTCGCACTGCCGAACTTCTTCTTCCACGTGACCACGGCTTATGCCCTCTTGCGCCACAAGGGCGTGCCGATCGGCAAACTGGACTATCTCGGCCGGCCGTAACTGAGCGGTGCCGCGGCGGCAAAGCCTTCCCGGGGAGAGGCGTTTCCGCCCCTACCCCCGCCAGCCCTCCAGATAGTTGACCGTCTCCACCCCGGTAAATCGCGCCAGCCGCGCAAGCTCGGCGTCAAGCTTTTCGAAACGGCCGGCGGAAGGCCTGACGCCCGGTTCCAGCCATAGGCGCTTGACGTCCAGTCTTCCGGCCTTGCGGTCGGCCTTCATGTCGATGCGGCCGATCATCCGGTCGCCTTCCAGCAGCGGAAAGACGTAATAGCCGTATTGCCGCTTGGCCTCCGGTACGAAGACCTCAATGCGATAGGAAAACCCGAACAGCCGTTCGGCGCGGTTGCGGTCGCGCAAGAGCGGGTCGAACGGGCTCAGAACCCGGATACGGGCCGGCGGTTCGGGGATATCGCCCAGGTGCTCGGGAAAGCCGGCGAGTGCAAAGGACGGTCGCGGCTTGCCGCCGTCGATCGGGGTGATCAGGATTTCCTCCAGTTCGCCGCGATGCGTCTCCACCCAGCACTTGGCTTCCGGCGGCGAGACCAGGTTCCAGAAGGCGGCGATCTCGCCATGGGTGGCAAAACCGAGCCGTGTCAGCGCCCCGCGGCAGGCCCAGTCGACGAAGGCGTCATGATCGACCTCGGCTGCGAAATGGTCGGCGGGGATCACCCGCTCGGCCAGATCGTAGACTTTCTGGAAGTTTTGCCGTCCGCTGATCGCTACCTTGCCGGTGTGCCAGAGATATTCGAGCGCGGTCTTGGAGGGATGCCAGTTCCACCAGCCGCCGGACTGGTGGTCCTCGGCCTTGACGTCACGCGACATCACCGGGCCATTGTCGCGGATGCGCTCAAACGTTTCGACGAAGGCGGAATCGAACCCCTCGCCCTGCCATCTGCGCCAGTTTTCCATGATCCCGGCCTCGCGCCGGACGAAGCGGTGTTTCCAGTAGGGAAAGAAAGCCGAGGGGATGACCGACGCGTCATGGGTCCAGTGCTCGAACAGCGAGCGGTCCTTTTCCAAGAGATGCGCCAGATCCTCGCGGCGGTAGGTCTGGTTGCGTGAAAACAGGATCTGATGGTGAGCGCGCTCGACGATGGCGATACTATCGACCTGGACGAAGCCAAGCTCGTGAATCAGAGACAGCAGACCGGCGCGTCCGAGCTGCCGGTTCGGCGGCTGGCTGAGCCCCTGCCGTTCAAGAAAGATCCGCCGCGCCTGGGAATTGGAAAGAAGAATCGCCATGCCAGGGAGACTAGCGAACGTTCTCGATCTGTTCAATCCCGTGCCTGCCCCGCCCGCCATAACGCCCCATTTCCCTTTCCCCGGTGCTGGGCTATAGAGGCGCCGGTGCTGGCAGAACGGGAGAGGCATTTGGAAATCCGCTTCGAAGCGGCCGAAGTTCGCTTCGAGGGGCGCGTGGCCTTGCAGCCGTTGACCCTCTCGCTCGGCGAACACCGCATCGGCGTCATCGGCCTCAACGGGTCCGGCAAGACGACGTTTGCGCGGCTGATCAACGGGCTGGCCAAACCGTCCGGCGGCCGTGTCACCCTCGACGGGCTCGATACCGTGGCGGATGCCAAGGCGCTCGTCGGCCGGGTCGGTTTCATCTTCCAGAACCCCGCCAACCAGATCATCCTGCCGATCATCCGCGACGATATCGCGCTGGGCCTTGCCCATCGTCGCCTGCCGCGCCCTGCCGTCGATGCGGCGGTTGCCGCGGCACTCGGGCGTTTCGACGCCGCGGCGCTTGCCGACCGCCGCGCCCACGAGCTTTCCGGCGGCGAACTGCAGCTGGCGGCGCTCTCGGCCGTGCTGGTCACCGCCCCGCAGCTGGTGATTTTCGACGAGCCGAGCAACCAGCTGGACCTGAAGAACCGGGCACTGGTGGAGCGGACGATCGCGGCACTGCCGGAACAGGCAATCGTCATTTCTCACGATCTCGAGCTGGTTTCCGGCTTCGACCGGGTGCTCGTGTTCGACCGCGGCGGGCTCGCCTTCGACGCCAGGGCGAGTGCGGCGATCGACCACTACCGGGAGATCGCCTGCCGATGAGGACGCTCTATGTCGATGGCGACAGTCGGCTGCATCGGCTGCCACCCGGCATCAAGCTTGGGGCGCTGGCGCTGTTTGCCGCCGCGCTGTTTTTGACCCGCGCGCCGCTGCCGCTTTCCATCGCCATGCTGGCGGCCGCAGTGATCTATTTCCGACTTGGACATTCCTTCAAGGCGGCGACCGCGCCGCTGCGGCCGATCCTGCTGACGATCGCCGTGGTGGCGCTGTTCAACCTTGTCTTCACCTCGGCCGAGGAGGCGATGGTGACGGTGCTGCGGCTGACGGCGCTGGCGCTGGCGGCGGCCAGCGTGACGGCCACCACCGGCATCGGCGATTTCATCGCCACCGTCACCCGCGCCGCCATGCCGCTGGAAAAACTCGGCCTGCTGCGGGCTGCCGATATCGGCCTTGCGGTCGGGCTGGTGATCCGGCTGGTGCCGGAAATCATCGGCCGCTACCAGGCCATTCTCGCTGCCCACCGCGCCCGGGGTCTCAGGCCACGGCCGCTCACCGTGCTGGCGCCGCTGATCATCCTCACCCTCAAGGATGCGGACAGCATTGCCGCCGCCATTGACGCGCGCGGCATTCGGCGTCAATGAGCTTTCGTCATTCTGCCAAGAAACGGAGCATCCATGACCACTCGTGACCTCGTGCTGATTTCCCTCTTCGCCGCCATCATCGTCGCCCTCGGCCTGGTACCGCCGATCACGCTCGGCTTCATTGCCGTGCCGATCACCGCCCAATCGCTCGGCGTCATGCTGGCGGGCGTCATCCTCGGCGCCAGGCGCGGCGCCAGTGCCGCTGCCCTCGTAGTCCTGCTGGTCGCCCTCGGCCTGCCGGTACTGTCCGGTGGACGCGGCGGGCTTGCGGTCTTTGCCGGCCCGACCGTCGGCTTCCTGATCGGCTGGATTCCCGCCGCCTACGTCACCGGCCTGATCGCCGAACGTTTTGCCGGCCTGAGCCACAATGCCGTCGGCCAGACCCTCGGCTTTTTCGGCGCAGCCGTCATCGGCGGGGTCGGCCTGCTCTATCTGTGCGGCATCGGCTACCTCGCCATCGGCGGTGGCGTCCCGCTCGAAAAGGCGTTTCTGGGCTCGATGATTTTCATCCCCGGCGACCTCCTGAAGGCCGGCATCGCCGCTCTGGCCGGCCGCGCCGTTATGGTCGGCTATCCGCTGCTGCCGGCGCGCGCCTGACATTTCGACACGGCGGCGCCCTGCAATGGGGCGCCGTATCTGGCAGGGCCTGGGTTACCCCCAGAGGGGGGGTGAGCGGCACACTGAAGCGACAACGACACCCCAGCGGCCCAAAAATCTCAGTCCAGCGCTGGGAAATAGCCGATAGCCTCTTTCGTCAGAAGCGGCCGGGCGTCGTTCAGCGGCACTTCCAGCAGATCGTCGGTGCAGGCGAAATTGACGTGCGGCAGGCCGTTCAGCGTGAAGACCAGGCTATCCTGCTGGACATAGACGCCGAGATATTCGGGGATCAGCGTGTCGATTTCGCATCCAGCCTCGGTGTCGGCGTCGAACTTCTGCCGATGGGCGATCACATAGGCGACGAGATCAGCGCTCGGACCGAAGCGCAGATCGCCGGCACCCGGCGCATTGCGATCCACCTCCGCGCCATTGTCATCGGTGGCGATCCAGCCGCGCAGCAGCATTTCGGGGACAAGGGCTGCGCCGGTGCGGGCGTCGGCAAGATGGTGGTCGCCGAAATTATGCGGATGGGCACCGCCGCAATAATAGCTGCCGGATTCGGTCAGGCTCATCAGCCGCGGCGTCAAATGATCGACGGTCACCGTCCAGTTGCCGTCATAGCCGTTGGTACCGGGGCCCTCCGAGCCGTTCCAGCCGAAGCCGAGATAGGCGTTGGACAGGCAGGAGAAGGCGGCAAGCTCGGCCTGCAGGCGCCGTTGGGTGAGATAGGTGTTGAGCGCCGCCGGATTGGCTCCCCCGAGGCTCAGCACCGTCGGATAATCCATCGCCACCCGGTTATCCGTGTCCATGCGCACGACGCCTTCTCCGATCGGCTCCTGCTTTCCGGGCTTGGTCGGCATAGCGATCTTCAGGAAGTCGTAGGGCAGGCTTGCGGGCGTCACCACCGGCGGGGCGCCGCTCTGGCCGGTGTTGTTGTAAAGCGGATTGAGGGCGGAGAAGATGTCACCCTCCTGTTCGGCGATAGACCGGTGGCCTTTGAGGGCCAGATCTACGGCAAAACTCTTGCCGCTTTCGAGATCGCGCCAGCGGCCCGACAGCCGAGCATCCCCGACCTTGCCGTCCAGCGTCCATTCCGCTGCAAACTGCGTCTGATCGGCGGAGAGCGGGACGTCATCGGCGCCCATGCAGGTTTTGTGGGTGCAGGGCTTTTCCTCCTGCAGCTGCAGGCCGGCGCCGCCGTCGGGGGCCAGCCCGTGCAGCGGAATATCGACACCCTTGGCAAGATAGGCATAGCGGCCATAAGGCTGGGCCGGGCTCGCCACCAGTTCGACGATGATCGGCCGCTTGCCGAGCGTGCCGGCATAGGTGACGGCGTCGACATCGGCAAGGGCCGGCGTGGCGGCGGCCATGGCGAGGGCAAGGAGGGCGGGCACGGAGAGGCGCATGGGCTGATCCTGTTGCATTGGAAGGCAAAGCTGCTCGTCGGCCGCGCCGTGTCGGGATGCCTCAAGGCATAGAGCAAAGGCGGATCCGGCGAAAGCTCCGCCGGTGCTTGTCCGAAAAAGGCCCGACCCAGCCGCTTGCAGCGGCGCAGCGTGACTGGCAATACAGAGTGCGGAGACCATCCCGGCACAACCCGCATTTCTGGAGAGCGTCATGGGCATGTTCGACTGGTTGACCGGCACCAAGTCCGCACCTGCAGGCGTCGCCCGTCAGCCGGTGGCGGCGCTACGCGAGGAGCTGCTGGCCGTCAACCGCGATACCGCACCCTACACCGTTCGCGACGGCGGCCCGGAGGGCGTCGATCTGGTCGCCGAGTGGAAGATCGTCGATGCCCAATGGTACGAGATCTTTGCCAAGGCCGGGCTGGAACGGGTGTTCAAGGTGCTGATGAAATTCGACGAGGCCAGCGGCACGGTGCGCTCGACCGACCAGGACTGGACGGTCGAATGGCGCGCCGGAACGCCGGAGTTGACGCTGAGCGGCGAAGCCTTTCGCGGCCAGAAATTCGAGATGAGCTTTGGCAAGGCCTATGCCTTCCGCGAAGACCTGTCCTACGGCAAGGTCTACGACTATTATTTCAAGACCGAGGAAATCAAGTCGCCGCTGATCGCCGCTGCGCAGGCATCCGGCTGGGGATGGAAGGGCGTTGCCTTTGGCAGGCTCTGAGACACTACGCCGCGACCGGCAGGCCGGCGTCGGTACTGGCCCGCACGATTGACACGACGGTGCCATGGGCGCCGGTCGAGATCTCGATCTGGGCGCCCAGCTGCTTGACCAGCGCCTGGACGATGGCCGTCCCCAGACCGCCGCCGCTTTTCACCGGAACGGCCACCACCTTGCCGGCGCCATTGTCGGCGACGACGAACTTCCAGCCGTTGCCATTCACTTCGTAGCACACGACGATCCCGGCATCGTCACGGTAGCTCGGGAAGGCATATTTGATTGCGTTGATCACCAGTTCGGTGACGATCAACCCCATGCTGACGGCCTGGTCGGAACCAATATGTCCTTGCGGGGCGATCACCTTGATAGCGATCGGCTGCCCATCGCCGGTCATCGACGAGCCCAGGCTCTCGCAGAGCTTGGAAAGATAGGACCCGACCTCGATCTGGTCGATGCCGCCGAACGCGTGCAGGTGCTTTTGGACCTCGGCTACCGACATTACCCGTTGGTGGGCGTCCTGCAGGTCGCGGCGGGTTTCCTCCGAGTTGACGGCGCGGGCCTTCAGCAGTAGGATGCTGGCGATGATCTGCAGGCTGTTGGCGACCCGGTGCTGCATCTCCTGGAGCAGCACCTCCTTCTGCCGCAAAAGCTCCTCGGTGCGCTCGTGCAAAACTTCCTTCTCGCGCTCGATGGCGCGCCGGGCGCTGATGTCCGTGAAGGCGAGCAGGATCGTCTTGCCGACGCCATCGCTGTAGACCACCTGGCGGGCGTTCAGCAGCATGGTCTTGCGGCCGAGACCGGGAAAGTCGTGCTCGACCTCGAAACCGTCCATCGCCTTTTCCGCGGGGATGATGGTTTCCAGCAGCAAGCGCAGGGCGGGAATATCCCACTGGCCATTGCCGAGCGAATACAGTTGGCGGCCGAGCGTGTTGTCGGCATCGACGGCAAACGTCTCGTAGAAGGAACGGCTTGCCGCCATTACGGCGAGGTGCTGATCGAGTACCAGCAGAGGGTCGTGGATCGTATTGACGATCGCTTCGGCCAGCCGTTGCGCATCCTCGAGATTGCGGAAATTGATCATGCAGAGTATCCGTTTCGCGCCAGCAGCCGATTGGCGGCCGCTGCGCTCTTTGTATTTCGAAGACCTATATGTTTTCCTTAGCGGCAACCCTTTAATATCTGTAATTCAAAATGTGTAATTAACGCATATAAAAAGATCGACGCCCCGTGGATGGGCCGCTCACGGCGTTCTCCGAAGCCGAGGCCGCAGGGGCTCAGTTGAGATAGCGATACAGCCAGTCCCGGATCTCTTCCGGCAGTGATACCGGCTCACCGGTCTCGCGCTCGGTCGCGGTCCAGACCATCTCGATTTCGGCCGATACGGCATTGGCGGCTTCGATCAGCACATTGAAGCCAACCGATTTGCCGCCGATCTTGTCGATCTGCACCGTAAAGCGCGCAAGATCCCCCAACCGCAGGGCGCGGAAGAACCGACATTCGATCTTGGTCACCATGAACAGCGGCTCGTCTTCCAACGGCGGCCGATAGCCCCAGAAATGCCCGAGGGCGGCTTCCGCGTGGCTGATATAGGCGGCGGTATGCAGCTTGCCGTACATGTCGATGTCGCGGAAAGGTACACGCACCTCCGTTACTTCCACGCGTACCGCTTCGTTCATGCTGCCAGCCCCGGATCTTGATGAATAACCTCAGTAGAGCCTATTCGAGAAGGCTTAACAAGGGCTGACGCAACTGCCCGCCGTCTGTTGAGAACGGGGCGCACCGAGCGTTTGCGGTGTGGACGCTGGCAGGGAGGCGCCCTATGTTCGCCGGCAAAGGAGAAGCCATGACCACGCGCCTCTACGAAAATTCGGTGTTCCTCGAACACCACACGCCGCCCGGTCATCCAGAGCGGGCAGACCGGCTGCGCTCGCTCAATATTGCTCTCGAGCACCCGCATTTTGCCGGGCTAGAGCGGATAGAGGCCAAGGTCGCCAATGAAGACGCGGTGACGCTGGTACACCCGGAAGAACAGTTTTTTGCGGTGATGCGGCAGATCCCGGAAGAAGACGGCGACATCAACCAAATCGAAGCCGACACCTATGTCTCCGAGCGCAGCCTGCAGGCGGCGCTGACGGCCATCGGCGGCGCCATGGCCGCCGTCGACGACGTGTTTACCGGCAAGGCGGACAATGCTTTCGTTGCCAGCCGCCCACCCGGCCACCACGCAGAGAAGAACAAGGCGATGGGCTTCTGCCTGTTCAACACGGTGGCCATCGCCGCCAGACATGCCCAGAAGGTACATGGCGCCGAACGCGTCGCGATCGTCGACTGGGACGTTCACCACGGCAACGGCACCCAGGATATTTTCTGGGACGATCCGTCGGTGCTGTTCTGCTCGACCCACCAGATGCCGCTCTATCCCGGCACCGGCGCCAAGGAGGATACCGGGGTTTCCGGCAATATCGTCAACGCGCCGCTTTCGCCGAATGTCGGTTCCGACCATTTCCGCGAGGCATTCAAGTCGCGCGTACTGTCGGCGGTGAAGGATTTTTCGCCGGACCTGATCCTGATTTCGGCCGGTTTCGACGCCCATCACCGCGACCCCCTTGCGCAGATCAACCTGGTCGGCGAAGATTTCGACTGGGCAACGGCGCGACTGATGGAACTGGCCGACAGGACCGCCAACAACCGGGTCGTCAGCGTTCTTGAGGGCGGCTATGATCTGGAAGCGCTCGCCGAGTCGGCGGGGCTGCATATACTGAGACTGATGAGGGGTTAAGCAGACGATGAGCGAGAGCGCAGTACCGGACGACCTGACCGGCTTTACCTTCGAGAAGGCCGTCGCCGAGCTGGAGAGCATCGTCGCCAGGCTTGAACGCGGCGACGTGGCGCTCGACGAGTCGATCGCCATCTACGAGCGTGGAGAACGGCTGAAGAAGCATTGCGAGACATTGCTGTCAGCGGCGGAAAACCGTATCGAGAAGATCCGGTTGGATCGTTCCGGCAAGCCGGCGGGCGTCGAACCGCTCGACCGCGAGTAGGATGGAGATCGTTTCTTGCTGGGCCTGAAGCATAACGTCAATTTTCTGGTCGACTACGATCCCAGCTGGGCCGAGGAATTCGCCGAGGAACATGACCGCATTGCCGCGGTGCTGGGCGATATTCCAAAAGGAATCGAACATTTCGGTTCCACGTCCGTGCCCGGCATGCGGGCCAAGCCGATCCTCGATATCATTATCGGCCTCGATCCGATATCCGATTGGCGTTCCTGCCTCGATCCGCTGGTTTCGATCGGATACGATTATGTCGAGAATGCCGGGGTTCCCGGCTCGTATGTCTTCGGCCGGGGACGCGACCTCAGCGAGCGCACCCATCTCGTCCATCTGGTCGAATGGATGGGACCTTCGTGGGTGTCCAACCTTGCCCTGCGCGATGCGCTGCGGCGCGATCCGGAACTGCGGCGCGCCTATATCGCCGAGAAGGAGAAAGCCGCCGCCGGCGCGCCTGACAACCGCAAACACTATATCGAACTGAAGCGCGGCTTCATCGACCGCGCCAAGGCCAGCCTGGTGTGATCGGCTGAAACGCTGACGCGCACCGCAGCTGACGCGGTCCATTCTTTCGGAATTTTCACCGGCGTCGGGATGCCGCCTGCCCTGCGCTCCGGCCCTGGCGCCGACGCAGAACGCACCGTTCAGTTTTTGCAGCTACCGCCTGCGGACGACACAGGGTAACTTTTCCGCAGGACCGCCAACCAAGGAGATGGCCATGTCGTTTTTTCCCGGCAACGATCCGGTGCCCGGCGATGCCTTTGCCTGCGACGCCATCGAGCAGCTGATCATTCCGCGCTCCGCCCATCTCGGTGATTTTTCGGTGCGGCGCGCCTTGCCCTCGGTCAAGCGCCGCCTGGTCGGGCCGTTCATCTTCTTCGACCGCATGGGCCCGGCGATCCTTAAACCGGGTGCGGCCATGGACGTGCGGCCACATCCGCATATCGGCCTTTCGACCGTCACCTATCTGTTCGACGGCGAGATCAAGCATCGCGACAGCCTCGGCACCGAACTGGTAATCAAGCCCGGCGATATCAACCTGATGACGGCGGGCCGCGGCATCGTCCATTCGGAACGCACGCCGGAGAACCTGCGCGGCGGGCCGCTGTCGATCTCCGGCCTGCAGACCTGGCTGGCACTGCCGGACGGCCATGAGGAGATCGACCCGGCATTTTCCCATACGGAAAAAGCCGAGATGCCGCTGTTCGAGGCCGGCGGCGCCAGCGGACGGGTGGTGATCGGCGCTTTGTCCGGCATCACCTCGCCGGTCAGGTTCTATTCCGACACGCTGTATGTCGACCTGACGCTGCAGGTGGGCGCAAGCTTCCCCTTTGATGCCGAACACGAGGAGCGGGCGCTTTACATTCTATCGGGCGAACTGGAGGTGGCCGGCGACCGCTTTGCCGGCGATCAGTTGCTGGTTTTCCGTCCGGGCGACGCAATCACCCTATCGGCCGGTGCGCAGGGCTGTCACGTGATGCTGTTCGGCGGGGCAGCCCTGGCCTCGAAGCGGCATATCTGGTGGAACTTCGTGTCGTCCTCGAAGGAGCGCATCGAGCAGGCGAAGCAGGAGTGGCGTTCCGGCCGCTTCGACATCGTGCCGGGCGACGAGGAAGAGTTTATCCCTTTGCCGGAAGGGCCTTAAGCTTCTATATAGGCAGGATGTGCGTTCACGCCGGGAGCCTGTTTTTGCCTTACGAAAACCCGAGTGAAAGCCCATTGCGCTACCGAGTATGCGAGAAAAGAGACCCAAGCCCGTGACATCACTGCCCAAAACGCCGCTGCTGGACCAGGTCAACCTGCCGGCAGATCTGCGCAAGATCGACGACGGCGACATGCCGCAGCTCGCCCGCGAACTCCGCGACGAGATGATCGATGCCGTGTCGCTGACTGGCGGGCATCTGGGCGCGGGGCTTGGCGTCGTCGAGCTGACGATCGCCATCCACAAGGTGTTCAACACACCGGAAGACCGGCTGATCTTCGACGTCGGCCACCAGTGCTATCCGCACAAGATCCTCACCGGCCGCCGCGACCGCATCCGCACGCTGCGCCAGGAGGGCGGGCTGTCGGGTTTCACCAAGCGCGGCGAAAGCGATTACGACCGTTTTGGTGCTGGCCACTCCTCGACCTCGATTTCCGCCGGCCTCGGCATGGCAGTGGCGGCCGAACTCGGCAACACCGATCGCAAGGTGATCGCCGTGATCGGCGACGGCGCGATGTCGGCCGGCATGGCCTATGAAGCGCTCAATAATGCCGGCGCGCTGGACGCCCGGCTGATCGTCATCCTCAACGACAACGACATGTCGATTGCGCCGCCGACCGGAGCAATGAGCGCCTATCTGGCGCGGCTCGCCTCCGGGCGCACCTATATGGGCTTTCGCGAGTTCGGCAAGAAGCTGACCGCCTATCTCGGCAAGACGGTCGACCGGGCGATCACCCGCGCCGTCGAGCACGCCCGCGGCTACGTCACCGGCGGCACGATGTTCGAAGAGCTCGGCTTCTACCATATCGGCCCGATCGACGGCCATTCCTTCGAGCACCTCTTGCCGGTGCTGCGCAATGTCCGCGACAATATCAACGGCCCTGTGCTGATCCATGTCGTCACCCAAAAAGGCAAGGGTTACGGCCCGGCGGAAGCGGCGATCGACAAGTATCACGGCGTTAACAAGTTCGACGTCATCACCGGGGCACAGGCGAAGGCCAAGCCGAACGCGCCGAGCTATACCGCCGTATTCGGCGAAAGCCTGGTGCAGGAGGCAAGGCTCGACGACAGGATCGTCGGCATTACCGCCGCCATGCCCGGCGGCACCGGCATCGACAAGTTCGCGGAGATCTTCCCGGCGCGTACCTTCGACGTCGGCATTGCCGAGCAGCATGCGGTGACCTTCGCCGCGGGGCTTGCCAGCGAGGGCTACAAGCCGTTCTGCGCGCTCTATTCCACCTTCCTGCAGCGCGCCTATGATCAGGTGGTCCACGATGTCGCCATCCAGGGGCTGCCGGTACGCTTTCCGATCGACCGGGCCGGCTTCGTCGGTGCCGACGGACCGACCCATGCGGGCTCATTCGACACCACCTTCCTCGCCACCCTGCCCGGCTTCGTGGTGATGGCGGCCGCCGACGAGGCGGAGCTGAAGCATATGGTGCGCACGGCTGCCGCCTATGACGACGGGCCGATATCCTTCCGCTATCCGCGTGGCGAAGGGGTTGGCGTGCAGATGCCGGAACGCGGCGAAATCCTGCAAATTGGCAAGGGCCGGATCGTCAAGGAAGGCACCAAGGTGGCGCTGCTGTCGTTCGGCACCCGGCTTGCCGACTGCCTGGTGGCCGCCGAAGATCTCGATGCCGCCGGCCTTTCGACCACGGTCGCCGATGCCCGCTTCGCCAAGCCCCTCGACCACGACCTGATCCGCCGGCTTGCCCGCGACCATGCGGTGCTGGTGATGATCGAGGAAGGCGCCATCGGCGGCTTCGGCAGCCATGTGCTGCAGTTTCTAGCGACGGAGGGATTGCTCGACCACGGCCTGAAGGTGCGCTCGCTGGTGTTGCCGGATATCTGGGTGGAACAGGCAAAGCCCGAGGTGATGTATGCCAAGGCTGGCCTCGACAGCGCCGGCGTCGTCTCGACGGTGTTTGCGGCACTCGGCCAGAAACGGATCGAAGTGGGCGTCGCAGGGTAGCGCCAGGCGCCACCTGGCCCCGACCTGCACTGCCTTGCCCATTGTCCTGACGCAGCAAATATCGGCATGGAAGCCCTTTCGGCCGAAATCCGCGGGCCGATGACCGCTTAAACCGACAAAACGCTTGCAACCGCAGGCATGGACCGCCATTGACAGGGCATGTCCCAACATCCTGAAAATCAGCGTCTCGATACGCTTCTCGTTTCCCGCGACCTCGTCGCCAGCCGCTCGCGCGCCCGCGATGCCATCCAGCGCGGCACCGTCACCGTCAACGGCAAGGTGATCACCAAGGCCAGCCTTACCTTTGCCGACGATGTAGAGATCGGCATCGACGATCCGGCCCAGGATTATGTTTCGCGCGCGGCGCTGAAACTGGTAGCGGGCCTCGACCATTTCGGGCTCAGCCCCGAAGGCCAGGAATGCCTGGACGTCGGCGCCTCGACCGGCGGGTTTACCGAAGTGCTTTTGATGCGCGGCGCCGCCCACGTCACCTCCGTCGATGTCGGCCATGGCCAGTTCCACCCGCGGCTCGCCGAAAATCCGCGCGTCACCAGCATCGAGGGCCTGAACGCCCGCTACATGGAGCCGGACGATATCGACAACCGGCCGATCACCTTCCTGGTCTCAGACGTGTCGTTCATCTCGCTGAAGCTTGCGCTGGTGCCGGCGCTCGATTTCGCCGAGCCCGGTGCCCACTGTCTGTTGCTGGTCAAGCCGCAGTTCGAGGCCGGCCGCGAGGCGATCAGCAAGGCCGGTCTTCTGAAGGATCCGGAGACCGCACCCGCGGTGGCGGCCGAACTGGAGCGCTGGCTGGTCGAGGAAATGGGCTGGGAGAGCCTCGGCATGATCCCCTCGCCGCTTGCCGGCGGCGACGGCAATGCCGAATTCCTGCTGGCGGGCCGCAAACCGGACGCCGAGTCGGAACCGGAAGAATGAGCACCGAAACCGTCACCATCGACCAGCTCGGCGCGCAGGGCGACGGCATCGCCAGCGGTGCCACCGGCCCGATCTACGTACCGTTTTCGCTTCCTGGCGAACGGGTGGCGATCGCCAGGGTCAAGGACCACGGCATCATCATGTCGATTGCCTCGGCGTCCGCCGACCGGATCGAGCCCGCCTGCCGCCATTTCGGCCCCGACGGCAAGGGCGGCACCTGCGGCAGCTGTACGCTGCAGCACATGGCACCCGCTCCCTACCAGGAATACAAGCGCGGCCTGGTTATATCGGCGCTGCGGTCGAAAGGCATAGACACGGAGGTCGGCGCGCTGATTGCCGCTCATCCGGGCGAGCGGCGGCGCGTGGTGTTTGCCGCAAGGCGCACCGAAAAGGAACTGCTGCTCGGCTACAACCAGGCCGAAAGCCACCACATCGTCGCCATCGAGGAATGTCCCGTGTCGTCGCCGGCGATTGTTGCCAATCTCTCAGCGATCCGTGCCGTCGGCCTTTCGCTGGCCGGCAATGCCGACGCCTTCCGCATTTCGGTGCTGGAAACGCCGACCGGCCTCGACATCGCGCTGGACGGTATCAAGGCGGTGTCCGACAAGCAGCGCTGGGCGGTAACCGAAACCGTGCTGAAGCTGCGCAGCGTCGCCCGGGTCTCGGTCAATGGCGAGGTGCTTCTGGAACAGCGCCGCGCCGTGCTCGATTTCGGCGGTGCTTCGGTATCGCCGCCGCCCGGCGCCTTTACCCAGGCGACGGCCTCGGCAGAAGAGGCGATGGCCAAGCTGGTGCTCGCCCATGTCGGCAAGGTCAAGCGGGTGATCGACCTGTTTGCCGGATCAGGCACGTTTGCGCTCAGGCTTGCCCGCATCGGTCAGGTGCATGCTGTGGAATCCGAAGCCAAGGCGGTCGCGGCGCTCGACCATGCGGCCCGCAACACCCAGGGCTTGAAGACGGTCACCGTCGAGCGACGCGACCTGTTCCGCCGGCCGATGATGGCACAGGAGCTGAAGACTTTCGACGCCGTCGTCTTCGATCCGCCACGGGCCGGCGCCGAGGACCAGTGCAAGGAGCTGGCGCGCTCCACCGTCAGGAAGATCGCCGCCGTCAGCTGTAATCCGCTGACGCTGGCCCGCGACCTGTCGATCCTGACAGCAAGCGGCTACAAGATCACCAGCGTCACCCCGATCGACCAATTCTTGTGGACCAGCCATGTCGAAGTCGTGGCGACCCTGGTTAGGGGGTAGTTTTTCCCTTCTCCCCCGCGCGGGAGAAGAGGGAGATTACCTTGCGAAAAGCGTGCCCGTGCCGACCATGCCGGAGCAGCGGCATTTGCCGCCGACGCGGCCGGGCGAGGCGGGGCAGGAATAATCGTAATTCGACTTGGCACTGGCCGGTGGCTGGACGACGCAGAAGAACCGCTGCGGTCGTTGGCCCGGCTGACGGCGCGGCGAGCGGGTATCGACGTCGACGTCACCCTGGGCCAGCTGTATGCCATTGCTTTGCGGCGCCTGTCCGGCAGAGATGGCCGGTGCCGTCCCGAGCAGCGCCAGCATCAGCATGGTCGTCGCATAAATCCGCATAGAAATACCTCCTGTCGTTCGATCCGCAATCCAAAGAACAAAGAGATTAAAAAATCGCTAAGCGAAGATTCGCCATGGCGCCGACGCCGAACCCTATTTGCGTGGTTTCAGAAAGGCCTCGAAAGCAGCCCTCGCCTCGCCGCTTTTCAACCGGTCTGCGAAATGGACAAGCTCCTCGTCCATGCGCGACAGCAAGTCGCTGCGATCACCGCGAACCAGGTCGCGGGAGATTTTCAGCGCCTCTGGCGGTTTGGAGGCGAGGCTGGCGGCCAGTATCAGGGTCTCGTTTTCCACCGCATCGGCTGTGACGACTTTCCAGATCAACCCGGCGGACAGGGCGTCGGCGGCCGAAAACCCTTCTCCGGCCACCAGCAGCGCAAAAGCCCGTTGATGGCCCATGATGCGCGGTGCCAGCAGGCTGGAGCCCGCCTCCGGTACCAGCGCCAGGTCGACGAACGGCGTCTTGAACAGGCTCCGGTCGGAGGCAATGGTCAGGTCACAATGCATATGGATGGTGGTGCCGATGCCGATCGCCAGGCCATCGACGCCGGACACTACCGGCTTCTCCGTGCCGGCCAGCGCCTTGAGGAAGCCGAAGGCGGCCGGCTCGCCGACCGCACCGCCCATGGCAAAGGCCAGAAAATCCGCCATGTCATTGCCTGCGGAAAAACAGCCGTCGGTGCCGAGAAAGGCCACCGCCCGCACGCTGCTGTCGGCATTGGCCTCGCTCAGGCCCTCGGTCATCCGGCCGTACATGGCCTGGGTGATGGCGTTCTTCTTTTCCGGCCGATTGAAACGGATCACCAGCACGCCGGGATAGGCGTCCGGTCGCTCGATCAGGATATGCTCGGTCATCGGATCTCCTCGTGAACAACCCTTCCCTTGAGGGGCGGGCTCGGAGCGCAGCTCCGGGGGTGGGGTGACGGCCAGCGTCAAAAGCCGTCCAATTTAGCGCGCGGGGTGGTCACCCCACCCGCCGCTTGCGCGGCGACCTCCCCATCAAGGGGGAGGCGGCAATCTCAGCCAAGCACTGCCCGGGCTGCCGCCAGGCTTGCCGAGCCGTTGACGACCCGATCCTTCAGTGCTGCGGTTTCGGCAATCAGGTTTTCGGCGGCAAACCGGCAAAGGGCAATGCGGTTGTCGCGGCTCTGGTCCTCCTCGGCCAGCGCACCCTTGGCGAGATAGGCGCCGGTGAGCGCCAAGCCAAACAGGCGCTGGTACGGGGTGGCGCCCGCCAGCGCCGCGGTGGCGTCACCGGCGCCCTGGCGCTCCAGCAGCCATTCGGTGGCGGCTTCGAGGTCGGCCAGGCTTGCTTCCAGACGCTCGGCAGTTGCGCCAAAGCCCGGCGCATTGGAAGCGCCGACGTCGATGACGATGCCGCGCAGTTCGGCGAGGAAGCCGCGGACATGGGCGCCGTCGCTCAACGGCAGCTTGCGGGTCACCAGGTCGATCGCCTGGATGCCGTTGGTGCCCTCGTAGATCGGGGCGATGCGGGCATCGCGCAGCAGGCGGGCGGCGCCGGTCTCCTCGATAAAGCCCATGCCGCCATGCACCTGGATACCGAGCGAGGCGACCTCGACCCCGGCGTCGGTGGCAAAGCTCTTGGCGATCGGCGTCAACAGGGCGGCGCGCTCGCGCCAATGGACAGCGTCGGCCGGATCTGCATGGTGGGCCATGTCTGTGGCGTGAGCGCACGTATAGCAGATGGCCCGCGCCCCCTGGGTCAGCGCTTTCATCGTCAGCAGCGTGCGGGCAATGTCGGGATGCTCGATGATCGGGCTCATGCCGGTACCTGTCCAGCCGGGCGCTTTGCCCTGGGTACGGTCTCGCGCGTATCGCACCGCCTTCTGGGTGGCCGCCTCGCAGATCGCCACGCCCTGCATGCCGACCGCCAGCCGGGCATTGTTCATCATCGTGAACATGCAGGCCAGCCCCTTGTTCTCCTCGCCGATCACCCAACCGATGGCGCCGGGTGTGTCGCCGAACTTGCCGTCGCCATAGATCATCGTGCAGGTGGGCGAGCCGTGGATGCCGAGCTTGTGTTCCAGCGAGTGACAGTAGACGTCGTTGCGGGCTCCCGGCGTGCCGTCTTCGTTGAGCAGATATTTCGGCACCAGGAACAGCGAGATGCCGCGGGTGCCGGCCGGCGCATCCGGCAGGCGCGCCAGCACCAGATGGACGATGTTGTCGGTGATCTCGTGCTCGCCCCAGGTGATGAAGATCTTTTGGCCAAAGATCCGGTAGCTGCCGTCGTCCCGGCGCTCGGCCCGGCTCTTCATGACGCCGAGATCGGACCCCGCATGGGGCTCGGTGAGGTTCATGGTGGCGGTCCACTCGCCGGACACCATCTTGTGCAGGTATACCTGCTTGAGCGCATCGCTGCCATGGGCGGCGACCGCGTCGCAGGCGCCCATGGTGAGCGTCGGACCGAGGGCAAACGCCATCGAGCCGGAGTTCCACATTTCAAGCGCCGCCACATTGAGCATATGCGGCAGGGCCTGACCGCCGAACTCTTCCGCCGCCGTCAGGCTGTTCCAGCCGCCGGCCATCCAGTGGTGGTAAAGCTCGCTCCAGCCGTCGGGGACAATCACTTTGCCATCTACCAGTCGGGCGCCCTGGCGGTCGCCGATTTCGGCCAGCGGCGCCACCTCGTCGCTGGCAAAGCGCCCGGCCTCTGTCAGGATCGCATCGACCAGGTCATCGCTCAGATCGCCGAGCACGCCCTTGTCGATCGCAGCCGTCATGCCGGCCACGTGCTTCAGCGTGAAGGCGATCTCATCCACCGGCGCCTTGTACATGAAAACCTCCTCCTGCCTGCGTCGCTTCGACCGGACTTTTTGTCCCAGACACCGCCACCCCGGCCCCGGGCACACGGGATTCTGGCTATTTGATTTTTACGTAAACGTCAACTGCCCGCGGTTTCGCACAAGGGTGCTGAAGTGGAGCCTATAGGATCATGCGCGCGCGCAAAAGCAAGAGTGTAGGTGGAAGCGCCGGTGCACGAGGGAGGCTCACTTCTCGCCGCCTGCGGGCAGAAGTGAGCGGGCGCGACGCCGATCCCCGCCTCAATTTTCGCCCCAAAAATGCCGGGCGCGGCCCGTGAACAAAAGCTTGATCGGACTGACATAATGTCAGCATAACACTGGCACGCCGTTATCGCAGGAGTAAGCCCGTGCATCCGCTGAACCCGAATATTCCAGGCCTTGTCTGGGCCGATCGGATCTGCGCCGCCAATGGCCGGGTCGAGCGGCTGCCGGTGAGCGTCACGGCGCCCGAGTTGCTGGACGGGTCTGGCTTCGTGTGGCTGCATCTCAACCTTGCCGACAGCCGCGTCGCCGCCTTCCTCGACAGCTTTCCGGGGCTGACCGAAGCTGCCCGTACGGCGCTGACGACCCACGAGACCCATGCGGCGATGTCGGTAGACGATCAGCTGACCTTCGGCACGCTGGTCGATTTCCAGCGCGAATTCGACAGCGCCACCCGCGACATCGGCTGGCTGCATTTCGCGCTGTCGGAGAATTTCATCATCACCACCAGACTGCAGCCGATCCGGTCCGTCGATCTGGTGCGCGCCGCGGTGGAAAAGAACATCGGCAAATATGCCCACCCGATCCAGATTTTCGAGACGCTGGTGGCGGAATTCCAGCGTGCCATGATCTCGCTGGTGCTGGAACTGACGGAAGAGCTGAACATCGTCGAGGACGTCGTGTATGGCAGCGAGTTGCGTGATGAGCGGAGGCGGCTGGCGCCGGTGCGGCGTACCGTCGTCCGGCTGCACCGACACCTGCGCACCATGCTGGCGCTGATGCGGCGCGCGGCGGCCTCGGACGACGACGAGATGCCAAAAGGGTTCGAGGACGTCGCGCAGCGGCTGATCGTGCGGCTTGAGGCAGCCGACCACGACGTCTATGCCCTGCAGGAACGCGCGCGCCTGTTGCACGAGGAAATTGACTCCAAGCTGTCTTCGGAAACCAACCGCCACCTTTACATCCTGTCGCTGATGACTGCCTTCCTGCTGCCGCCGTCGCTGGTCACGGGCTTCTTCGGCATGAACACGTCAAACCTGCCGTTTGCGGGCGGCCATGGCGGCACATTCGTCGCCGGAGGTTTCATTGTAGTTTCTATCCTGCTGGCGCTGTGGCTGCTGAAACGCACCGGAATTCTGTGACGTCGCCGCAACGCGAAACGCCCGGGACATGGTCCCGGGCGTTTGCCAGTTCAGGCGCGCATCAGCTCAATAATATGGCGACTGGCATGACCTACGCGGCCCATTGTTGGGCTGGAAGGTGTTGCTGTAGCTGTCATAAGAGCGATAGCGTGCGTGGCACCACTCATAGTGACGCGGGTTGATACCTGCCTGGCGGCGCACCGTCGGCTGGCTCAACGCACCGCCGATGATCGCACCCGCACCGAAGGCTGCCAGCGGGAACCAATAACCATTGTGATAGCGGTAGCCGCCACGGCGTTCGCGGTAGCCGCGATGGCCGTTGTAATAACCGCCGCGATAGTGGCGACGATGATACTGGACGTCTACGACGTCACCATTCGCTGCCGGGGCCGCGATCGGCGCCGGCACGCGTACCGGCAAAGCCTGTGACGGCACGAAGCTGGTCAGGACGACAGCAGCAGCCATGCCGAAGCTCGCCACATGTTTCATCAATGCATTCATCTTCATCTCCCTGCGTGACTGTACTGATTGCCAAGTAATTGCCTTCGGTCTCCGCCGAGTATCCGAATAGCATCACTCAAGTACTTTATAGAAGTCTACCTGAACCGGATATTAACAGGAACCAAATCCGTAATTTCTTTTCAGGCTCCTACTCAAAACCGTGGTTGGTGGACCAGACAAACCACCTTTTCAATCTTTATCGCGGCGAAATACACGCGCGTCGCCCGTTGCCAACACTGTAGGTATCGTCCGACACACGGTAAGAACGATATTTTGCCCTGCACCATTCGACGTGGCTTGTACGGCCGCCCCGCTTGACGCTGCCGCCGATGATGGCGCCAGCGCTAAAAGCTGCCATCGGGTACCAGAAACCGTTGAACTGGCGATAGCCCGGACGGCGGTCGCGATACCCGCGATGACCACGATATGCCGGCGGATTGCGCCGCGATTGAACATCGATCACAGGTGCGCCACCCACGTTAGCGATGGCTGGGGCCGGGGCTGAAACGAGTGGCACGGCGGCAGCGGGAACCAGTGAGCCGAGCAACATCGCCGAGCCAGCAAATATGCCGATCGCCTTGGCCTTGAGAGTTTTCATGTGTGTCTTCCCTGAAATCGATGCCGGCACTGGCCGGGACCGAGGCATGATGATGTTCAGACACGAATAAAGGCAGACCGATATCCGCATCCGAGCAGATTGCGATCACCTGGAGTTTCAGCGTGATGGTCTGCGTGTTTCGGAGAACGTCTGATCAAACCATAAGTTCCGCACCGTCAACGGCATGCAGCAAATAAACACGCCGCCCGGCGAAGGCGGCGTGAAAAATCGGAACGCCAGTCGGATGTCGCGTTCAGGCCTCGACGGTGACGTCGCCTTTCGGCCGCGAACAACAGGCGAGGATATAACCCTCATCGATCTCGTCGTCGAGAATGCCGCCGTTGTGGTGCATGTCGACCTCGCCGGACAGTTTCATCACCCGGCAGGTGCCGCAGATACCGGATTCGCAAGCGGCGGCAATCCGCACGCCATTGGCGCGGGCTGCCTGCAAGATGGTGTAGCCGGGCTCGGACAGCACCTGTTTGCCGGCCATGGCGAAGGTGACGTGCACCGGCTTTTCGTCGCTGCTTGCCTCGGCAATCGAGATCGGCAGTTCGGGCGCCACCGGTTGAAAGGTTTCCTCGTGGTAGTTGGCCATGTCGAAGCCGGCACCGGCCAACGCTTCGCGCACCGTGCGCATGAACGGCTCCGGACCGCAGCAGAAGACGGTACGGTCGAGGAAGTCGGGGGCCAGCAGCGCCACCTTGGCCTTATCGATCCAGCCCTTGAGGCCCGACCACAGCTGGGTGCGGTCCAACTGCTCGACAATGAAGCCAAGCGAGAAGTGCGACATGTAGCGCGCCTTGTATTCCAGCTCCCAGCGGAAGACGATGTCGTTGGGCGAGCGGGCGCAGTGGATGAAGGCGATATCCGTGTCGGGGGCGCGGTCACCGAGATCGCGGGTCATCGACATCATCGGGGTGACGCCAGAGCCGGCCGAGATGAACAGATATTTCGCGCCGGGATGGCGAACATAGGAGAAATCGCCGACCGGGCCGATGGCGCGGATCTTCATGCCCGGCTTCAAGTGATCGAACATCCAGCGGGTGCCGATCGAATCCTTTTGTGCCTTGACGGTGACGGCAATGGTATAGGGCCGCGACGGGCTGGACGACAGCGTATAGGTGCGCAGCACCGGCTCCGGTCCGACCGGCAGCTCCAGGGTGACGAACTGCCCGGGTTGGTAGCGGAACCAGTGGCCGGGCTGGTCGGCGCGGAAGGTGAAGGTCATCACATCCGGCGCTTCCGGCGTCCAGGCGACGCATTCCAGCAGATGCACCCTGTCGTTCCAGGGACGCATCTCGTCGACATGTTTGTAGCCGTCCAGACCCGCCATATCAGGCCACGACCGACAGCTGGGCTTTTTCACCCTCGAGACGCCTGGTCATGAAATTGGAGTACCACTCGACGAACTGCATGACGCCGCCCTCGTGTTCGACCGAATAGGGACCGGGCTGATAGGCCGGCGAGCGGATGCCGAAAGCATTTTCCTCGACGATCGAACGGTCCTGGTCGTTGGTCATGTTCCAGACATGGGTCAGTTCGTCGAGATTGTAGTCGACGCCTTCCACCGCATCCTTGTGGACCAGCCAGGTGGTGGTGACCGCGGTCTCCTCGGCCGAAATCGGCAATACCCGGAAGGAGATGGCGTGGTCGCCCAGCATGTGGTTCCAGGTGGCCGGATAGTGAAACAGCAACATGGTGCCGATCTTGTCGATGGTGACGTCATCGGACAGGCGGCGCTTGACGGCGTTCTGGCCCGACATCGTATAGCTCTCGACGCCCTCGATCAGCGGCATGCGAGCGGCACGGTACTGGCCGGCCGGGTCCATGGCAAACTGGCTCGGCAGGCCGGCCGCCTGGCACCTGTTCCAGTGCTCGAGGATGACCGGATCGTTCATGGCGCCCTCGACGCCGGTGACGGTCGGAGCTTCGGGGAAGGTGCGGCAGAGTTCCGGATGATTGCCGGCGCAGTGGTAGCATTCGCGGTTGTTTTCCCAGACCAGCTTCCAGTTGCCCTTCTCGATGATGGTGTTGCGATGGGCGACCTTGGCCTCGCTCAGGCGGTGCGGCGCCATGTAAGGGGCAATCATCGCCCTCACCGGCGCGAAATCCGGGGCCTCGTTGGCGACGCAGATGAAGATGTAGCCGCCGACGGTTTCGCAATGCACCGGCTTGAGGCCGAATTGCGCCTTGTCGAAATCCTCGCCCATCTGGCGGGCAAACAGCAGCGTGCCGTCGAGCTCGTAGGTCCACTGATGGTAGGGGCACACCAGCTTCGCCGATGCGCCGCGCTCCTGGGTACAGACCCGGTGGCCGCGATGGCGACAGGTATTATGGAAGGCGCGGATGGCACCGTCGCGGCCGCGCACGACGACAACAGGATAATCGCCGATCTGGGCGGTGACATAATTGCCGGCCCGCGGCACTTCGCAGTCATGGCCGATGAACAGCCAATCGCGATACCAGATCATTTCCATGTCGAGCTTGAAATAATCCGGGTCGATATAGAAAGGCTGCTCGAGGCTGAAACCCTCGCGGCGATTCTTCAATTGCCGGAGCACGGCCGATTCGATTCCCATAGGACATCCTCGTTTGAGCGGTCCGAGCGACCAGCCGGAGGACATGCGTCGGCCGTGGGAGACGGACGAAACTGCCTTCCGGCCGCCCTCCGCGACCTTGGTTCCCTGCGTTCAAGGCTGGTTTCCGGGCTCAGGAGTTGTCCCGAAGGACTGCCATGGCGCCTTCCCAGGGAAATCCCCAGTGGCTGTTTGCCATGTTTATGCTCCACTACCGTTGCGGGGGCAGCGCCGGACTTAAACCGGCTTCCCAATTCTCCGCCTTCCCTTGAGGCGGCACCTTGATCTTGGCTCCATATAACCATTATCGCCGGGTCTGCGTCCATCCGCTCAACGACATGCGATTCCGCAAAGACGACATCGTTCAACGACCCGCCGGATCGTATGATTTCGGACTTTATGGCCTGAATCCAGGCGCTTATCTCCTCGCCGCCGGAACGAACGCCGTGGCGACGGCGCAAACAGACAAGTCGCGCGCTGGAAGTCGAGCCTTCGTTGCGACAAGCCTCGCGAAACCGAGGGGGGTTAGCCTCGATCATATGCCGTTAACCGTGTCGGCGTAAAATGCCCACGCCGCGTGCGCAACGAGAGTTTCACCATGTCCAAGCTGAGATATTACGCAGCAAGCCAGAGCAAAGCAGTGGAGGTGCAGTCGAAGGCGGTGCATTCGGAATTCCTGCGTACCGGCCGGATTTCGCGGCGGCGCGACGACTGGGATGCCGACCAGCGGCGCTATCTGACTTTCGAAGAAGTCGCTGAACGTACCGGCAAGACGCTGCAGAGCGCCGGTGAGACCACCCACCAGCGGATTAACGGCTTTCACCGGTCGATTCAGTTTCCAAAAATGATCTTCCACCGCACTTTTGCCGACAGCCCGCATCTCGGCTATTGCCACGTGACTGCATCGCGCACGACATTTGCGCAGTATGCCGATGTCAATTGGGGGTTCTACATCGCCAATTTCTTCTGCGAAGTCGGCGCCGGCGAGCAGTTCTTCGAGCAGATCCGGCCGCAATATTCGCGGATGTACTTCGCCGTCGCGATGCAGGCCGACAGGCAGGCGAAATCGATGGCGATCGACCGCTCGATCCGCTCCAACGGCCTGTTGTTTCGAACCCACGACCCCAAGGAAGCCTACAAGAACCTGCTGATGCTGAACGCCCGCCATCCGAAACTGCGCGAGGTCATCGCCGCGCTGTAGGTCGCGGCGATATCGGCGGTTTTGCCCGCCTCAGAAGCCGCCGACCGGGTGTTTCTTGTAGATCAGCCAGTCCTTCGGCACGAAGGACGGGTCGACGCCGGTATAGAGGGTGACCGTATCGCCGCCTGCCGCCTTGGAGCCGGCCAGCGCCTTTTCCGCAAAGCTCAGGAAATCGAAGGCATTGGGCGCCTGCTGCGACAGGCAGAGGCCGAACGACATCGAGGTCTGGCCTAGCGCCCGGCCGGAGCCGGTGTTGACGACCGCGGTCGCCTTCAGCTTGGCCCGCACCAGGTCTACGATGCGGCTGATCTCGTTTTCCTCGGCCGCATAGAACAGGATGCCGAAGCGACCGCCGTCGAAACGGCAGGCCAGATCCTCGCCGCCGACCACGGCGCCGACCACCTTGGCCACCTGCTTGACGAAGCGTTCGGCGACTGCCGGCCCCATCTGCTCGGCAAGGCGGGCATATTCGTCTATCTCACCCACCGCCAGGCCACAGAGCACGGGCATGTCCGGACGTGCGTAGACACTGGCCAGTGCCTTATTGAAGGCCCGACGGCTGCCGAGGCCGGTGAGCGCATCCACGAATTTCGACTGCTCGGCCTCCTCGGTCTCGCGCTGCAATTCCGCCAGCGTTGCCGACTGGTTGACGACGGTGCGCACCACAGTGCTGTTGTGGCTGGCCCGCTTTTCGGTGGCGGCCTTCAGCGCTTCGATAGATTTGCCGACCCGCTCGTTTTCGGGCGCCACTTCAGTCAGGATGACGTCGGTTGCCGCGCCTACCAGCCGGCCGTAGTCGGTCAAGGACAGCTTTTCTGCGTTCAGCAAGCTGATGAAATTGCTGAGTTCCGCCCGTACCACGCCGCTCTGGCGCGACAAGACTCCGTCCTCGTGGTGATGCGGCAGGTACTTGCGGCCCAGCGCATCGAGCGCATCCTGGGTCTTCACCTTGCCGAGCGCGATAAAGTCGCGCACCAGGTCGGGATTGCTGCCGGCGTAAGCCTCGTAGACGAGTTCGTAATTGCGTGGCAGGCCGTCGACACCCATCTGGTGCATGGCCGTGGCAACACGCAAGGCGATGCTGGTCGCTGGATTTTTCTGTGGCTGCATGGGTGTTCTGTCCCGGCAAATTTATTGGTGATAATGGCACTGAAAACCAAGATAACCGCACAAGTTTTTGTTTCTGTTACACCGGCATTTAAACTTTTAGCCTTTCCTTCGGATGCATGGTTCACATCCGCTCGCCCGCCCGCCGGGGCACCCGTGAACAAGCTTCGGGAAAAGACCGTTTGATCCCCGGCCGCAAGTCGCGCTATGCACGGGGTCTGCAATCATCGGAAAAGACATGGCACAGCTGATATCCATCGATCGCGCGCGGCAAAGCGCCATCGCCGAGGCAAGCGCGCTCCTAGGCGACGGCATGCTGGTGGCGATCCCTACCGAGACCGTTTATGGGCTGGCGGCGGATGCCACCAATCCACAGGCGATTACCAGGATCTACGAGACCAAGGGCCGACCGCGCTTCAACCCGCTGATCTGCCATATGGCCGATCTCGAAATGGCCGAGCGCCATGCCGCATTCGATCCGCTGTCGCGCAAGCTGGCCGACCTGTTCTGGCCGGGGCCACTGACGCTGATCCTGCCGCTGAAGGCCGAAAGCGACATCCATGCCCTGGCCACCGCCGGACTGGATACCGTCGGCATCCGCGTGCCGCGCGGCTTTGCCGGCGAACTGATCCGCGCCTTCGGCAAGCCGCTGGCCGCCCCCAGCGCCAACACCTCCGGCCGCATCAGCGCCACCAGTGCGGCCCATGTCGAAACCGATCTTGGAGGCCTGATCCCGCTGATCATTGACGGCGGCGCCTGTGCGGTGGGGGTGGAGTCGACGATACTCAAGATCGAGGACGGTCGCATCAAGCTGCTGCGACCGGGCGGCATTCCCGCAGAGGCGATCGAACGGGCGACCGGGCTGACCGTCGAGCGGCCGACGGAACCTGGCGTCATCGAAGCGCCCGGCATGCTTGCATCCCACTACGCCCCCTCGGCGTCGGTGAGGCTGAACGTTTCAACCGTACGCCCCGGCGAAGCACTGATCCTGTTTGGCGGCGTGCGCATCGCCGGCATGGAGACTGCAGGCCTGACGCTTGACCTCAGCCCCGCGGGCGATCTCGGCGAGGCCGCCACAAACCTGTTCGGATTCATGAAGCAGGCCGATGCCAGCGGCGCCGAGAGCATCGCGTTTTCGCCGGTGCCCGTCCACGGGCTTGGCGAGGCCATCAATGACCGCCTGTCCCGGGCTGCCGCCCCCCGCGACCGCTGAAAGGACATCGGCACCATGGACGATACCGCATATCCGCAGGCGCTGCTCGATCGCTTCATCGCCATCACCGGCCCGGCCCATGCGCTCACCAGCCAGTCCGATATCGGTCCCTATCTTACGGAAGGCCGCGGCCTGTATCATGGCGCTTCGCCGCTGGTCCTGAAGCCGGGCAATACCGAACAGGTCTCTCAGATCCTCAAGCTGGCTTCCGAAACCTCGACGCCGGTGGTGCCGGTGAGCGGCGGCACCGGGCTGGTCGGCGGCCAGGTGCCGCGCGACGGCGGCCGTGATATCGTGCTGTCGCTGGAACGGATGAACCGCATCCGCGAGGTCGATGCGGTCGCCAATGTCATCGTCGCCGACGGCGGCTGCATCCTTGCCGATATTCAGAAGGCGGCCGAGGACCATGACCGGCTGTTTCCGCTATCGCTGGGCTCGGAAGGTTCCTGCCTGATCGGCGGCAACCTGTCGACCAATGCCGGCGGCACCGCGGTGCTGGCTTACGGCAATGTGCGCCAGTTGTGCCTGGGACTTGAGGTGGTGCTGCCGACAGGCGAGATCTGGAACGGGCTTCGCCGGCTGAAGAAGGATAACTCGGGCTACGACCTTCGCGACCTGTTCATCGGGTCGGAAGGCACCCTCGGCATCATCACGGGCGCGGTGTTGAAAATGCTGCCGCGACCTCTCGGCCACGAGGTGGCATTTGCCGGGCTTTCCTCTCCCGCCGATGCGCTGAAACTGTTCCAGCTCGCCGCAAATCTTTGCGGCGGAGCGTTGACCGGCTTCGAGCTGATGCCCCGGCTCGGGGTGGAATTTACAACCCGCCATATTCCCGGCGTCCGCGACCCGCTCCAGGATCCGCACCCTTGGTATGCGCTGATCGATATCTCGACTTCGGATTCGGCGCAGACTGCCGAGACGATGATGCAGGCGGTTCTGGAGGCAGGATACGAGGCAGGCCTGGTCGGCGATGCGGTGATTGCCGCCTCGGTTTCCCAGCAGCAGGCGATCTGGCACATGCGTGAAAGCATGTCCGACGCCCAGAAGCCGGAAGGCGGGTCCATCAAGCACGACGTTTCCGTGCCGGTATCGCGCGTGCCGCAGTTCATGGCGCAGGCGGATGCGGCGGTGATGGCGGCGGTGCCCGGCGCCCGTATCTGCGCCTTCGGTCATCTCGGCGACGGCAATATCCACTACAATATCAGCCAGCCTGTTGGCGCAGACAAGGCGCAGTTCATTGGCCGCTGGCGCGAGATCAATGCGATCGTGCACGCGATCGTGCGGGCCTCTGGCGGCTCGATCTCGGCCGAGCACGGGGTCGGTCAGCTAAAGCGCGACGAACTGATCGGGATACGCCCGGCGATCGAGACCGAGCTGATGAACCGCATCAAGCGCGCTTTCGACCCGGCCGGCATTCTCAATCCCGGCAAGGTTATCGCGCCGCGCTGATGCCGTCTCAACCGGCCTTGAGCTGGGACAGCGACATCAGCAGATCGGCATTGATGCCGCCGCCGCCACCGCCGGTAAGCACGGTCAGGGCCGAGGAAGAATAGCCGCCGCTTTCCGTGTCGTACATGGCAGTGAAACGCGACAGGAATTTCTTCATCTTGGCGGGGTCCTGCAAGTCGGACAAGTTCAGGTTCTTGTCGACAAGCTTCTTCTGCATGTCGATATCCATGTTGCTGAAGTCGGCGGAGTAGCCAAAGGTGACCCGAAAGGTTTCCAGCAGCGCGGTGTCGCCAAGCAGGTCGTAGGCATCGGTCAAAGTGGGGGCGATGCGTTCGAAGTACAGGGCCAGGCGGACGCCGGCATTGCTGTTGCCCTGGTCCTCCTCCAGCATCTGGTGAAGATAGAGGTTCTGCGTTGCCAGCACCGCGCCCCGTTGCTGCACAGTGCCAACCGTCGTGTGGGTCAGCAGGCCTTCAGAATCGAAATTGAACGAGGCGACCAGTTCGGCGTAGCGCGCGTCGGTCTGCTGGTTGGCAAAGCTTTTCGGGTCGGCGAGATCGGAGGAGAACAACTGCTTCATGAAATCGTCAGTCACGTCCTTCGGTTCGAAACCCGCCGCCTTCAGCACGAAATCGACCAACCGTCGATCCTTGAGGAATTCTTTGGCGCTGGTCAGCGCCTTGATGTGCTCCTGGTAATAGGTGGACTCGTCGGCGGCTTTGGTCTTGGCGGCCTTCAATTCGTCGTCCTTGAGATACCGCGTCATATTGACGATGTATGACTTGGCAACCGAGGTGATGGTGATTTCGTTCTGGGCCATCAGCGGCGCCGTGGCATCGCCGTCGCTGTCGAAATTGAAGGCTCTCGCCAGGTTCTTGATGCGCTCGTCCTTGGACCTGCTGGCATAGCTGTTCGGGTCATCGAGATTGCTTTTAAGCGCCTTTTTCAGGTTGGCGTCGGAAATATCGCCTTCCTTGATGTTGAATGCCTTGAAAAGAATGATGCGAACGGAACTGTTCTTCAGCAGGTCGTCGACCGTGCTGATCTTGGTCACCGCCGAGGAATAGTAGTCGAGCAGGGTCTGCATGTCGGCGATATCGGCATCGTCGAAGTGGTTGGTATAGGCCGACTTGGTCTTTGCCGCCTGGGCCGCATCCTGGGCGGCAAAGCCGCTCGTGACCGTGCCGTCCAGCTCGAAATGGAACATGTCGAAAATGCTGGTGTATTTCGTTCCACCCAGCTGATTGGCATAGGCGCGATCGGTGACGATGTTGGTGAACGTCGCCTTCAAGGTCGTCGACGGCATCTGGAAAGCCGCCTTGACGTATTCGAACAATCGCGAGTCACCGGTCAGCTGGCTGATGTTGGTGATCGTGGCCATTTTGGATTCGAAATAGGCCTGTTCGCGCTGCCTGGAAAACTCGGAGACATAGGTCGAGGTGTTGTCGATGTACAGGCTCTCGGTATTGTCCTTCTGGGCGGCGGTCTGCGCCGTGGCGTTGACCAGGGAACCATCGGCATTGAAGTTGAACGCCTTCGCGAGCGCGAGGAACTCGGCGGAATGCAGATCGTATTTGGTATCGGCCGCGTCCTTGGCCACCAACTGGTTGACATAGCTGTTGGGATCGCTGACGTCGCTGGTCAGCACCTTGACGAAGTGTTCCTTGGTGTAGAATTCACCGTTGATCTCGTAGGCCTTGAGAAGATAGTTCATCATCGTCGGCCGGTTGACGAGGTCCTGCGCAGACGTGACCGTATCGATCACCGTATGGTAATTGGTCGTCTGCTCCTTGATGCTCGCCGATTCCGTGCCCTGCGCCGACTTGTAGAGGCCAAACACCGCGGACTCCTGGGCGTCGGACTGCGCGTCGAGCGCCGTGCCATTGAACTGGTAGGCGGTCGCGAAATTGCGGTAGCGGTCGTCGCTCAGCTTGTTGGCGTAGCTGTTTTCATCCGACAGGTCGCTTTCCAGCACCTTCTTCATGAACGCCTTGGCGTAGGTCATGTCTTCCAGGCCATGCGCCTTCATTGCATAGGCATACAGGCGGTAGTCGTCGAGAAACTCGTCGACATTCTTCACCTCGCCGATATGCTCCTTGTAATACGCCGCCTCGCGGGCGATCTGCGCATCGCTTGCGGTGCGCGAAAGCGTCGCCTTCAAGTCGCGGGTGACAAGGTCATAGCTCAGATATGTCGATACCATTGTCTGCTGTTCTTTCGCGTTTCAGAACGGGTCCACCGACCCTAGGGCGCGAGCCTTGCACCGGGCTTTTGCCGATGCCGCCTGCGTCCTGTTTCCGTACTCGGTTCACGATTTCGAAACCCTGCCACGTTTTGTTTCGCTAACCATTTGACAGCGCAAACTTTTTTTAACCTCGATTTTTAAGCTGTCTGGAACGGCGGGCCGCTAATGTCACGCTCAGAGGACGAAAAGTCCCACGAAGAAAGCCGCCAAACGGCTCTCAGGTAAAACAAGGTGGCATTATGACAAACACGGTTCTGAAACCAGTATGGGCTGGCGCGACTTTGCGGCTCGACCCATCCCGCTTTCCGCAACAGGTTACGTACGCTTCGCGCGAGACCTCCGGGAATGTCAGTATTACGATTGACGAGCGGGGCGCGGTTCTGCGCAAGATCCTACCCTCCAGCGGCTTGCCGCTGTCCTTCGCATTGCCGGCCAGGGCCTTCAAGGGCGTGGCAGCAAGGGCGATTGACCATGGCGATGGCGAGGTGACGGTGACACTGGAACTGCATCACGAAGACCCCGACCTCTGCATCCCGCTGCTGGTCGCCCACGACCTCAGCGACATCGCCGCCGACTGGCGCGGCTGGGCCGATGCCTTCCGCATACCCATGCTGATGGTGGAGGCCGACGGCATCGCCCGTCCGCTCGAGGACCATCTCGGCGACGTGCGCACGCGGCAGACCAAACCCCGCCGCCGGCATGCCTTCTTTGCCGACCGCCGCCCGCGGTTCCTTGTTCGCCGATCCACCGGCAGCTTGGGCATCATGATGAAGATCGCCGGCACGGAAATTATCGCGCGCAGCTAATCATCCGCGTCGGCACGTGCCAAAACAGTAAAACCTCCCGAACAAGGCCCGGATCCCGCGATCCGGGCCTTGTTCGTTTCGGCACAGTTCATAGCGTTTCAGGCAAATGGCAGGGCAAGGAGAAGGCCCGTGAACAGGATGGCACCAACGCGATAGTTGGACTTGAACAATGCCATGCACTGGGAGGCGTTGTGGATGTCGAGGACGACGATCTGGTAGGCAAACATCACTGCAGCGGCGGCCAGGCCAAGATATGCGACCAGACCGACGCCGGCGAGGATGAAGGCGATGCTCAGCAGCACCAGCGTCAAGCCATAAAGCCCAGCCAGCCAATTGCGTGTGTTTTCGCCGAACAGCAGCGCCGTCGAGCGCACGCCGATCAGCGCATCGTCCTCGGTATCCTGGTGGGCGTAGATGGTGTCGTAGCCGATCGTCCAGACGACGGCGGCCAGATACAGGAAGACCGGCGCCGCCGAAAGCGTGCCGAACAGGCCTGCCCAGCCCATCAAAGCACCCCATGAAAAGGCGAGCCCGAGGAAGAATTGCGGCCAGTCGGTAAAGCGCTTGGCGAACGGGTAGATCGCCACCACCGCCAGCGACAGGATGCCGAGCCCGATGGCAAAGCCGTTGAACATCAGCAGCACCAGCAGACCGACCAGCGCCTGGGCAACGATAAACAGCTTGGCCCCCGTGCGGCTGACCCTGCCCGAAGGCAGGGGACGCGAGCGGGTGCGGGCCACTTCCATGTCTATCTCGTGGTCGACCAGATCGTTATAGGTGCAGCCTGCGCCGCGCATGGCGATAGCGCCGATGGTGAACAGCAGCAGATGCAGGATGAAGGTGTAGAAGGAAAGCCGGCCCTCTGCCGCCAGCACATTGGCGGCCAAAGCCGACGACCACAGGCACGGCCACAGCAGCAGTTGCCAACCGATCGGCCGGTCCCAGCGGGCCAGCTGCGCATAGGGCCAGACCGGCCGCGGCAGGACGCGGTAGACCCAGTTATCAGACGGCGCGTCGGCGACGCGGCCGGCGGTATCGGCGGTGTTTTCCATGACCGAACAGATAGAACAAAGTTTAGCGGATGGGAACAGGGCGGCGGCGGGTGCATGGGGGGTGAAAGCCAGGGCACGCTGCCATTCCAACTGCCGGACAGCTGCTACCGTTCTGCTCTGCCAGCCCCCTCTGCCCTGCCGGGCATCTCCCCCACAGGTGGGGAGATCGGGTGGAGCCGATGGCCGTTTTCTCCAGCAGGCAACGAATCCGGATCATTCGTACGGAGGATTTGGGCGATAGGAAAGCTCTGGGTCGATCTCCCCCCATGTGGGGGAGATGGCCGGCAGGCCAGAGGGGGGTAACATCCGCACCGCCCTGCAATGCCGAAAACCCGCTCCGCCCTTTCCCGGTAATTGCCCTATTGCAGCGAGAAATTGAACTTGTAGGTGGCCGAGACGCCGAACATTAGCTGGTTTGCCGTGCCGCGCTCGCGCACCAGGCTGCTGTCGGCCGCGGGGCCTACCAGGCGGCGGTATTCGGCAAACGCGCTGGCCTGCAGATTGTCGGTTGCCTGCCAGGTCAGTGCCGTACCGACGCCTGCCGACTGGATACCCCCGTCCGGCGAATACTGGCTGAGACCCGAGGCCGCCGATTCGCGGGCGTCCACACCATAATAGGCCTTCGAATAGCCGCTGCTGCCGTAGCTGGCACGCGGTCCGGCAGACAGTCGGAGGCTTGGAGCGATATCGGCAAAGGCGTCGGCGGAGACGTCGGCGACCAGGCCATCATGGCTGCGGATGCCCTGGCGCAGCTCGCCGCGAATGCGCATCCAATCGACCGGGTAGACTTCGGCAAAGCCGCCGAGTTCGACACCGTATTTGACCGGCGACAGGCCTGCCAACTCGTCGGACGTGTCGCTGTCGCGTTTCGGCACGAATTTTCCGGCGATGCCGATGCGCACCAGATCGCGCTCGAACAAGGCCAGCGACGGATTGTCGTTACGCGACGAGAACCGCGCCTCGCCGCCCTGGCGGCCACCGGAGATAATCGGCGAAATCGTGAACTTGGAATTCTTCGAGCCCTGGAATTCCGGCGCGACGATGCCGGCAGCCCCGAGGTTCAGATACCAGTCACCCGACCAGAAATGCTGGCCGTCGCCGGCATTTGCCACAGGGATCGAAAGAAGAAGAAAGCCGCCGCACAGCAGCGCACCCGACCGGTTTTTCACGTTCGCAACTCCAAAACTACGCAATACAGAGCTCCCACCTAGCCGGAGAGCGATACGTATTCTTCCCATATCGGGGTTACCGGAGCATTAAGGTTGATGCATCGTGAAGGGGCAGCGGGTGCAGGTTGGAAGGTGGGAGATAGCCCTTCATCCGACCCTGCCGGGCCATCTTCTGCCGCCAAGCGGCAGGGTTATTGCATATGCAAACAAGACCCCTCCCAAACCCTCCCCACAAGGGGGAGGGCTTAACCCGGCCGCACCGTCGGCGGATAGAGCTGCGCCGTTTCCGCCAAGTCTTCTCCCCCCTTGTGGGGGAGATGGCCGGCAGGCCAGAGGGGGTTTTCCCACGTGCAATCGCCCCGCCTTGAGGGGAGAAGGGACAGCCGATGTCAGGCTTTCTGACGGACGCCGATGGCGCGGGCCTTTTCGATCGCCTTTAGAGCGATCTCCCGTTCCTCCATGTATCGGCGGGTAATCGGGGTGGCGTACTGGTTATGGGCGAGCTGCACCTGGAAGATGAAGAAGTTCTCGTGGGTAAAGGCCATTTCCGATCCGGCCAGGTAGAACTCCCACATGCGCACGAAGCGCTCGTCATAAAGCGCAACAGCTTCCTCCTTGCGGGCAAGGAAGCGCTGGCGCCAATGGCGCAGGGTCTGGGCATAGTGGATAGGCAGGATTTCCACATCCTTGACCATCAGCCCGGCTTTTTCGATCGCAGGCATCACTTCGGCCAGCGAGGGAATATAGCCGCCCGGAAAAATGTACTTCTCGAAGAACGGATTATTGACCAGCGGTGGCGTCGGCTGGCCGATCGAATGCATCAGCATGACGCCGTTCTTGTCCAGCAGTTCGGCAGCCTTGCGAAAGTAATCGACATAATGGCGCGGGCCGACATGTTCGAACATGCCGACCGAGACGATGCGGTCAAACACCCGCCCGGTCAGGTAGCGGTAATCCTGCAGTTCGAAATGGACGTGGTCGGACAGGCCGCGCTTGCGGGCCCGCTCGGAGGATACCCGCAACTGCTCGGTCGAAAGGGTGATACCGCTGACATCGACCTGTGACGTCTCTGCCAGATACATCGCCATGCCGCCCCAGCCGGAGCCGATTTCGAGCACCGTCTGGCCTTTTTCGAGCAGCAGCTTGGCGGCGATATGGCGTTTCTTCGCCAGTTGCGCCTCGTCGAGCGAGATGCCCGCCGGCTCGTAATACGCACAGGAATACTGCCAATCGTCATCGAGGAACATGTCGAACAGTTCGGCGCTGAGATCGTAGTGATGGGCCACGTTGCGGCGGTTGTGGTTGACCGGCATCCAGTCGCGAATGCGGGTGGTGACAATCCGCGCCAGCCCGCGACAGATCATCGCGAAGCCGAGGTCCTCGGCCAATGTATTCGACTTGATGAGTGCCAACAGGTCGTAGATGTCACCTTTTTCGACGAGCATCCGGCCGTCCATGTAGAGCTCGCCGAGCTTTAGCTGCGGATCGACGTAAAGTTCCTTCTCCGCCTTGGCGTCGATGAACCGAATGGCAACGGGCGTACCCTCGCCGTCGCCGAACGTCAGCCGCTTGCCCTCCGCGCCGGTGAATTCCAGCGTGCCGTTGCGGATGATTTTTTGAAGGAGACTGCGAAGCGAAGAGGCCATGTCGGCACCTCAATGATTGCTAGCTAATGTCAACTTCGAAAAATCTAACGCGTTTCACGCGAGATACAAGCGCCATACACGCATATAAGATTCAGATAAAATACTTGCGTGACCTGGTTACGGAGCAATGACCCTATTTCTTTCGCATCGCTTCAGCGAGGGCCGCCCCGAGGCTCCCCTGGGCCGTTGCCTGCGGTTTGGGGTCCGGCCGCGCAGATGCGTGCCGCATGACATTCGGGCCGCGCTTGTCGTCGCGGGCAGGCGGCGGCGCTTCGCCGGTTTCCTTGCGCATCGACAGGGCGATGCGCTTGCGCTGGACGTCGACCTCGACCACCCGCACCTTGACGACATCGCCGGCCTTCACCGCTTCGTGCGGATCCTTGATGAAGCGGTCGGCCAATTGCGAGACATGCACCAGGCCGTCCTGGTGAACGCCGATATCGACGAAGGCGCCGAAGGCGGCGACATTGGTTACCGTGCCTTCCAGCATCATGCCCGGGCGCAGGTCCGAGATCTCGTCGATGCCGTCGGCAAAGGTCGCGGTCTTGAAGCTCGGGCGCGGGTCTCGGCCGGGTTTTTCCAGTTCGGCAATGATGTCCTTGACGGTCGGCAGGCCGAACTGTTCGTCGATGAACTGGCGCGGGTCGATGGCCTTCAGGGCGGCACTGTCGCCCATGACGGCGCGCAAATCACGACCGCAGGCGGCGACGATCTTCTTGGCGACCTTGTAGGCTTCGGGGTGCACCGAGGAAGCGTCCAGGGGCTCCTTGCCGTCGGTGATTCGCAGGAAGCCGGCGCACTGCTCAAACGTGCGGGCGCCGAGCCGAGGTACCTTCAGCAACTCCCTGCGGCTTTCGAAGCGGCCGACTTCGTCGCGATGGTTGACGATGGCTTCGGCAATCGAGGCGCCAAGGCCGGAGACGCGGGCGAGCAGCGGCACCGAGGCGGTGTTGAGATCGACGCCGACGGCATTCACCGCGTCTTCGACCACGGCATCGAGCGAGCGGCCGAGCTTGGTCTGATCGACATCATGCTGGTACTGGCCGACGCCGATCGATTTGGGTTCGATCTTGACAAGTTCGGCCAGCGGATCCTGCAGGCGGCGGGCGATGGAGACGGCGCCGCGCAGCGAGACGTCGAGATTGGGGAATTCCTTGGCGGCCAGTTCCGAGGCCGAATAGATCGAGGCGCCGGCTTCCGAGACGATCGCCTTGGTGGGCTTGGTGCCCGGCAGCGAGGTCATCATGTCGGCGACCAGCCGCTCGGTCTCGCGGCTGCCAGTGCCGTTGCCGATCGAGATCAGGGTGACATTGTGCTTCTTGATCAGCGTCGCCAATTCCGCCTGGGCACCGCGAATGTCGTTGCGCGGCGGGAACGGGTAGACGGTTGCGGTGTCCAACACCTTGCCGGTGCCGTCGATCACCGCAACCTTGACGCCGGTGCGGATGCCCGGATCAAGCCCCATTGTGGCGCGCGATCCAGCAGGGGCGGCCAGAAGCAAGTCCTTCAGATTACGGGCAAACACATGGATCGCTTCTTCCTCGGCCCGCTCGCGCAGGTCGCGCATCAGGTCAAGCGACAGCGACACCGAAAGCTTGACCCGCCACGTCCAGCCGGCGACCTCGGTGAGCCAGGCGTCGCTCGGCCCCCTGGCGCCGATCTCGAAGGCGCTGACGATGCTGCGCACCACCGGCTTCAGCGGCGACGCGTCATCGCGGTCCGCCTCGATCGACAGCGTCAGAAACTCCTCGTTCCAGCCGCGCAGCATGGCGAGCGCCCGGTGGCCGGGAACCGCGGCCCAGCGTTCAAAATGGTCGAAATAGTCGGCGAATTTTTCGCCCGCCTGCTGCTTGCCGTCGACCACCTTGGAATAGAGAAAGGCCTTGTCCTTCAGATAGGTGCGCAGCCGGCGCAGAAGATCGGCATTTTCGGTCATGCCTTCGGCGACGATATCGCGGGCGCCTTCCAGCGCCGTCTTCACGTCCGGCACGTCGGCGGTGATATAGGCCTCGGCCAATTTGGCCGGGTCGGCGGCACGGTTGGCCCAGATGGCTTCGGCGAGCGGCGCGAGACCGCGCTCGCGGGCGATCTCGGCGCGGGTGCGACGCTTCTGCTTGAAGGGCAGATAGAGATCCTCAAGCTCGGCCTTGGTGACGACGCGGGCGACCTTGCCCATCAGTTCGGCCGTCATCTTGCCCTGGCCGGTGATCGATTCGATGATCGCCTTGCGGCGGGCTTCCAATTCGCGCAGATACACCAGCCGCTCGGCCAGATTGCGCAGCTGGGTATCGTCGAGGCCCTCGGTGACTTCCTTGCGGTAGCGGGCGATGAACGGCACGGTGGCGCCTTCGTCGAGCAGTGTGACGGCGGCGATCACCTGCGCCGGACGGGCGCTGATTTCCGAAGCGATGATCGCGGCGATGGTTTGCAATTCGGCGGCCATGGGGATTACCTGTTGTAAAGTCGGCGGGTCGCGGACCATAGCGCTCGAATGCGGCAAAGCAAGTAGCTCAGCCCCCTAGTTTGCGTCGCACTGCGTCGGCGGTGAAGCCGGAACGGGTATATCCCTGTCGTTCCGCCATCGTGTTCAGCCGCTGCAGCAGGTGTTCTTCCATGGTAATCGTCACCCTTACCGACTTGCCGGGGATATCCACAGGCAACATGGTGACCAGCTCGGCTTCGGCGAAGTCCCGGGTGAAGGCTGGATCGGCTTTGAGCGCGTCAAGGGTCCGAAATTCCGGCAATTTCTCGCCGTCGGCGAGCATGCCTTCGACATGCAGGTCGAGTGCTTCCTTGCCCTCCAGTAAAAGCTCCTCAAGCGATCCGGCCGCAGAAATGCATCCCGACAGATCGGGAAAGGAAATACCGTAGGGGTCACCATCCGTCGAGCACCGCCGCCGCCTACATTTATACGTATTTATACCTATCAATCCCGATGGGTTCTATATCGTGCTTCCATGATGTCCCCTTTGCCTTTGCCTTTGCCTTTGCACTTGACCTTTCCGCCCTCGCCCCTTAACCGCCAGACACCTACGGAATTCGGAGAGCGGCTTATGAAAGTTCTGTTGATCGGATCCGGCGGGCGCGAGCATGCGCTCGCCTGGAAACTGGCCCAGTCGCCGCGGCTGACAGCGCTTTTCGCCGCTCCCGGCAATCCCGGCATCGCCGAGCACGCAACGATTTCAGACGTCGATATTGACGACCAGGCGGCCGTGGTCGCCTTCTGCCGCGATACGGCCATCGACTTTGTCGTCGTCGGGCCGGAGGCACCCCTCGTGGCCGGCCTTGCGGATCGGTTGCGCAAGGCGGGCATCGTTACCTTCGGGCCGTCGGCGGCCGCCGCCCAACTCGAGGGTTCCAAGGGTTTCACCAAGGATCTCTGCGCCCAGTACGATATCCCGACCGGCGCCTATCGGCGTTTCGGCAACGCTTCCGAGGCCAAGGCCTATATCGAGGCGCAAGGCGTGCCGATCGTCATCAAGGCCGACGGGCTTGCCGCCGGCAAGGGTGTGACCGTGGCGATGACCATGGGCGAGGCGATGGCCGCCATCGATGACTGCTTCGACGGCGCCTTCGGGGCGGCCGGCGCAGAGGTGGTGGTCGAGGCATTTCTTTCCGGCGAAGAGGCGAGCTTCTTCTGTCTCTGCGACGGCCGGACCTTGCTGCCGCTGGCCACCGCGCAGGACCACAAACGGGTGGGCGACGGCGATACCGGACCGAATACCGGAGGCATGGGCGCCTATTCCCCGGCTCCGGTGATGACGCCGGATCTCGTCGCACGAACGATGACGGAAATCATCGCGCCGACCATGCGCGGCATGGCAAAGAATGGCATGCCGTTTTCCGGCGTGTTCTTCGCCGGCCTGATGATCACCGACAAGGGCCCCGAACTGATCGAATACAATGTCCGCTTCGGCGATCCGGAATGCCAGGTGCTGATGATGCGGCTGAAGAGCGATCTGCTGCCGATCCTGTTCGCCTGCGCCACGGGAACGCTGGACACGGTTACGGCTGAATGGCACGAAGAAACCGCGCTCACCGTCGTGCTGGCTTCGAAAGGCTATCCCGGCGCATATGCCAAGGGCACATCGATCGAAGCCATCCCGGCAGAGCGCAATGATGCCAAGGTGTTTCATGCTGGCACGGCATTGAAAGAGCGGAAGCTTGTGGCGACCGGAGGTAGGGTCCTGAATGCGACGGCCGTCGGCCCGACCGCAGCGATCGCCCAGGAAAAGGCTTATCAGTTGGTCGACGGGATTGTCTGGGACAATGGATTTTGCCGCCGGGATATCGGTTACCTAGCAATCGAACGAGAAAACCCGTGAAAATCAAGCGTTTCAGTCGATAAAAGCGATGCTTGGATAAATTTTTACCATTCTCCCTGACCGGATGGCAATAAACGGCCGTTATGTTTTCCTTCGATACCTGAGGGAGAATTGTCGATGCGCCATCTGATCCTGACCACGATGCTTGCCTTGACCGCCGTTCCGGCGATGGCTTCGTCCATCGAGGTCGTCGGGGCCTCGAAGATCGACGGCAACAGCATCGTCACGCTTTCCTGCGCCGCCTGCCCCGCCCCGAACGTTGAAAAGCGCAAGCCCGACTATACCGTGCCGGTGCTTGCCGAAGGAACCCAGAGCACGGAAATCCGCGAGATCGCCGGCCAGAAGACGTTGCGGCGCACTGAAGCGTGGCGCGGCGGGTCGCCGGTGGTGTTCGTCTCCAAGGCGGATGCCTGGTTCGACCAGAGTGCGGCTACCGCAGACAATGCGGACGGCATTGACCTTGGCGCGACGACCTCGGCGGTCGGCCGCCCAGCCGCCGCATCGGCAACCGCCGTCCTCGCCGGCATCGGCGGATCGGCGCCGCCGGCGCCCCTCGATCTTGCCGATTTCAATCTGCGGCTCGAATAGAGGCGCCCCTGCCTCTGCTTGCCCTGCCCTGCCCGACCGGTCGCACGATCCAGACCGTCAAGGGCTGCCGCCCGCGGCGGTAAAAGCGTCCTCGATGAGAAGCGGGGACGCTTTTTCTTTGTGTGACCCGCCATCCAAATGAATAGCATGCTTTTTGTTTTGGAAAATTCTTATCTTCTCCTTCAGCCGCACGATATTCACCTCGCGGGCAACCTCGCACACAGTGCGCCCGCCAGTTGCACGCACTACGACATTTGAGGAATACTTATTGATAGATAAAAATTAAGCAAAATCTTAATCGAATGACCCGATCCTTGGTGACCGGAAGTATGCGTTGTTTCACGGAAACACGCGCTTTCCACGAAGTCCGGCCGAGGGGTGAAAAAGCACCAGGGGAGACCGGCTTCGACACGGGTCATTGCTGGAGGATTTATGAAGAACCTGAGAATTGCGCAACAGCTGTTCCTGCTGATTGGCGCCCTGATGATTGCCTTTACCGTCGCTACCTATTTCAATATCAAATCCTCCGCCAATGCCATCTATACAGAGCGCTTTGACATGCTGCGCACCCAGGTGGAGGCGGCCGTGTCTGTTCTCGACAGCTTCTACAAGCGCGAGCAGGCCGGCGAACTGTCCCACGAGGCCGCCCAGGCCGAGGCCTTCAAGATCCTGTCGCAGGTCAAGTTCGCCCCCAATGGCTACCTGTTCGGCTTCGACTACAAGGTCACCCAGATGTTCCATCCGAGCCCGGTCAATATCGGCAAGGACATGAGCGGCCAGATCGACAAGAACGGCCATCGCTTCAGCCAGGAGCTGGTCGACAAGGGCATCGCCGGCGGTGGTCGCACGATCTATTACTGGACGAAGCCCGATCAGCCGGCCGACCAGGTATTCGAGAAGGGCGGCTATTCGCTCGCTTTCCCGCCGTGGAAGATCGTGGTCGGCACCGGCGTCTACATGGACGACCTAAACGCCGAAATCCGCGAGACTGCGCTTAAAGCGGTCTATACCGGCCTCATCGTTTTCATCCTCGGCCTCGGCGCTGCCTTCTTCGTCATCCGCGGCATCACCAGGCCGCTGACCGCCATCCACACGGCGCTGGGTGCGGTCGCCGACGAGAATGTCGCGATTACCATTCCCCATACCGACATGGGCAACGAGGTCGGGCAGATGGCGAAAGCGACACAGTCGCTGCAGGAAAAGGTGCGGGAGCGCCTGGCTCTGGTTCAGCGCCAAGAGCAGCAAAGCCGCGAAATCGATGCCGAGCGGCAGAACAACCTCACCCTGCAGCAGGGCGAGGCCGCCCAGCAGGCGCGTGTGGTCGCCACCATCGGGGCATCCCTGGAACGTTTGGCCCAGGGCGACCTGACCATCCGTTGTGCCGATCTCGGCCCGAACTATGCGGCCCTGCGCGAAAACTTCAATGAGGCGCTGTCGCATCTCGAAGCGGCGATGGCGAAGGTCAATGCCAAGGGCGTCGATATCTCCGGTTCCAAGGAAGAGATCCGCCGCGCTTCCGGTGAACTCTCCCAGCGCACCGAGCGCCAGGCGGCAAACCTTGAAGAAACCTCCGCAGCGCTTGACCAGCTTACCGTTGCCGTGCGCCAGACGGCAGAGGGTGCCCACGAGGCCGCCAAACGTGTTACCAGCGTCAGCACCGAGGCCAGCAAGTCGGATGCGGTGGTGGCAGAAGCCATCAGCGCCATGAGCGGCATCGAACAGTCGTCGGCCGAAATCACCAAGATCATCGGCGTGATCGACGAGATCGCCTTCCAGACCAACCTTTTGGCACTGAATGCAGGCGTCGAGGCGGCCAGGGCCGGCGAAAGCGGGAAGGGCTTTGCCGTCGTCGCCCAGGAAGTGCGCGAACTGGCGCAGCGGTCGGCGGCAGCGGCCAAGGAGATCAAGGAGCAGATTTCCCGCTCCTCCGGCCAGGTGCACAACGGCGTGCGTCTGGTGGGCGAGGCCGGCGAAGCGCTCAAGCGGATCTCAGACCAGATCAAGGCGGCCAACGACATCGTCACCAAGATCGCCCATTCTGCTTCCGAACAGGACACCACCCTGCGTTCGATCTCCTCATCGATGAACCAGCTCGACGTCGCCACCCAGCAGAACGCCGCGATGGCCGAAGAAACCACGGCCTCTGCCGAGGTGCTGGCCGCCGACACCGAGGACCTGCTGGAGCTGATCCGCAGCTTCCGCATCGCCGGCAGTTCGCAGGCCGGCCAGTCCGGCCGCCTTGCCGGAGCGGCCACCCAGATGCGTCGGGCGAGCTGATCGCCAGCGCTGCGACAACAGTATGAAATAGCGCAAACCGCCGGAAGCAATTCCGGCGGTTTTTGTCTGTCTGAACCACCATTTTCGGCGTGATGACGGGATATCGCAGACATTATTAAGCTAATTTTTAAGTGTTTGCGCCATGGTTTCAACTGTGCGGTGCAGCATGCTTCAGGCGCAGAATGCGCTTTCCCCCTTCCCTTTTTCTGATCTGGTTCTCATCCCGCCAGTGCCCGTCATTGCGTTGTCAACGCAGAGGATTCCCATGAAAAACCTGAAAATTTCCCGACAGTTGATCCTATTCGTCACGACGCTGCTGCTCGCTTTCGCCGGGGTTATGTACTACCAGATCCAATCGTCCACCGCGGCGCTCTATACCGAGCGTTATGGCATGCTGCGCACCCAGGTAGAGTCTGCCATCGCCGTACTCGAGGACTACAACAACCGCGAGAAATCCGGCGAGTTGAGCCATGATGATGCGCAGAAGCAGGCATACCGCGCCGTCTCCGCGATGCGCTACAATCCGGACGGCTACATCTTCGCTTACGACTACGACGTCGTCATGCGCATTCACTATCTCCCCAAGAAGATCGGCGAACCGGGCAAGGGCGTAAAAGACCCGACCGGCCACGCGTTTCGCGACGAAATGGTCGAAGTCGGCAAGGCCGGCGGCGGCATCGTCGACTATTACAGCACCACGAAGCCCGGAAATCCGGAAAACGGCGCCTATCTGAAAAGCGCCTATGCCAAGGCCTTCGCACCCTGGGAAATCGTCATTGCGACCGGCGTGTATATCGACGACCTGCAGGCGCAGGTGCGCGAGACGATCTGGAAGACTATTGCGGCCGGCGTCGGCGTTCTGGCCTTCGGCCTGATCCTCTCCTACTTCCTGATCCGCGGCATCACCAAGCCGCTGGCCGACATCCATGACGCCCTGAAGGCCGTTGCCGACGACAATGTCGACATCCAGATCCCACATACCGGGATGGCCAACGAGGTGGGGATGATGGCGAAAGCCACCCAGCAGCTTCAGGAAAAGGTGCGCGAACGCCTGGCGATGGTGCGTCACCAGGACGAGCAGAGCCGCCAAATCGATGCGGAGCGGCAGAACAATCTTACCCTGCAGCAGGGCGAGGCCGCCCAGCAGGCGCGTGTCGTCGCCACCATCGGTGCTTCGCTGGAGCAACTGGCCCAAGGGGATCTCACCATCCGTTGCGCCGATCTCGGCCCGAACTATGCGACCCTGCGCGAAAACTTCAACGAGGCGCTGTCGCATCTCGAAGCGGCAATGGCGAAGGTCAATGCCAAGGGCGTGGATATCTCCGGTTCCAAGGAGGAGATCCGCCGCGCTTCCGGCGAGCTCTCCCAGCGCACCGAGCGCCAGGCGGCAAACCTGGAGGAAACTTCGGCAGCACTTGACGAATTGACGGTTGCGGTCCGCCAGACGGCGGAAGGCGCGCATGAGGCGGCCAAGCGGGTCACCAGCGTCTCAACCGAAGCAACCAAGTCGGATGCCGTCGTTGCCGAGGCGATCGATGCCATGAGCGGCATCGAGCAGTCCTCGTCGGAAATCAGCAAGATCATCGGCGTGATCGACGAGATCGCCTTCCAGACCAACCTGCTGGCCTTGAACGCCGGCGTCGAAGCGGCCCGCGCCGGCGAGGCCGGCAAGGGCTTTGCGGTCGTTGCCCAGGAAGTGCGCGAACTGGCGCAACGCTCGGCGGCTGCGGCCAAGGAGATCAAGGAACAGATCTCCCGCTCGTCGGGCCAGGTGCAGAGCGGCGTCAGGCTTGTCGGCGAAGCCGGCGAGGCGCTGCGGCGCATCTCCGACCAGATCAAGGCGGCCAACGACATCGTCACCAAGATCGCCCATTCGGCGTCCGAGCAGGACACCACCCTGCGTTCGATCTCGTCGTCGATGAACCAGCTCGACGTCGCCACCCAGCAGAACGCTGCCATGGCCGAGGAAACCACGGCGTCTGCCGAGGTTCTGGCCGCCGATACCGAAGACCTTTTGGAACTGATCCGCAGCTTCCGCATTTCCGGCGGTTCGCAGCCCCGCCAGCTGGCCGGCCCGGCCCAGACGTTCCGCAAGGCAAGCTGAGCCTGTCGCTCACGGAAACAACAAAGGCCGCCGGGGGAAACTCCGGCGGCCTTTTTTTCATGGGCGATGGTTGGCTAAACCCGAGTTCGAATGCGCATGGATTGCATGAACGACCCGCGATCCAGAAGACGCCCGGGTCCGCTATTCTCGCTCTCGATCAGCGCCTCTCGCCAAGTGTAATGTGAACGGGCTTGTTCATGGAGGCTCCGCCGAACAGTGCAAACCGCTTTCCAGGATATAACGACAGGCAATGCAAGACGAAGGCTCGGCAAAGCCTGCTTCGCCGAACCTTTGGCGTTATGGTCACAGCGCTGCTGTCCCGCAAAGCCGACGGTGAGGTGCACGCCGGTCTTTTGCCTGATCTGCCAAGATCCAGAGTCGTGAACCTTACCCGCCGATCTTGGAGAAATCCGCGACGGTTCCTGTTGCCGCGCGGATAGCCTTCAGCAAAGCCAGCCGGTTGGCGCGGATCGCCGCGTCGTCGTCGTTGACCAGCACGTCGGTGAAGAAACGGTCGACGGGCGCGCGCAGGGTCGAAAGGGCCTGCATGGCGACGCGGTAATCGTCCTCGCCCACGGCCTTGGCGGCATCGGCCGTCGCCCGGGTCACAGCAGCGTAGAGTTCCTGCTCGGCCGGCAGTTTCAGCAGCGCTTCGGACACGCCGTCGGCGATCACGGTGCCCTTCTTTTCCTCCGCCGCCAGCAGTTGGGTGGCGCGCTTGGTGCCGGCCAGGAGGTTGAGGCCTTCTTCCGAGGTGATGAAGGCGGTCAGCGCCTCGACCCGGCGGGCGACCATCAGCAGGTCGTCGGCATCCGAGGTCAGCACCGAATCGATCAAATCATGACGGGCGCCTTGCTCGCGCAAATACACTTTGAGGCGGTCGTGGAAGAAGGAGAGAAGGTCCGAGTCCTTGACCACGGTCAGCAGCGGCATCCGCACCCCCCGTTCCAAAATCATCCGCACAACGCCCAGCGCCGCACGCCGCAGCGCATACGGGTCCTTCGAACCGGTCGGCTTCTCGTCAATGGCCCAGAAACCCACCAGCGTGTCGAGCTTGTCGGCGAGCGCCACCGTCAACCCGACCTTGCCTTCCGGCAGGCGGTCGGAGGGGCCGTTCGGCTTCCAGTGGTCCTCGATGGCGGCGGCGACCGCCGCATCCTCGCCCTGCAGCACGGCATAACGCCTGCCCATCAGTCCCTGCAGTTCCGGGAATTCGCCGACCGCCTCGGTGCGCAGATCGGCTTTCGCCAGCACCACGGCACGGTCGACCAGGGCGGAGTCGGTGCCGACGATCGGCGCCAGTTCCTTCGCGAGCGCGCGGATACGCGTCACCCGCTCCCCTTGCGTGCCCAGCTTGGCGTGGAAGGTGACGTTCAGAGCATCCAGCTTGGCCATGCGCTGATCGAGTGGTTTGTTGAGGTCGAGGTCGAACTTTGCCGCAGACGTAACCAGCGTGCCGAGATCCGGCAGGTCGGCCTGGTCGCGGTTCCAGAAATGCAGCGCATCCGACAGGCGGGCGCGCACGACCTTGCCGTTGCCGTGCATGATCTCCTTGCCTCCGTCCGTCGCGGCAATATTGGCAATCAGCACGAAATGGTTGGACAGTTCATCTGTCCCCTGCCGGCGGGTCACGAAACATTTCTGGTTGGTCTTGATGGTCAACCGGATGATTTCGGCGGGAATGGTCAGAAAGGCTTCCTCGAAAGTGCCGAGCAGCACATGCGGATATTCCACCAGGCCGGAGACTTCCTCCAGCAGGCCCTCATCCTCGACCAGGTCGAGGCCGTTGGCGAAAGCCAGATTGGCGGCATCGTCGGCGATGATGTGCTTGCGGCGTTCGGCATCGAGGATGACCCTGGCCTTTTCCAGGCTCGCGACATAATCGTCGAAACGGCGCACGGTGATGGGCCCAGGCGCGTGAAAACGGTGGCCGTAAGTTACATTTGAGGCGATGATGCCGTCGATCTCGAAGGGGATGACGGCGGTCTCGTCATGCTCGGAACCAAAGGTGCAGACGATCGACTGCAGCGGCCGCACCCAGCGCAGCGCTTCCGACCCCTTGCCCTCGATGCCGTCATAGCGCGCGCCCTTCGGCATCGAGGCGGCGCCCGAGCGCATCGATTTCGGCCAGGGGAAGGTACGGATGATGCCGGGCATCGCCTCGGTGACGATCTCCTCGGCGCTTCGGCCCGGCTTTTCGACATAGGCGACGTAGAAATCGCCCTTCTTCGGATCGGTTTTCACCGCCGCCTGGTCGATGGACGAAAGCCCTGCCCCGCGCAAAAACCCTTCGATCGCCTGTGATGGTGCCTTGACGCTCGGACCCTTCTTTTCCTCGCGGATATCGGCGGAGCGCGCCGTCAGTCCGCGAATATCCAGCGTGAGGCGCCGCGGCGTCCAGTATTCGCGTGCACCCTCATAGGAAAGACCGGCTTCGACCAGTGCGTCGGTGACCAGCTTCTTCAGGTCGCCGGCCGCCTTGCGCTGCATGCGGGCAGGAATTTCCTCGGAACGAAGTTCGAGCAGAAGATCGGGCATGTTATGGTTCCTCACCCTCCCCTTGAGGGGGAGGGTCGGCACGCAGTGCCGGGGTGGGGTGAACAGGGCTGGTCTCTGCTAGCAAAATTTGTTGCTGCTGCACAATTGCAAATATCGTATCGAGCACCGCGTCGAGCTCTTCCTGCACTTCGGCATTCCAGAAGCGGATCACCCGGTAGCCGGAAGATTGGAGAAATGCCGTGCGTTCCTCGTCATATCGGCGGGCGGATTCCTCGGTGTGCTGACTGCCGTCGAGCTCGATCACGAGGCCGATCTGATGGCAAACGAAGTCGGCGAAGTAGCGACCAATCGGCACCTGCCTGCGGAAATGGGTCCCCTTGATCGGAATGCGCCACAGATGCCGCCAGAGTTTTTGCTCGGCATCCGTCATCGTGGCGCGGAGACGCCGGCTATTGGCAAGCTTGAAGCGGTCGATCGGAGACGAGGGCTTCTTCATGCTCGACACCGCCTTGGCGCGGACACGTGGTCACCCCCAACCGCGCGTTCCGCGCGACCTCCCCATGAAGGGGGAGGTGGGTGCGCGCAGCCAGCGTTTACGCAGCCGTCATGACCGCAATCGCCGCGATCTCGTCGGCCTTGGCCGCGGACTCTACCTTGAGGTCGTAGCTGGTTTGAAGGTTCATCCAGAACTGCGGTGACATGTCGAAAAAGCGGGCGAGCCGCAAAGCGGTGTCCGGCGTCATAGCCGTCTGCTCAGAAACCAGACGTTCGATGCGCGTGCGCGGGACGTTGAGGTTCTTGGCCAAGGTTCCGGCGCTGAGCGCCATGGGCACGAGAAACTCGTCGCGCAGGATCTCTCCCGGATGGACTGGGGGCAAGGCTAAAACCATTGTCAAACAGCCAACTTTCCTGCTAGATCAGCAGCTAGAATTAGCAACCCCGCGGAAACCATTAACGCCATGGTCACGCCAGCCAAAATGAAAACTACCCTTCCAATCGGGTGATCGGGGACTTTCGTTTTGCCAAGAAGAACAAGATATATAATCTCCAGCATCCGTGCGCCGAGATGTGAACTTATCGCGATGAACCCAATTCCAGACGCATTAAATACAATTATATACAGTAAGTTTTCTCGATTATCTTTAGAAAAAAAATAAAACGATGCGAAAATACTGAACGCCAGCCTCGTTGTCATGCCTATAAAATCGGAAATCATCTTTGCTTCAGTGAACGCAGCACTCAGAATAATCGTCCTATTGGCATTATCCCTATGCAACCGCGAAAACAAATTGTCGCGGAGCGGTTTCATTCTATCCCAAATCCCCATCGCCCTCTCTCGCGCGGCACCTATAACACCCAGATCTGACTAGCACACGTGAGCGCCGATAAACCACGTTTCCTGAACCTTCTGCTCACTACCTGTGATAGTCTACTATTTGCACGGCGTCGGCACCGCTATCGGACCAGAAAAAGCAGATCTTCCATTGGTCGTTGATGCGGATCGAATGTTGCCCTTTTCGATTGCCCTTCAACGCCTCAAGCCGATTGCCTGGCGGGCGGGTCAAGTCCTGTAGTCCTGTCGCATTGGCAATCATTGTCAGCTTGACCACGGCGCGACGGGACAGATCGGCAGGAAATCCCTTCGGTACTTCGCCGGCAGCGACAACCTCAGTCATGGCATTTGCATATGACCGGATCATCCAAAACCTCCAGCGACCAAATATGTATCACGTCGAGATACATATCGCAAGGTTCTGCGCTACCATCCTCCTCCCCCGCCGCCGCCGCCGCCACCGCCAGACGAGCCGCCGCCACCGCTGCCGGAGGAAAAGCCGGAGGAGCTGCTCGGCGGCGGGGCGGGCAGCGTGGAGGCGATGGTCGAGGCCATCGAGGAGGAGAAGCCGCCGATGCGGTCGCCAAAGCGATCGCCGGAAAAATTGCCGGCATACCAGACGGGATGATATTCAGCCGCCGCAGCGCCGGCTGCGGCAGACGCCAGCCAGACGTCGAAGGTGCGGCTCCAGGGTTTTTCAACGCCGAGCGCCACGGCATAGGGCAGCAGGGTTTCGAAATGGCGCGGCGACATGGTGGGGGCGCCGGCCATGTTCATGCGGTCCTTTTCCGCCAGCGTCAGATAGGTGCGAAGTCCCTCGATACCGTCCATCAGCTTGCGGCCAACCGGGGTCGGCGCACCCATCAGGAAGAAGAACAGCGCATTCAGCAGCACGATGCCGCCGACCGAAATGAAGATCGGCAGGATATGGACATCGGCGAACTCGGCGACGAACACCAGCAACAGCGTACCGATGATCGCGATCGCCACGAAGCCTGCGATCGCCATGCCGGCAATGGCGCCGATACGGCCGATCAGCGAGGCGCCAGGACGGCGGGCCTTGCCGATCTTTACCGCGGCGCTGCCGAGGATCGCCGCCAGCACCATCGGCACCAGCAGGATTGGCACCATTTCGGTATCATATGTGCCGAAGATCAGCAGCGCCAGGAGGGCGGCAATGCTCAGCGCCACGCCGCCGATGATATAGCCGGTATTGGCCTGATAGTATTTGCCGCGGTGCTCCTTTTCGATAGCATCGCGAAAGGCTGCGCCAACCGTCTTGACGCGTTCGCCATGGGCGGTGTCGATGGTCAGGCTTTCGCCCGGTCCGCCGATGGCGGACAACAGGTTGGCCTGGCCGGGGGGGAGTTTTTCCGAGGCCGCCTTGTCGGTGCGGCGAATGACGATGGCGCTCTGCAGGTCCTCGAGCACGACAAAGCCCTTGACCGCCAGATCCAGTGCCGAGGCCGCCAGTGCCGTCCAGCCACCGCCGGAAAAGCCTTTGTTGTCGATATAGTTGACGAGCGCCGGCGAGGTGCCCTCCGGCGGATCCCAGCGCGGCACCATGATGCCGGTTTCTGGATCCCGGCCGACCCGCAGCCAGGCACGCAGGTAATAGGCAAAGACTAGAGCCAGGCCGCCGAAACCGATAAAGGCATTGGCATTGTCACGCAGGAACCACCAGGTCTTCTGGCTGCCCTGCGGCGGCGCAATCGCGCCCTTCGGCACGCCGACGACGATGGTCAGCCCCTCGCCCGCTTCAAGCCGCCCGGTGGTCTCGAACGAGACGACGTCGCCCTCCTGCGAAACGGTGGCGTTCTTGTCGCGGCTGCCGGCCACCCCGGTGTAGTAGTCGGTCGCCGTCGGGGTGACGCCGTCCGGCAGCGTCACGGTCGCCGAGGCGTCCTCGATCGGAAACAGCCAGCCATTGCCGGTGACGTTCCAGTAGAGTTCGTCGTGATCTTCGAAATAACGGATCTGCCGGGCAGTCCTGTAGGTGATGGTATAGGTATATTCGCCGGGATCGAGAAAGACGTCGGCGGTACCTGCATAGATACGCGTGCCGCCGGAAATGCCTTCGGTGTGAAAGGGCTCCGGCGCGCCGTCGCGCTCCACCGATACCAGGTCGAAATCGACCTTGATCTTCTGGCCTTCGGCATTCAGCGCATAGAGCGGGAAATCGCGGAAAATCCCGCGCTGGATCTCGCGGCCTTCGGATTTCACGGTGATCGTCTCGGTCACCGTCAGGGTCGCATCGGCGGCAACCGCGACATCGGCGTGGTAATCGCGGATCACCTCCTCGGCGGCCGCTCCGCCTGCCGTCAGAGAAAGGAACAGCACTGCGGAGAGGACGGCGAGAAGCGATTTCATCGCGGGGTATCCTGTTGGTAGGTAACGCCGAGGGAGGCGAGCGCATCCCAATAGGCGGGATAGGTCTTGCCGACGCAATCGGGGTCAAGAATAGTGATGCCGCCAATCTTCAGGCCGGCAAGCGCAAAGCTCATGGCGATGCGGTGGTCGGCAAAGGTGTCGATGTCGGCGGGCAATGTCTGACCAGACAATCCGGGATCGGCGTTGACGACGAGGTCGTCACCTTCCTCGACCGCAAGGCCGTCACGAATTCCGTTGAGGCCCAATGACAAGGCGCGGATGCGGTCGCATTCCTTGACCCGCAGGTTGGCGATGCCGACGAAGCGCACAGGCGTGCGGTTGAAAGCGGCCAGCACCGCGATGGTCGGCACGGCGTCCTGCATCTGCGAACCGTCGATGACGGCAGGCAGGTTCGGGAAGGTCGACATGACGGCATAGGCGCGGGCATCCGGCTGGGAGAAAGCATCGGCCGGGGTGCCGAGGTCGATATGGCCGCCGGTCAGCAATTCTGCGGCCCAGAGATAGGTGGCTGCCGAGGCATCCGGCTCGATAACGAAATCGCTGGCCTTATAGCCGGTGGGTTCCACGCGCCAGATGGACGGCGTCACCTGCTCGACGCTGGCACCGAAAGCGCGCATTGCCGAAAGCGTCAGGTCGATATAGCCGCGGGCGCCGATATCGTCGCCGGCAAGTTCGATATCGACCGGTTGCGAGGCGCAAGGAGCCGCCATCAGCAGGGCCGAGACATACTGGCTCGACAGGCCGGCATCGATGGTGACGTGGAACGTCTTGAAATCGCCTGTGCCGTGGATGGTGACCGGCGGGCAGCCGGAGGGCGCCGATATGTCGACCCCGAGCGATCCGAGGGCAGTCACCAGCGGCGTGATCGGCCGCTTGCGCATGTGCGCGTCGCCATCGACCACGACCGTGCCGTCGACCAGGGCGGCGGCGGCCGTCAGGAACCGCGTGGCGGTGCCGGCATTGCCGAGGAAAAGCGGGCCTTGCGGAGCATTCAGGCGGCCGCTGCCGGTGACCACGAAGGTGGTGGCGTCCGGCTCGTCGATGGCAACACCCATGGCCCGCAGGGCATCGGCCATGTAGCGGGTGTCGTCGCTCCTCAGCGCTCCGGTCAGCCGGCTGGTGCCATCGGCCAGTCCCGCCAACAGCAAGGCGCGGTTGGTGATCGACTTGGATCCCGGCGGGCTGACGGCGCCTTCAAGCGCATGGCCGGGCGGCACGATGGTCAGGCGGTCAGTCTTCATGCTTCATTCTCGACAGGCAGGCCGCGTCGGGCGGCGCGTTAGAATTTTACCGTCGGCACGGCCCGGTCGGCGGCATCGGTGATCTCGAAATAGGCGGCCTTGGTGAAGCCGAAATTGCGGGCGACCAGATTGGACGGGAAGCTGTCAACCTTGACGTTCAGATCGCGGGCCGCACCGTTATAATAGCGGCGCGACATCTGGATCTCGCCTTCCAGCGTCTCCAGCGTTGCCTGCAGATCGCGAAAGCCTTCATTGGCTTTGAGGTCCGGATAGGCTTCGGCAATCGCCATTACCCGGCCGAGCGCCTGGCCCAGCAGGCCTTCGGCCTGGGCGCGCCCGGCGACATCGCCGGCCGGCACGCCCTGCGCCCGGTTGCGCAGTTCGATCACCTCTTCCAGCGTCGACTTTTCATGGGCGGCATAGCCCTTGACGGCCTCGATGACGTTGGGGATCAGGTCGGCGCGGCGCTTCAGCTGCACGTCGATGCCGGACCAGGCCTCCTCGACCATCTGCCGCGACTTGACCAGGCCGTTGTAGACGACGACCGCATACAGGCCGGCTGCGACGATGATTCCGAGAATGGCATACATGCGAAAAGGCTCCGGTCGGGTTCGGTTTTGCCGGACATTATGCGTTCAACCGAGAAATGTCATCAGCCATTTCCCGGGGCACCAAAAAGGTCGGATTGCGCGAGAAAACCGCTGGCCAGCAGCAGATTTACGGTCGTCCGTCGCCGGTCAGGCGGCGGCGGCCCTGGCCAAATTCGCACCACCCGCATCGGTCAGCAGAAACGCCTCGCCGCAGGCCTTCGAAAGCGTGCGCACGCGCAAGATATAGCTCTGGCGTTCGGTCACCGAGATTACCCCGCGGGCGTCGAGCAGGTTGAAGACGTGGCTGGCCTTGATGCACTGGTCATAGGCCGGAAAGACGCATTTGTGCAGCCGCTGATTGGCATTGTCGCCGGGTGCGCCGGCGTCGAGCAGGGCCTGGCATTCCTTTTCCGCATCGATGAAATGGCGGTGCAGCATCTCGGTATCGGCGTATTCGAAATTATGCCGGGAATATTCCTGCTCGGCCTGCAGGAAGACGTCGCCATAGGAGATCTTTTCATCCCCTTCGCGGCCGTTGAAATTGAGGTCGTAGACGTTGTCGACGCCTTGCACATACATGGCGAGACGCTCGAGGCCGTAGGTCAGCTCACCCGCCACCGGCGAGCACTCGATGCCGCAGACCTGCTGGAAATAGGTGAACTGCGACACTTCCATGCCGTCGCACCAGCATTCCCAGCCCAGCCCCCATGCGCCGAGCGTTGGGCTTTCCCAGTCATCTTCGACGAAGCGGATATCGTGCAGCAGCGGATCGAGACCGATCGCCGCCAGCGAGCCGAGATAGAGCTCCTGCAGATTGGACGGATTGGGTTTCAGGATCACCTGGTACTGATAGTAGTGCTGCAGGCGATTAGGGTTTTCGCCGTAGCGGCCGTCGGAGGGACGGCGCGAGGGCTGCACATAGGCGGCCTTCCACGGTTTTGGACCGAGGGCCCTAAGCGTGGTGGCCGGGTGGAACGTGCCTGCGCCGACCTCCATGTCGTAGGGTTGCAGCACGGCGCAGCCTTTGTCGGCCCAATAGGCATGCAGCGTCAGGATCAGGGCCTGGAACGAGCGCTTCGGGTTCATGTGGTCGGGCACGGCGGTGACGGTCATCGGACTGGATCCAAAACTTCTGGAAGGTTGGATGGTCTGGTGCCATGGGCGCTGCGAAGGGTCAAGAGTTTTGACTTCGCGGCCTGGCGCCAGACCCTGGTGGTCAACCTGCCGCGAAAGGATTACGCACAGTGACATTGCCATCGATCACCAAGCCGTCGTGCATATTTTTCCGAGAGGCAAATTCGGCATCCGGCGTGGTCGGCGACGGCGAGCATCAGGGCGTCATGGATAGAAAGAGCGAAGCGTTCTGCGATGTCGAGGCCCCGCTGGCGCGCCTGGTGGTCCATGCCAAGTATCTTCTGCCATGGTGGCGATATCCGAAAGTGCACTGTGGGTCTCGACCCAGGAGTAGCCGGGCGGCAGCGGTTTTGCCATGGCGCGGATGCGAGCCATGGCATTCGCGCAGGCATCATCGCGGGCGATTTCGAATGTCCGCTCTTCCGCGATCCGGCACGTCATCGCCTGCCTTCAAATTCAGCGACTCGACGACGGCCGAGGGAATTCTGATTGCGAGACTATTCCCCATTTGGCAACTTGCGCGGCACCCCTCGTGATCTCCATTTGTCCGATGTATATCATGCGAAGTATGGGTCTGCTTTACAAACCAATGCTCTGACAGCAATGCGGCGCGCCCGCATTGCTGTCCGCTCGCGGCGATGGTAAATTGCCGCAAGGCCGGAGACATCCCGATGAACGTCAAGACCACGGTGACCCTGAACGAAGACCATCTGCGCTACGCGGAAAAGCTGGTGGAGGATGGCCGCTATCCGTCCGTGTCCAGCGTCATCGAGGCGGGACTGGATCAGATGTTCGCAAACGAGCCGCAAGCCGATCCGCTGGCCGGCATGGCCGCCGAAATCAGGCGGCGAATGGAACTGCCGCGGGACCAGTGGATCTCGATGGATAAGGACAATGTCTTCGACCGGGTTAAAGCGCGCGTCATGGCGCGGCGCCAAGAGAAATGACGGCGCGATACATCCTCGACTACCATCCTCTCGTCGATTCTGATCTCTTCGATATCTCGATGCTGATAGAACAGTATGCCGGGCAGGTTGTGGCCGACCGCAAACTGGCAGAAATTGAAAGGGTCACGTATAATTTGCGTGACTTCCCCCATATCGGCACGATCCGCGACGACCTTCTCCCCGGCCTGCACGCCATCCCCGCCGGCGAGAAGGGCGTTGTCTGCTTTACCGTCGACGAGGCAACCCACACGGTCTTCATCATCTGCGTCAGCTATGCCGGCGCCGACTGGCAGGGGCGGGTCAAAGGGCGCGGCTGAGGCCGTTACTGCTCTTCCTCGCGCTTGACCCGGTATTCGCCGGTCTTCGGATCCTGCACCAGCGTGCCGTTGGCGCCGGTCTGGCGTTCGCGCTCGGCGCGGCGGGTCTTGGACGCCAGTTTCTGGGCGTCGCCGACGAAGCGCCTGTAGAGCAGTATGGCGCCACCGATGAGCAGTAGCAAAAATATAAGCTGCGGCATGTGTCCGCATTCCCCCTCTAAAAACCTCTACAGCCCGAAACGGCTCCACAATGCGCGCTCTTCCAGGGTTTCCGCAAGGCCCGAGACGGCGGTGGCGGCGATTTGCCCCGCATCCAGCGACAGGCCGAGGGCCACGCCCGGGGTGCGGCGACCGAGAAGGCCGCGCCCGCCGCTGACCAGCTCCATGCGCGCCTTGGCGCCATAACGGCGCTTGATCTCGCTGCGCATGTCGCCGAGCCCATCGACCAGGCCGAGCTCGAAGCCGCGCTGACCGGTCCAGAACAGGCCGGAAAAGATCGGCGCCTCGTCGGTCAGCAGCGTGCCGCGACGGCTCTTGACCATATCGATGAAGACCTTGTGGATTTCCAGCTGCAGGGTCTTGAGGTATTCGATGTCGCCTTCCTTTTCCGGCTGGAAGGGATCGAGGATCACCTTGTTTTCGCCGGCGGTATAGACGCGACGCTCGACGCCTATCTTCTTCAGCAGTTCCGGAAAGCCGAAGCCGCCAGACACGACGCCGATCGAGCCGACGATCGAAGTGGGGTCGGCGATGATTTCGTCGCCGGCCAGAGCGATCATGTAGCCTCCGGATGCCGCCACGTCCTCGACGAACACCAGCACCGTCTTGTCGTGCTGTTCGGCCAGCGCCCGGATCCGCTGAAAGATCATCCGCGACTGCACCGGCGAGCCGCCAGGGGAATTGACCGAAAGGGCGACGGCCGGCGAACCCTTGCGGGCAAAGGCCTTTTCCAACAGCGGCGCCACGTTTGCGAGATTGAGCGCCGGGCGAAACTGGCTGCCGCCGCTCATGATGGCGCCGTGCAGGCGAACAACCGGAATGACCACGCCTTCCTTGCGGAAACGCCTGGGAACAAGACGCTTCAATAATCCGGCCATGGTTTTCTCCTTCAACGTGCAACAACTCCCGGCTCATGTATGTATTGCGCCAGGAAACACAATGGTTGCGCCGGAAGTGGGACTTTCTCGCAGGAGTGATGGTCGATATTCGAGCCCATGGCTATTTGCGCCGGTAGGGGTGGCGACCGTTGTTGAGATCGTCGACGAAAGCCGCAAACTTGTGGCTGCCGGCATCGTCGTGCATTTGCAGTGGGGCGCGCAACGTCAGGCGCGCCCGCGACCCCTTGATGGCGGTCACCAGGATTCGTACGGCATTTTCGCCGGCGCGCGGGTAGATCGGGGTTATTTCCAGGCCACCGAAGCGCCTGCCGCAAGCGCCGATGATATCGGCCACCGATTGCGGACGGGCGATCAGCGACAGTTGCCCGCCGGGCAGCGCGATCGCGCCGGCGGTACGGATCCAGCTTTCGAACAGGTCGCCGGTCATCGCATGCGCCTCGGCCTTCAGGGCGTCCGGGGTCACCCGGTCGCTGGCATCGTTGAACGGCGGGTTCATGATGACGTGATGGAAGTGATCGTCCGGGAGGCCGGCGGCGACCCGCGCCTTGCCGGCGAGCGTGACGTCGGCCGGCAGCACGGTCACGCGGCCGGCCAGCTCGATGTTTTGTGGCAGCGCCAGGCTGCGACGGGCAAAGCCGAGCATATCCTGTGACCGCTCCACCAGCGTGACTTCGGCCTCTCTCAACCGCGAAGCGACGGCAAACCCCGCCGCCCCCGCACCGGCCCCGAGATCGGCAAGGCGAAAGGGGCCGGCATGGTCGACCAGGGAGGCGAGCAGCATCGCATCCATGCCGGCGCGATGGCCGCGCCCCTTCGGCTGCACCAGATGGAAGGCGCCGCGGTGGAAGGCATCAATGGTCTCGGGATCGGTGGCGGCCACCAGGTTCAGTCCTGCGGCTCGCGCAACTCCGCCCCCAGCTCCGCATCCACGATCAGCTTGCGCGCCTCTTCGCGGCGGCGTTCATCGACAAGGATGCGCCGCGGCAGCATGCCCAGCGAGCCCTCCAAAATGCTCATCCCCTGGTCGGCGATCAGGCAATCGATGCCGGAATCCTTCAAAAGACTTTCGACGAAGGAGAGCAGGACGGGATCGTTCGTGCGGATTAGCTCATACATTTTCGTGAGATCCCCCCAATTTCATCAGGATGTTACAATTCAGCCCTTGCCGTGCAAGCCGGCACTTTTTATTGTCGAACACGACATTCAAACAGGAGTCCGATGCGTTGGGCGTAGTCATACCGCTTGAGGAAAGCAAAAACAAACAGGCTTCGATCAAGCCGCTGATGGATCTGACCAAGCCGGGCATGGAGCGGGTGAACCAGCTTATCCTGTCGAAGGCGGGCTCCAATGTGCAGATGATCCCCGAAGTCGCCAACCACCTGATCTCGTCGGGTGGCAAGCGGCTGCGGCCTATGCTGACGCTCGCCTCCGCAGCAATGTTCGGCTACGAGGGCAACAGCGACGTCAAGCTGGCCACCAGCGTCGAGTTTCTGCATACCGCCACGCTCTTGCATGACGACGTGGTGGATGAAAGCGACCTTCGGCGCGGCAAATCGACGGCGCGGATGATCTGGGGCAACCAGGCAAGCGTGCTCGTCGGCGACTTCCTGCTTGGCCAGGCGTTCCGGATGATGGTCGATGTCGGCTCGCTCGATGCGCTCGACGTGCTGTCGACCGCAGCTTCCGTGATCGCCGAGGGCGAAGTGCTGCAGCTTTCGGTCGCCAAGAACATGGAGACCACCGAGGACGATTATTTGTCGGTGATCCGTGCCAAGACGGCGGCGCTGTTTGCAGCCGCCGCCGAAGTCGGCCCGATCATCGCCGAAGCCGACAAGGCAGGGCGCAATGCGCTGAAATCTTACGGCATGAATCTCGGCCTCGCCTTCCAGCTGGTCGACGATGCGCTCGACTATGGCGGCAAGTCCGCCGATCTCGGCAAGAATGTCGGCGACGATTTCCGCGAGGGCAAGATCACCCTGCCGGTGATTCTTGCGTATCGCCGGGGTACCCAGGCGGAGCGGGCGTTCTGGCGGGAGGCAATCGAAGGCGGTCAGAGCGACGACGCCCACCTGGAAAAGGCGCTCGGTCTGATCACCAAATATGGCGGCCTCACCGATACCGTCGCGCGGGCGCTGCATTACGGCACGATTGCCAGCGATGCGCTTGCCCCGCTGCCGGATACGGAATGGAAATCGGCGCTGATGGATGTCATCGATTTTTGCGTCGCACGAGTCAACTAACAGGCGCAGCACCGCAATCCTTGCAGCCCTGCTTCAAAAAAGCCATTCTGTGCGTCAATCGTTGCGTCCGAACACATCGTCCGGCAGACTGACCGGCCATCCCTTGTTGAAAGGCTCCTTTATGCGGCAAAAACTTGCCACCCGTATGTTGTCCGGCGCTGCCCTGACGGTGTTTTTTGCGCTGGGAGCCACAAGCCTTGCCCACGCCCAGACGACGGCGCCCGCTGCGCAGGCGGAAGCCCCGGTGCCGTTCGACGTCGACAGTGTCGATACATTTTCGGGTGCTTTCCTGGCGGGACGTACGGCGGACGCCGATCGCGACTTCGACAATGCCATCGCATTCTACAAGAAGGCTCTCGCCTTCTCGCCCGGCGATACGGAGATCCGCGAGCGCCTGATGCTGTCGCTGTTCATGAACGGCGATTTCGAGGACGGCGTGAAATACGCAACCGACCTCAAAGGCGACGCCGCCGTCGAGCGCGTCACTTCGGTCACCCGCGGCCTTTCGGCAATCCAGAAGGGCAAATACGAGGAAGCCGAAAAGATTCTGGTCTACAAGGGCCCCAACGATCTCGACCGGCTGATGAACGCACTGCTGGTGGCCTGGGCAAAGCTCGGCGCCGGACACGGCAAACAGGCGCTGGCATCGGTGGAAAAACTCGAAGGACCCGGCTGGTACGGAATCTTCAAGCATTACAATGCCGGCGCCATGGCAGCCGTGCTCGGCGATGTCGAGGCCGCCCGCCGCAATCTGAACGAAGCCGTCACCGATCGCGAAGGCGGAGCGACCGCGCCGGACACCTTCCTGCGCTCCGTTACAGCGCTTGCCATTCTGGAAGCCAAGCAGGGCGACAAGCAGAAGGCACTGGACGCCATTTCGGCCGGCGACAATCTGGTCAACAACTACGCGCCGTTCAAGGCGCTGCGCGAGGCGGTTGCTGCCGGCAAGATCCCAGACCAGCAGATCACCGACGCCACCACCGGGGCTGCCGGCGTACTGTTCGGCATCGGCGGCGCGCTCAACCGCCAGGGCGCCGAGGATACGGTCGCGCTTTATCTCAGGCTTTCGCATGCGCTCGATCCGAACAGCGCCGATGCCCTGCTGATGCTGGGCGGCTTGGCAGAGGCTGCCGGCAAGACCGACGAAGCCATTGCGCTCTACAATCAGGTTCCGGCAACCTCGCCGATGCGGCGGATTTCCGAACTGCAACTGGGTCTGACCCTTGCGCAAACCGGCAAGGTCGAAGAGGCTGAAAAGCACCTGCAGGCGCTGATCGACAGCGACCCCTCCGATATCCGCACCTACCTGGCCTATGGCAGCGTGTTGTCGGATGCCAAGGATTATGCCGGCATGGCGAAGACCTATGACCGCGCGGTCGACGTCATCGGCACGACGCCGACCAAAAACCATTGGTCGGTCTTCTTCCAGCGCGGTATCGCCTATGAGCGGCTGAAGCAGTGGGACAAGGCGGAGCCGAATTTCCGCAAGGCGCTGGAGCTCAACCCCGACCAGCCGCAAGTACTGAACTATCTTGGTTATTCCTGGGTCGACATGAACCGCAATCTCGAGGAAGGCCTCGACATGATCCGCAAGGCCGTAGAGCTGAAGCCGGACGACGGCTATATCGTCGACTCGCTTGGATGGGCCTATTTTCGCATGAACCGTTTCGACGAGGCGGTAACCGAGCTGGAACGGGCCATTGAACTCAAGGCCGGCGACGCCACCATCAACGATCACCTGGGCGATGCCTACTGGCGGGTCGGCCGTCGGCTGGAAGCGGTATTCCAGTGGAAGCGGACGCTGATCTCCAAGCCCGAGGAAACCGAGATTCCAAAGATCCAGGCGAAGATCGACAACGGCCTGCCGGAGCTGAAATCCGACGCCGCCCAGACGGCCGACAAGCCGCTGTCGCCGGAAAAGACCCCGGAACAGATCGAGAAGGACAAGAAATCCTGATCCGATGAATGACATTTCAGCGTCCGCAGCCCTCTCCGTCATCGAGCTGGCTCCTGCCAAGATCAACCTGGCCCTGCATGTAACGGGCCAGCGTGCTGACGGTTATCACCTGCTCGACACTCTCGTGGCCTTTGCGAACGATACCCATGACCGGTTGGTGTTCTCGTCCGCCGCGGTCGATGGTTTTGCGCTCGAAGGCCGCTTCGGATCGGATCTGTCCGATAGTGCGGAAGGTGCCGACGGCAATCTGGTGCTGAAAGCGCGCGACATATTGCGCGCCGAGCTGCAACGGACGGGACAGGCCGCACCGCCTGTGCATATCCGGCTGGAGAAGAACCTGCCGATCGCCTCCGGAATCGGCGGCGGATCGACGGATGCGGCGGCCACCCTGCGCGGCCTGACGCGCCTCTGGAACACGCCGCTTGCCGCCGACGCGCTTGCGGCACTGGCCCTGAAACTCGGCGCCGACGTGCCTATGTGCCTTGCCTCGCGGCCGGTGCGGGCCACCGGCATCGGCGAGATGCTGCAGCCTGTTACCAATCTGCCGGTGCTGTGGATGGTGCTGGCCAATCCGCTGACGCCGGTGCCGACGCCGGCGATCTTTCGCAAGCTGACGGACAAGAACAACACGCCGCTGCCCGCATTTCCTGTCCTCGGCGACACCGCCAGCTGGACTGCCTATCTGGAACGGTTGCGCAACGATCTGGAACCGCCTGCCCGCGACCTGGTGGAGGAAATCGGCGAGATCGCCGCCATGCTGTCCGGCTGCGAGGCGACGCTGGTGCGGATGTCTGGTTCCGGCGCCACGTGTTACGGCCTGTTCCCCGACTGGGACCACGCCGCCGAAGCCGCCGCCATCCTTATTTCCGCCCGGCCCGATTGGTACTTTGAGGCAACCTCGACCATTCCCGGAGAATAGGCATGAATCGGATCGATGAAACGCGGCCCTTCGTTGCGGTCGGCATTGCCGTTCTGACCGTCTCGGACACCCGCACCAGCGCCGACGACAAATCCGGCGACACGCTGGCGACCCGCATCGCCGAGGCCGGTCACAGATTGATCGATCGCGGCATCGTCAGGGACGATCGCAAGGCGATTTATGACCGGGTGCGCGACTGGACGCTCGACCCCGAGATCGACGTGGTGATCACCACCGGCGGTACCGGTTTTACCGGCCGCGACGTAACGCCGGAGGCGCTCGAGCCGCTGTTTGAAAAGCGCATGGACGGGTTTTCCGAAGTCTTTCACCGCATCTCCTATGACAAGATCGGCACCTCCACCATCCAGTCACGGGCCACCGGCGGCGTCGCCAACGCCACCTTCATCTTCGTGCTGCCGGGATCTCCGGGCGCCTGCAAGGATGCGTGGGACGGCATCCTCAAGGCGCAGCTCGACTATCGTCACATGCCGTGTAATTTCGTCGAGATCATGCCGCGGCTTGATGAGCATTTGAAGCGCGGCGTCTGAACGGGTCCACGGATTTCAGCGGCGGCCCTCACGCGCCACCCAGGACGGAATCATCTCGCTCATCAGACGGACCGGCTTAACGCCACGGGCAAACTCGACCAGCTCCATGCCCGCTTCTGCCATAGCCGCCGCCTGTCGCTTCGGCAGCAGCAATCCATGCTCCAGCGGCGGCCGGACGCGGCCGAAACGCAGATAGAACGGCTTGCGATAGACTCTGGACGGCGAAAACCGCGCCGGCTGGTTGTGCAGGGCAACATACTCAGACGCTTCGTCGACCCATCCGCTTTGCAGACGCGCGCCCGGCTCGACCAAAAGCAGCCACTCGCCGCGTGCTTCGCGGACAATATCCCGCATGTCCCACGCGACGTGAAAGCGACAACCGGCCGCATCCGCCAGCCGCGAAGAGCCGTCTTTCGAACCATGGTCGAGCACCACGACGTCGCTCACCAGCCCCTCTATGGCGCCCGCCACCAGCACTGCCAGTGTCTGCGCCAATTCCGGCTCCTGATCCCGATTTTCCATGATCACTGTCAACATCGCCTATTGTTACCGCGTCGCACAAACAAATGCCACCGACTGATTTTTCATTTTGTTCTTGCCTTGTTCTCTTTTTCGCGGTAGGAATTTAATCAGCGAGGCGGGCGTTGCCGACGCGCAGGAGATCAACATGAACGAGTTGTCCCAACTGGGGCGGGCTGCCTTCCAGCCCGGCCATACGGCTGATATTGCCGATGCGCTGGTGGCCGCATCAGGCCTTCGGATCGAGATCGACCGGCGTCGCGGACGCGGCGCGGGCCTTAATCCGAGCGGCCGGTTCGAGCCTATGGAGCGGGTGGCCTTCGACGATGGCTGGACCAGTCTCGACGACATGCCGCCATTCCGCACCGAAGTGCAGGTGGAACGGCCGCGCACCGTGATCACGCGCAACGAGTCGCCTGACATTCCCTTCGATCGCTCCATCAATCCCTATCGCGGCTGCGAGCATGGCTGCATCTACTGTTTCGCCAGGCCTACGCATAGCTATATGGGGCTTTCTGCCGGGCTCGATTTCGAGGCCAAGCTGTTTGCCAAGCCGGATGCACCCAAACTGCTGGAACGCGAGCTCGCCAAGCCCGGATACAAGCCGCGCACCATCGCCATCGGCACCAATACCGACCCCTACCAGCCGATCGAGCGGGAGTGGCGGATCATGCGGCAGATCCTCGAAGTCCTGAACAAGGCCAACCATCCGGTGGCGATCGTTACCAAGTCGGCGCTGGTGACCCGCGATATCGATATCCTTTCCGAAATGGCCGGCAAGGGCCTGGCCAAGGTGGCGCTGTCCGTCACGACGCTCGACCGCAAGCTGGCCCGCACCATGGAGCCGCGCGCCTCGACTCCGGCAAAACGGCTGGAAGCGGTCAAGATGCTGTCGGAGGCCGGCATCCCGACCGCGGTGATGATGGCGCCGATCATTCCGGCCCTGAACGACCATGAGATCGAACGGGTGCTGGATTCGGCCAAGGCTGCCGGTGCCGGCGAAGCCAGCTATGTGCTGCTGCGTCTGCCGCTGGAGGTGAGCCCGCTGTTTCGTGACTGGCTGCTGCAGAACTATCCCGACCGCTATCGCCACGTGATGTCGCTGGTGCGCTCGATGCGCGGCGGCAAGGATTACGACGCCGAGTTCGGCAAGCGGATGAAGGGGGCCGGTCCCTATGCCTGGCAGATCAGCCGGCGCTTCGAGATGGCCACCAAGCGGCTCGGGCTCGGGCGACGCAGCATCCAGTTGCGCGACGACCTGTTCGTGCCGCCGAACGGCAGTGGCGTGCAGCTGTCGCTGCTGTAGCTTTTGTTTCGTGCATGGCGTTGCCAAGACTGCCGCACGCTTCGGACGACAGGCATGGACTTTAAAGAATCCCGGCGCGCCGCCCCTGCGCCGGTAGTACCAGGCTCCCGGACGCCGCCTCGTCTGGGGGCTTGCAGGAGATCGGGTTGGCATGCGATTTCTGCCGCATGAAAATTCGCACGCCACCCGATTCTCCGACCCTTTTCGAAATGCTCGATGCGGTGCCGGATTTCTCGCTCGAGCGTTCCGCGCGCCGGCGCGGGCTCTGGCCGGTAGCTGGCACCGACGAGGCTGGCCGCGGACCGCTGGCCGGGCCGGTGGTCGCTGCCGCCGTCGTTCTTGATCCGAAGAACATTCCCGACGGGCTCGACGATTCCAAGAAGCTGAGTGCGGCGCGGCGCGAATTCCTGTTTGCACAGATACTGAGCTCGGCCACGGTCTCGATTGCCGCCTCTGCCGCCCGTCATATCGATGGCAGCGACATCCGCAAGGCAAGCCTGGACGCCATGCGGCGCGCCGTCTGCGGGCTGTCGGTGGCGCCGATGCTGGTGCTGGCTGACGGACGTGACGTGCCGGATGGCCTGCCTTGCACGGGTCAGGCGATCATCCGCGGCGATGGCCGGTCGCTGTCGATCGCCGCCGCCTCGATCGTCGCCAAGGTGATGCGCGACCGGATGATGAGTCGGGCCGGCGAGGTCTACCCCGCCTACGGCTTCGGCGTCCATGCCGGCTACGGCACCGAGATCCATCGGACCGCCATCACCATCCACGGCCCCTGCCCGCTCCACCGCATGACGTTCAGGCCGCTGCGGATCGACTGAGAGACGTTTTTTTTGCTGTGGGTATGCGCCGCGCCGCTTGCCTGAGTGGCCCTGCCTGCCTATGGCGGAACGGCCCATCGCCGCCGAGCGGCACATTTTGCTGATCGGCAAGCCAGGAGCGGGGCCAGCAAGGCGGGCCAACTGGCCGCGGCAGTGTCCGGTCGCAACAAGAGGCGCGATCCACGCAGACAACCTCAGGCCAAAATCCATAAAAAAACCACCCGCAGCAGCGCTGCGGGTGGTTTTGAAAGACCGTCGCCGAGAAGCGACAGAAATCTCAGTTCATGCGGGCCTTGATCTCGCCCAGTGCGTTCTGGAACAGCGTCTGCTGGACCTGGGCATCGGCCTTGGTGGCGATATATTTTTCCGAAGCGGCGATCGCAAGGTCTACGGCGGCGGCGCGCACTGCGGTGACCGCCTCGGTCTCAGCCTGCTTGATCTTCTGCTCGGACAGCGCCGTGCGGCGGGCCACGAATTCCTCGGTCTTCACCTTGGCTTCTGCGGTCAGCATGGCAGCCTCGCGCTCGGCGGCAGCGACGATGGTCGCAGCGTCCGCTTCGGCTTCCTTCCGCTTGGCCTGGTATTCGGCCAAAAGCTGCTGGGCTTCCTCACGCAGCCGCTTGGCCTGGGCGAGGTCCTCGCGGATCTGGCCGGCGCGCTCGTCGAGCGAACGGGCAGCCATGCCCGGCACCTTCAGGTAGACGACCAGGGCGAGAAACAGGATCAGGCCGACGAGGGCGAAGAATGTTGCATCAAATACCATGGTCAGACCTCCTTGGCGACGGAAACGGCGCCGAGTGCGGCATTGATGTCTGTCTTCGAAGCCTTGCCGCCGATCAGCGTTTCGACGATCGCACCGACGGTGTCGGCGGCGATCGTGCCGACTTCCGCAAGGGCTGCCGCCTTGATGCCGGCAATACCGGATTCAGCGGCTGCAAGCTTCTGCGAAAGTTCGGTTTCAACGGCGCTGCGATCGGCTTCGGCTTTGGCCTTGGCGGCTTCGCGGGCGGCCGCGGCGATCTGTCCGGCCTTTGCGCGCGCCGTGGTCAGTTCGCGCTCATAGGTCTCGATGGCGGCGTCGGCTTCGGCTTTCAGCCGGCCGGCCTCGTCAAGGTCCTGGGCGATGCGATCGTGACGGTTTTCGAGAATAGCGCCGACGCGCGGCACGATGATCTTCTGCATCAACAGATAGAAAATGCCGAAGGTGATCACCAGCCACAACAGCTGCGATGAAAAGGTCGACTGGTCGAACGGCGGGAACACACCGCGCTCGTGCGCGGGGGCGGCACCGGTCTCCGAATGGGTCTGGCCCTCTGCCGGAACTTCTTCGGCGTAGGCAAGGGTCACGAACATGCTCACCTCCAGGTGGTCTGCAAATACGAGGGATCACGGTACGCGGTGGCGCACCGTGATCCGGGCCTCTGGCTGTGATTAGACAGCGAAGAGGAGAAGGAGAGCGATGAGCAGCGAGAAGATGCCCAGAGCTTCCGTAACGGCGAAGCCGAACACCAGACGGCCGAACTGGCTGTCGGCGGCCGACGGGTTGCGCAGGGCGCCCGACAGGTAGCTGCCGAAAATGTTGCCGAGGCCGAGGGCCGTGCCGGCCATGCCGAGGCAAGCCAAACCTGCGCCGATGTACTTTGCTGCTTCTGCTTCCATGATTAAACTCCTTAGAAATGATTGTTGGGGCGAATGACTGACGACCTCAGGACGCCAATGTCGTTATCCTCAGTGCCCGCCGGGGTGAATTGCGTCGTTGAGGTACATGCATGTCAGCACCGCAAAAACGTAAGCCTGCAGGAAGGCGACGAGGAATTCGAGACCCGTCAGAGCGACGGTCATTATCAGGGGCAGGATAGCGCCACCGATGCCCAACGCGCCGAGGGTTCCGAGCGAGGCGACGAAGCCTGCGAACACCTTCAGCGTGATATGTCCAGCCAGCATATTGGCAAACAGCCGGACGGAAAGCGAAATGGGACGCGACAGGAAGGAGATCACCTCGATGATCACCACCAGTGGTATCAGCATCCCAGGAATGCCTTGCGGCACGAACAATTGGAGGAAGCCCAGTCCGTGCTTGTAGAAACCATAGACCAGGACCGTGCCGATCACGAACAGCGCCAAGGCGAAGGTGACGATGATCTGGCTGGTGATGGTGTAGAAATAAGGGAACATGCCGAACAGGTTGGCGGTCAGCACGAACATGAACAGCGAGAAGACCATCGGGAAGAACTTCATGCCCGCCTTGCCGGCGCCCTCGCGTAACATGGAGGCGATGAATTCATAGGACATCTCGGCGACCGACTGCGCGCGGCCTGGAATCAGGCTGGCCTTGGCGGTCGAGAAATACAGAAAGCCGGACGCGGCGGCCACGGTTGCAACCATGAACAGGGAGGCATTGGTGAACGAGAAATCGATCCCGCCGATTTCGATCGGGATGATCTTCTGGATCACGAATTGATGGGTCGGATCGTTTGACACCGGCTTTGATCTCTCTCGCTATTTTCGCCCTGCGGCGGAATTCACTTCGTTCGGCGTTTTGGCCTTTCAGCCGTCCTCGCCTTTCCTGGTCTTCGGCCCCGCCGCGCGATCGGCGGGATGGGGTGCGGCGACTTTGCCTGCGGAGCGCAACACGTTCAACACGCCGGCACAGAAGCCGAGCAGCAGCAAAACGATCATCCCCCACGGGGTTGTGCCGACAAAATGATCAAAAAGATAGCCCAGAACGGCGCCAACGACGATTGCGGAGATGAATTCGCTGGAGAGCTTCATTGCCTGACCATAGCCCTGGCGACTTTGCTCGGCGCGCTTCTCCATCGCGTCGTCGTTCCCCGCGTCCAGGCGCTGCTCGGCAAGTTCTGCCGACAGCCGCTTGCGACGCTGTTCCAGACCCTCTTCCCGTTCGTCCGGCATGTGCGGTCTCCTCCGTTCGGTTCCGCGCCCGAGGCCAGATGGCCCCTTTGCGGACATGCAAACGGCGCGGATACGACACCCTCCGGCCGGTTTTGAAGTCGGCGCACCATAATTTTAGGAGTCCGTATAGTCAAGGCATTGAGAGACCTTGATTCAAGACAAATTAACCGGGGAAAATCATGGACTTAGGGGGAATGGACGGATTCCGCCCGCCATGGCCGCGAAGAATCTGCGCCGGGGCCGGGGCGGGCGCCGGGATTCGGCACCTTCTGCTCAGCTCCAGCCGCCGCCGCGGGTACGGTAGAACAGGTGCAAGCCGATGCGCCCGACCTTCTCCATGCTGCGCGCCCAGGTGGGGCGGACATAGATGGCGTGATAGTGGGTGGCGGAGCCGACTTCGTCTAGCCAGATCTTTCCGGCCGTAACGGCCATGGCGACTTCGGTGGCCACTTTCCAATGCTGCTCGGAATTTACCCGGTCGCGGATGCGGTCGCAGGCAAAGGAGAACTGGCAGCGGTTGCGCCAGTTTTCGTTCTGGTAGACGACCCCGCAGATGGTTTTGGGATAGGCGGGGTTGCGGACCCGGTTGAGGATGACCTGGGCGACAGCAGCCTGGCCTTTGACCGATTCGCCGCGCGACTCGAAATAGATGCCGGATGCCAGGCAGTGCTGTTCGCTGGCGGAAAAGACATCGGCCGGCAGAGCCGTCGCCGCCCAGGCGTGATCTGCCAAGCCTATCTGCGGCACAAAGCGACCGGCGGCCGGCTTTTCAGCCAGGATCGAATCGAACGGCGAGACACTGGTATAGTCGGGCTCGGCAGGCGCGTAGGCTGTCGCCAGCACATCGGCCGGGCGGTTGTTGACGAGTCCGGCGAGAAGCGTCGGAACGCCGGCATCCATGGACTGCTCGGTCTTTTTAAAGAAGAACGTGGCGACTTCGACATTCTTCGGCTTGGTCTTGACGAAGGCGGTCTGTTCGGCGCGGTACTCCCGCGGGTCCAGCAAACCGCTGGTGCGGGTCAGTACCGATCCCGCGGTGAAGGATTTCGGCAGCATCATCGGCTCGACGGTGACGACCCTGCCCTTCTTCAGCTTGCGGGTGACGCGGTCTTCGTCGGGCGTGTCGACCTTGTTCTTGGCGGCGGCGGAAAAGGCGATCTTGCGGCCATCCGGAAGGACCATGCCGGCGTCGCCTTCGATCGAGGCGCGGCCATCGGCATCGCCGAAACGCAGTTCGGCGGCGTGCACGGAACCGGCGGGCGATGCCGTCAGCACCATGCGCCACTGATCGGTCCCGCGGTCGAGGCCGGCAATCAGCCCCGCCAGATCGGCGTGCGCCGCGACGCTCGGCAACAGCATCCAGGCTGCAAGACCGAAGACCACCGGCGAAAGCCATTTTTCAGAACGAAGACCAGACAGGCCACGCAAACGGTTCACAGAACGCAAAACCGGAACTCCATTACACCACTCAACTGTACCGCCGAACTATCGCGTATTAACCTTGATGCATGGTTAATGCGTATGAGAAGGCCACGGATGCGGGCGGTGGAGGTTTTGGGGTGGAGGGTATGGTTAAGAGGGGATTTGGCGGAGTGTCGCGGTCCTCTGCCCTGCCGGGCAGAGGGGGGTAACTTCGAACTCGACGCCTATCTTCCGGCCCCTAGATAATCACCTGCGAACCCAGTTCCACCACGCGGTTGGCGGGCAGGCGGAAATAGTCGGAGGGGTCGGTGGCGGCGTTGGCCATGGCGATGAACAGCCGGTCCTGCCAATAGGGCATGCCCGACTTGGCGTCGGCCACCAGCTTGCGGCGGCCGAGATAGAAGGAGGTCGTCATGATGTCGAATTTCAAGCCGCTGCGGCGCACCTTGGCCAGCATGCGCGAGACGTTCTGGGTCTCCATGAAGCCGAAGCGCAGTTCGATCCGCGAAAAACGGTCGGACAGCTTTTCAACGGTATAGCGCTCTTCCTCGGTCGCCCGCGGCGTGGCGACGGTGCGGATGGTGAGGATCAGCACCCGCTCGTGCAGCACGTGGTTATGCTTGAGATTGTGCAGCAGGGCTGCCGGCGTCGACAGCGGATCGCCGGTGAGGAAGATCGCCGTCCCCGGCACGGAGACCGGCGCGTGCTCGCTCTTCTTCTCGATCGAGGCAATGAAGGAGGTGAGCGGGATATCGGCATGGCGGGTCTTGTTGAACAGGATCTTGGTGCCGCGCCGCCAGGTCCACATGGCCAGCGTAAAGGCTGCGGCAAACAGCACCGGAATGTAGCCGCCGTCGTGGACCTTCAGCAGGTTGGCGCCGAGGAAGACCAGTTCCAGAAGCAGCAGCGGCAACAGCAGCGCCACCGAAAGCAGCACCGACCAGCGCCAACGGCTGCGGACGAACTGGTAGGCCATGATGGTGGTGACGACCATGGCGCCGGTAACCGAGATACCATAGGCCGTGGCAAGCGCCTCGGAGCTGCGGAAGGTGACGACGAGACCGAGAACGCCGACCAGCAACAGTGCGTTGACGGAGGGCAGATAGATCTGCCCGGTCTGGGTCTCGGAGGTGAACAGGATGTTCATGCGCGGCAGGAAGCCGAGATGGATCGCCTGGCGCACCAGCGAGAAAGCGCCGGTGATGACCGCCTGGCTGGCGATGATGGTGGCGAAGGTGGCCAGGATGACCACCGGCAGCAGCGCCCATTCCGGGAACATCAGGTAGAACGGGTCGGAAGCGGCCTCCGGATGCTTGAGGATCATCGCCCCCTGGCCAAGATAATTCAACACCAGGGCCGGGAATACGAGCGCGAACCAGGCCCACTGGATAGGCCGGCGACCGAAATGGCCGAGGTCGGCATAGAGCGCTTCCGCACCGGTGACCGTCAGGAACACTGCGCCCAGCACGATGACGCCGAGAAAGCCTTCGCGCATCAGGAAACTGACGGCATGCCAGGGATTGAAGGCGGCGAAAATGCTGAGATCGTCGGCGATGTGGTAGAGGCCGCCGAGCGCCATGACCAGGAACCACACGGCAGTGATCGGGCCGAAGAACACCGAGACGGCGCCGGTGCCGCGCGACTGGATGGCAAACACAAAAATCAGGATGACGACGGCAATCGGCACGATGAAATCGGCCGATTGCGGCGCCACGTGCTTGAGGCCCTCGACCGCCGAAAGGACCGATAGGGCCGGCGTGATCATCGCGTCGCCCAAAAACAGCGCCGCACCGATCAGGCCCATGAACATCAGGATCGAAGTGTAGCGGCCGGCGCTCTTCATCAACAGGGCCAGCAGCGACAGCGTGCCGCCCTCGCCCTCGTTGTCGGCGCGCAGCAGGAACAGCACGTATTTGAAGGTGACGATGATGGTCAGTGCCCAGATCATCAGCGAGATCAGGCCGATCACTTCGCTGGCGGTCACGCCGTCATGGGCGATCGGCTTCAGCGCCTCGCGGAAGGCGTAGAGCGGGCTGGTGCCGATGTCGCCGTATACGACGCCGACCGAACCCAGCGCCAGAATGAACAGTTTTTGTCGCGGTGACCGGCGGGAAGCATGGGCCTCGGCAACCGGACTGGTTTCATGGGACATGGATACATCAGGCTCCTAGAGCCAGCCTTTCCAGCGAAAGAAGACAAAGGGAATTACCGCCGACAGAAGCATGGCGGCGATCGCCGCTGCATAGCCATACGACCAATCGAGTTCCGGCATGAAGCGGAAATTCATGCCGTAGATCGAGGCGACCAGCGTCGGCGGCAGGAAGACGACGGATGCGATCGAAAAAATCTTGATGATGGCGTTCTGCTCGACATTGATCAGGCCGAGCGACGCGTCGAGCAGGAAGGTGATGTTATTGGAAACAAAGGCGGCGTGCTCGGACAGCGACTGGATATCGCGGGCAACGATGCGACAGAGGTCGACCGCCTCGTGGTCGCTGCGCACGGTCGGCAGCGACTGCAGGAAGGTCACCAGCCGCGATAGCGACACCAGGCTGTCGCGCGCCTTGCTGACAAGACGGTGATGGCTGGCGATATCGATCAGCTTGTCTTCGAGAAAGCGCGGCGGGCGCCGCTTGGCCGTCTTGTGGTCGACAAAGACCTCGGTCGACAGCGCATCGACTCTTGCGACCGCCAGTTCCAGCGCTTCGGCGGTGCGGTCGACAATGGTTTCCAGCAGGCGCGCCATCAGTTCGGTGCCGGTGCGGTATTTTGCGGCACTGCGCACCAGGGTGGCGCAAAAAATGGCAAAGGACTTCGGCTCGGCATAGCGGATGGTGACCAGCCGGTTTCCGGCCAGGATGAAGGCGACGTCGGTCACCTGCGGCAGTTCCGAATCCATCTTGTAGACAAGCGAGGCGGTCATATAGATACCGCCCTCCTCGACATAAAGGCGACTGGAGGGTTCGATGTCCTTCAGGTCGTCCCGCGTCGGGAGGGGAATGCCGAGAAGCTTCTCGGCAAGCCCTTCTTCAATGCGATCGGGGGCGATGAGGTCGAGCCAGAGAATATCGGGATGAAGACCGTCCGGCGGGCTGCCAGCCAGAATGATCTCCGCAGTTCCATCGTATCGGTACGCTCTGATCAAAACTCAAAAACCTCGGCCGCGCCGGTTCTAGCGCTTTCGCGTCACGGCGAGCGACCCAATAACACCAGTCGCCAGAATGGCAAGCGTTATCGCGAGCGACCATAGCGGCGGCATCTTGCCCATCCCCAGCATTTCGCCGACCAGAATCTTGCCGCCGATGAAAATCAGCACGCTCGACAGCGCGTATTTCAACAACACGAACCTTTCCAGCATTGCGGACAGGGCAAAATAGAGCGCCCGCAGCCCGAGGACGGCCGAAATGTTGGAGGTGAAGACAAGATAAGGATCCGTGGTGATTGAAAAGATAGCCGGAACACTGTCGACCGCAAAGATGACATCGGCAAATTCGATCATCACCAGCGCCAGGAACAAGGGCGTTGCAAACAGCTTCGGCTTGCTGGTCTCGTCTTCCGGAGCCGGAAGACGCACGAAGAAGCGGTCGCCGTGCAGTTCCTCGGTCACCGGCAATCGCCTGCGCAAGAAGTGCAGGATCGGATTTTTCGAGACATCGTAATTGTCGTGCTTCGACAGCAGCATCTTGATGCCGGTAAACACTAGGAACGCCGCGAACACGTAAAGCACCCAATGAAACTGGTCGACGACCGCCGTGCCGGCCGCCACCATGACGCCACGCAGCACGATGACGCCGAGAATGCCCCAGACCAGGGCACGATGCTGAAATTGCTGCGGAATTCCAAAATATCCGAAAATCAGCGCCATGACGAAGATATTGTCGAGCGAGAGACTTTCCTCGACCACGTAGCCGGTGAGGTAGAGCACCGCCGAGTCCATGCCCATCCGCCACCAGATGAACGCGGAGAACGCGACACCCATGAAGATGTAGAAAAGCGAGAGGCGGATGCTTTCGGGAATGTCGATCTTGTGGGATTTACGATTGAGTACGCCGAGATCGAAGGCGAGAAGAATGAATACGAAGGAGAGATAACCCAGCCACATCCACAGGGGTTGGCCGAGAAAGTCCATGAAGATCCATTGCATGTTGTTGGTTTTCTATCGGGCCCAATTATAGACCAGCTCCGACATCGCGAGAAAGCCGTAATTTCTCACCAGAGGGGCCCGCAGCTGGGCGCGCGAACGCGCCCGCGCAATATGGTCCGGCGTTTCGTGCGATTCAAGATTGCGTCGGAAAAGCGGCGCGGCCTCTGGTGGCCTATTCGAAGACGATCGAAGGGGCCTTGCGGACGGGGCCCGAAGAGATCTGTTCCCACACCTTGCGGGCGATGTCGCGGTAGACTCTGGTTTGCGGTCCCTCCGGATCCGATACCACAACCGGCGTGCCGGCATCCGAGGTTTCGCGGATCTCGATCGTCAGCGGCACTTCGCCGAGGAAGGGCGCGCCGATCTTTTCCGCCTCCGCCCGGGCTCCGCCGTGGCCAAAGATATCGTAGCGATTGCCGGTATCAGGGGCGATGAAATAGCTCATGTTCTCGACGATGCCGAGCACTGGCACCTCGACCTTGCCGAACATCGTCAAGGCCTTGCGGGCATCGATCAGGGCGAGGTCCTGCGGCGTCGAGACGATGACGGCGCCGGCCAGCGGCACCTGTTGGGCGATCGTGAGCTGGGCGTCGCCGGTGCCGGGCGGCATGTCGATCACCAACACGTCGAGATCGCCCCAGGCGACTTCCCGCAGCATTTGCAGCAGTGCAGACTGCACCATCGGACCACGCCAGATCATCGCCGTCGCCTCGTCGACGAGGAAACCCATCGACATCGCCTTCAGGCCAAAATTTTCCATCGGCACGATAATGCGTCCGTCGATCTGCTGCGGTCGGCCGGCGATACCAAGCAGGCGCGGCACCGACGGGCCATAGACGTCGGCATCGAGGATACCGACCCGCAGCCCATTGGCCTTCAGGGCCAGAGCGAGGTTAACGGAGGTGGTCGATTTGCCGACACCGCCCTTGCCGGAAGCAACCGCAATGATGGCGCCGATGCCGGGCACGCCGGCCTTTTGCGCGCGCGCGGGGCCAGGTGCAGGCGCGGCCGGACCGTGGCTGTGCCCCCCCGTTCCGTGCGCATGGCCGGCATGCCCGCCCTGGGGCGGTGCCGGACGGGCGGCCTGGGTGCCGCTGCCGGCCTTCTTTTCCGCCGTAAGCGTTACCAGGGCGCCCTTGACGCCAGGAATTTTCTTGACCGTCCGTTCGGCCGCCTGGCGCAGGGGTTCCAGTGCATCGGCGCGCTCGGCCGGCACGGTGATCGAAAAATACACCTTGCCATCGGAAATGAAGACGTCGGAGACCATGCCGCTGTCGACGACATTGCCTTCCAGATCTGGTCCGCGAACAGTCTTAAGCGCCTCAAGGACGATATTTTTGGAGATCTCGGCCATACCACCCTCACGCCGTGCAACAGATTGCGTAGATAATAGAGCCGACGTCATTCGCCAAACCAAAAATGTCGGAACGCGTGGCTGACGACTACACGGCGCGTTTCCCGAAAACGAAAAAGCCGTCAAACCCGGCCAGATCCGCAAAGCGGCATCAGGCATTGGTTTGACGGCTTTGCTGGGCACCCTTTGTCGGGCGCATCCTTTTTAGAAGGTCCCCTCTGGACCTGGCAAATAAGATGCATAAAGCATGCCAGCTTTGCAAGAATTTTTAATATAAGAGTTACATCAATAATTTAGCGGCGCAGAACATTTTTCATATCCGCGACCCAACCGTGCCGGATGCGCTGAAATTGTGCACTGCACATGAAATGGGCGGATCACTGCCTGCGCTGGCAGCAATCGGCTACTTGATCAGTCCAAGGCGCAACGCCTTGGCAACCGCCTGGGTGCGGTTCACCGTATCGAGCTTCTTTGTCGCACGGTTGAGGTAGTGATTGATCGTGTGCTCCGACAGGCCGAGGATTTCGGCGATCTCGACGCTGGTCTTGCCGGCGGCCGTCCAGTTCAAGCAATCAAGTTCGCGGTCGGTCAGCGTGGCGGTCGAACGATTGTCGAGTTCGCGAATTTCCGCCAAGCGGCTGTAGATGTGGACCGCGATATAGCTGAGCTCAACCATCTCCGGAACGCTGAACGGCGGCCGGTCGCCGGCAAACGATACTGCACCGCGGACGCCCGCCGCGTCGTGCACCGGAAAATACGCACCACGTTGCATATGGTGGCGTTCAAAAAGGTCTTTCGACAATGCCATGGTGCGCGGATCGCGCTGACTGGCGATACTTTCGATATCGTAGGTGAACGGCGTGGTAGAGTGGCGAAGCCGCAGCAGTATTGGGCTGTCGGCAAGCAGCGGCACCTGATCGTAACCGGCGAGCAAATCGGCCGGCCAATTGGTGATGATCGAATTGCTGGAAATATCCCGGGACGTCGCGACAGGCATGTTCAGAACCATGAAGGTTCGTGCCTGATATGCCGCCGTCAGCCGCTTCATAAAACGGAAAACATCGAACTGGGTCTTGAACCCTGCGATTTCGCCGATGATCTCGGACACGGAAAGTGCAGGTTCGGAAACGTCAGTATAGACCATTGTTCACTTTTCTTGCCAATCACCTGAGGCGCATTGCTTGTGGCGCCTTGCATGGCCGCGCGCATGCCGCCCCGATTCGGGACGAGACACCAATAGGAGTATATAGAGCGGTACTCAAAAGATCGGCTACTGAAAACTATACGAATAATTATCGAATAATATTATTTGAATTTTTGAACCTGACTGCGCAAGATTTCGACCCATCGGCTGTGATTTCGCGGAATCGCCGTCAACCCTTGGTATACGTCTACGACTTGCCCGGACCTGTCAACGGTCGGCCGCCGTTCTAGCAGAGCCCGTCGATATCGACGTCGACGGACATTCACGAATGGTGTGGATATTGCCGCAAACCCTTGTCGGCGCGCAAGAACGACTCCATGGTGGCGCAAATCCAATTCGACCGCAGGGAGGAAGCCGCTTGACCGCTACCCAACAGTTCCAAGGCAGCGTGCTATGCGATGCCAAGCTGAAGCTCGGCGAAGGTCCGTCATACGATCCCGCTACCGACACCCTCTGGTGGTTCGACATAGTCGGCAAGGCTTTGCACGCCTTGAACCTGGAGACTGGCGGCAAGCAGGTTCACGCGCTGCCGGTCATGGCCAGCGTGATAGCCACTATCGATGACCGCCGGCAATTGCTGGCAACCGAGCAGGGACTATATCTGCGTGACACCGCCAGCGGGGCCCTTTCCCACCATCTGCAATTCGAAACCGGGCGCCCGGGCAACCGCTCCAATGACGGGCGCGTCCACCAGAGCGGCGCGTTGTGGGTCGGGACAATGGGAAAGACCGCAGCCCCCGGGGCCGGCGCCATCTACCACATTGCTGGGACGACCGTGACATCGCTGTTCGACACGGTGAGCATCCCAAACGCAATCTGCTTCTCGCCGGACGGTGCGATCGGCTATTTCGTCGATACCAAGGTCAATACGCTGATGCAGGTGGCACTTGATCCTGCAACCGGCCTGCCGACCGGCAAACCCTCCGTGCTGATCGACGGGGCCGGCAAGCCGGGCGGCATCGACGGGGCGATCTGCGATGCCGATGGCGGCATCTGGAACGCGCGCTGGGGCGAAGGCGCGCTCGACCACTACGATGCCGGCGGACAGCAGCTTGCTCGCTATCTTTTGCCCGCCAGGCAGACCACCTGCCCGGCTTTCATCGGCCGCAATGCCGACCGGATTGCCGTGACATCCGCCTCGGAAGGCCTCACGGCCGACCAGCTGGTAGCCGACCCGCAAGCAGGCGCAACGTTCGTGCTGGACATTACCGTACGCGGACGCCATGAGCCGGCTTTTCGGCTCTGATTAGACCCGCAATCCGTCAGAACATATTCGGCACGCCATCGCCGCTTCTGTTTTCATGTGCTTTTTTTGAATTTATTTGGGAACGATTGCGGGGCCCGGGCATTTTCCTATCGAACCGGCACCGTCTGGTAGGGCTTAAAAAGCTCCGTCGGATGGCGCTATTCGCTCACTTTTCTAAAGGAGGTTCGATATGAAAAAGCACCTTAACACGATCGTTGCAGCCATGCTGCTGACGTCCACGGCGCTCGCTCCGGCCGCTTTTGCCCAGACTACCACTGCACCGGCAACCGGCACCGAAGCGCCGCTTGCAAATGATGCCGTACCGGCCACCAACACCCCGGCGGTCACGTCCGAGACTTCTTCGGCGGTAACTAACAGTGGCGACTACCTGGTCAACCAGACATCGACCCAGATCAGCGCCAACGACTTTATTGGTCAGCCAGTATATAATGCCGCCAACGAGACCATCGGCGACATCAACGACCTGATCATCGAAGAAAATGGCGGCATCGTCGCAGCCGTGGTCGGCGTCGGCGGCTTTCTCGGCATTGCCGAAAAGAGTGTTGCCGTGCCGATGAGCAAGATTACGGTGACGCGCACGACGGACAGCAACGACGTGAAGCTGACGACCATGGAAACCGCTGAGCTGCTCAAGGCAGCACCGGAATTCAAGACGCTAGACGCCCAGCGCGATGCGTCCGCAACGGCGCCGGCCGATGCAACGACCACCTCTTCGACGAAGCCGTAACTCGGCATCCGGAAAGAGGGCGTGTAAACGCCGGACAGTTCAATAATCAAGGCGACGCCGCTGGCGCCGCCTTTTTTATCGCTACAGCAGTGAACATAGCCGCAGGGCATCATAAATGCCGGCATGGACGTTGCGGCTTTCCACGGCGTCGCCGATGCGGATGAGATCGAAGGCGGCCGTCGGCTGCGTTTGCGGCAGCGGCAGCCTGCGGGCGATCAGCGCCTGGTAATCGACCGCTCCCATATTGCGCGATTGCTCCTTCAGCTCAAGATAGAGGTCCGCATTGGCAAGCGTGCCGTGTTCGACGACCACCTGGGCGACACGCCTCTCGACCAGCACGCCGGCCGCGTAATCTGAGCCCAGAACCGCAACCAGGCCGTTGCCTTCCCGTCGTACCGACTTCAGCCGGCTGTTGATGGTAACGCGCACGTTATGCTCGGCAAAAATCTTGGCATAGGGCACGTGGTTCATGCCGCCCATTTCGGGTGCGAAGAAGCGTTCCGGCGAGACGACTTCCAGTTCGACGCCGGCATTGGCAATCAACTCGGCCGCCGACATGCCCGGGTGGCCGCCATTGTCGTCGAACAGCAGCACAGGCCCCTCGGGCTTCACCGCGCCCGCAAGGATGTCCCAGCTGGAGATTACCAGCGCCTCACCGGCATCCAGTTCGGGACTTTGGGCGATGCCGCCGGTGGCGACTATCACCAGATCGGGAGCGAAAGCCAGCACATCCTCGCCGCCGGCATAGATGTCGTAGTGAATGGCAACGCCAAGGCGCTCCAGCTCCGCCAGCCGCCAATCGACGATGCCGACCATTTCACGGCGGCGCGGATTGCGGATCAAGAGGTTGATCTGGCCGCCGGCCTTCGACGACGCCTCCAGAATATCGACATGGTGTCCGCGCTCCGCCAGCACCCGGGCTGCCTCCAGTCCTGCCGGCCCAGCACCGACGACAACAGCCTTGCGTGCCACATTTGCCTTGGGCAAGAGATGCGGGATCAGCGCTTCGCGGCTGGTGGCGGCGTTGTGGATGCAGAGCGCCTCGCCGCCTTCATAGATACGGTCGAGACAATAGGTGGCGCCGACACAGGGGCGGATTTCCGCCTCGCGGCCCTCGATGATCTTCCTGACGATATGCGGATCGGCGATATGGGCGCGGGTCATGCCGACCATGTCGAGCTTGCCTTCGGCAATCGCATGGCGGGCGGTAGCGACATCGGCAATGCGGGCGGCGTGAAAGACCGGGAATTTCGTGACCGCCCGCACTTCGCCGGCAAAGTCCAGGTGCGGCGAGGCGGCCATGCCCTGGATCGGAATGACGTTGTTGAGGGCTGCGTCGTGCTCGATATGGCCACGGATGATGTTGAGGAAATCGACCTTGCCGCAACGGGCGAAACGACGGGAGATCTCGATGCCCTCTGCTTTCGACAGGCCCTTATCCCAGTCCTCATCCGCCACCAGCCGCATGCCGACGATGAAATCCGGCCCCACTTCCCTTCGCACCGCGTCGATCACCATGTTGGAGAAGCGCATGCGGTTCTCCAGGCTGCCGCCGTATTCGTCCTCGCGGCGGTTGGTGGCGGGCGACCAGAAACCGTCCATCAGATGGCCGTAAGCCTCGAACTCGATGCCGTCGAGACCGGCTGCCTGCATGCGGGCGGCGGCGGTGGCATAATCGGCTACAATGCGCTCGATATCCCAGTCCTCGATCTCTTTCGGAAAGTGGCGATGGGCCGGTTCGCGGATCGCCGACGGACCCAGCACCGGCAACCAGTCACCCTTGTTCCAGTTGGTGCGCCGGCCGAGATGGGTCAACTGGATCATCACCGCAGCACCGTGCTCGTGACAGTCGTCGGCAAGCTTCTTCAGCCAGGGCACGATCTCGTCCTTGTAGGCGTGCAGATTGCCGAAGGCGGCGGGACTGTCCGGCGAGACGATCGCCGAGCCGGCGGTCATGGTCAGCGCAATGCCGCCCTTGGCCTTTTCGACGTGGTAGAGCCGGTATCGGTCGGTCGGCATGCCGCCGTCGGAATAGGCCGGCTCATGGGCCGTCGACATGATCCGGTTCTTCAGCGTCAGATGCTTCAGCTGGTAGGGTTGGAGCAGCGGATCCTGGGACGGCATGGATTTCCTTTCACGGGCGGCGCGGGGGCGCAGAAAATGTCATAGGCACGACACGGGTTTCTCGGTATGGTTGCGGGGCGTAAAACGGAGACCGACCATGCGCGCATCCGCCAGAGCCAACGGAATTTCGGTTCATGCGATTGCCGGCAGCCACGCCGTGTTGCTGGCGATGAATGCCACCGAAGAGGCGCGCAAGGGACTTGCCGGTTTTGCGATCGGAACGGTGGCCGCCGGCCAGCCACGCTGGCTGAAAGGCTTCAAATTCTTCAAGGACCTGGTTCCCGATCCCGTGCCGGGCGAGCGCCGCTCGACCCTGCAGCATCCGATACAGTCGTTTCTCTGGGGTCATTATTCGGCCACGCCGGGCAAACGCTTCGACTATTTCATCCGGCCGCTCTATTTTCCGGACGCCGGCGATCCGGCCGCACTGGTAAGCGGTCAGAATATCGTGCTGAGCGTCACGACCGAAGACGATCACCACGGCACGCATTCGGTGTTTTTCAACCGTGGAGCCATCGTCAGTCAGGCCTTTTCCGACCAGTTCGGCAACAAGCCGCCGGAGGACGTCAACGACACCGGAGCCGCCGATGTCAAATGGCTGTCGCGGGGCCTGGTCGAGGCAGCACTTGGCTTCATCGCCCAGGCAAAAAACCCGCAGTACGAGCTGCGCTGCTGCTTTTACGAACTCACCTACAAGCCGATCCTCGAAGCGCTGAAGGCGGCGGCGGCGCGCGGAGCCAAGGTCGACGTCGTTTACGAGGCCGGCCACGTCAACGCCGCCGGCGTATTTGCCGAATCGGAAATCGGCAAGGGCAATACCGAAGCAATCGCCGAATTTGAGAACATCGCCGGCCTCACCTTCCACAAGCGCACCCGGCATATTTCCATTCCGCACAACAAATTCATGGTGCTGCGCCACGGCGATGCCGCCGAGCAGGTCTGGACCGGCTCGACCAACATTTCTCCCTCCGGCTTTCTCGGCCAGACGAATGTCGGCCACCAGGTACGGGACGCCGATGTCGCTTCCCAGTTCGATCGCTACTGGGCGGTGGTCGCAACCGATCCCGACCGGGCGACGCTGAAGGCCTGGGTAAAGGCCAACAACCCCCTGCCCGCCGGACCGCTCGGGCCTAACAGTACGACCGTGGTGTTCTCGCCGCGCGCGGCTAACGGCATGCTCGACTGGTATGGCCGGCAGATGGATGCCGCGACCCAGACGGTGATGCTGACCGCCGCGTTCGGAGTGACGCGGGAGCTGGCCGCGCATTTCGACAATGATCGCGATTATCTGCGCTTCCTGCTGATGGAGAAGCAGAATGCCAGCGCCGACACGCAGGCGATGTTGGCGCGCGACCGTGATACCCGGATTGCGCTCGGCATGGCGCTCGGCAAGATCGCCATCAAGAACAAGATTCCCGGCTGGAAGCTGGACAAGTGGTTTCTCGAGGAAGAGCATTTCCGCCGGAAGGGCAATATCTTCTACGTGCATACCAAGGTGATGATGATCGACCCGTTCAGCGCCGACTGCCAGGTGTTTACCGGCTCGGCGAATTTCTCGCCGGCCTCGCAGAATTCCAACGACGAGAACATGCTGCTGATCCGTGGCGACCAGCGGGTGGCCGACATCTACGCGACAGAGTTCTTCCGGCTGTTCAACCATTTCTATTTCCGTACTGTCGCCAACGCCGTAGCCGCCCGCCGCCCGGAAGAGGACCAGGCCGACGAGGCGGTTTTCCTTGACCCCACCGATGGTTGGACCGACAGCCATTTTCGCGCCGGCAGTTATCACGCTCGACGACGCGTTCTGTTCGGCGTCGATCCGGTCTAGGTTAAGGCTGAGAGATAGTCGCGCAGACTTCCGCGCTTGACCAGCGCCATTACCGGCGTCGGCTATCCGGCAAGCGGCGTTGGCCTGGGACGTATGCGGAGGGATGATTAGGCGAAGGCCCGGTCGACCACGGCAAATTCGTGATGATGGCGCTGAAGGTAGAGCAAGGTCGCCGCCGCGTCGACCGGGCGGCCGAAATAATAGCCCTGGCCCATGCCGCAGCCGAGCCCGCGCAGAAGCGCCGCCTCCTCGGCGGTCTCAATGCCTTCGGCAACGACCTCCAGGTCGAGGCCCTGGCACATGGCGATGATCGCCCGGATAATGTGCTCGGAAGTTTTGTCGGTGGTGATGCTGGAGACGAAGGCGCGGTCAATCTTGACCTTGTCGAAAGTGAAATCGCGCAGCCGGCCGAGGCTCGACTGGCCGGTGCCGAAATCGTCCAGCGAAATGCGGATGCCGGCGTCGCGCAGCTCGGAGATGATCCGCTGGGCGGTATCGGCCGACGTCATCACCGCCGTCTCGGTGATTTCCAGCTCCAGACGCCGCGGGTCGAAGCCGACGCCATTGAGGATCGCCAGGGTATTGCCGGCGGTGCTGGGATCCATCAGCTGGACCGAGGACAGATTGAACGACAGGAACAGTTCGCGTGGCCAGGCAAGCGTCGCCTCGGCCGCCTTGCGCAGCAGGGTTTCGGACAACGTGTCGATGAAGCCGCGTTCCTCGGCAAGCGGCACGAAGATGGCGGGCGAGACGAAGCCGAGGTCGGGGTCGATCCAGCGGGCCAGCGCCTCGAAGCCGAGAACGCGATTATCGGAAAGCCGGACGATCGGTTGAAAGTGAACGTCGACGGTATCGGCAATGATGGCATTGCGGAGCGCCTGCTCCAGCTGGGTGGCGCGCTTCATCTCCTGGGCTATCTCGCGGGAGTAGACGGTAACGTGGCCCCGGCCCCGACGCTTGGAGCGGTAAAGCGCAGTCTCGGCGCTTTTCAGCAGCTCCTCCATATCCGCCCCGGAAAACGGGTGCACGGCAAAGCCCAGCGAAGCGGACAGGCGGACGTTTCGGTCGCCGAGGTCATAGGGGGCCGACAGCACGTCCTTGATCATCTGGCCGACCCGCTCCGCACCGACCCGTTCGAACACGAGCGGCAGGATGATGGCGAACTCGTCGCCATCATAGCGGGTTACCGTCGAACCATCGGGAATGCAGGCGTTCAGGCGGTGCGCGACTTGGCAAAGGATCTCGTCGCCGGCGACAGAGCCGAACAGATCGTTGATCGGCTTGAAGCCGTCGAGATTGACGAGACCGATGGTGAAAGGTGCGGGGTCACTGGCACGTTCGGCGGCAAGCGAACGGATCTTGTCGCGCAGGCGATGGCGATTGCCAAGGCCGGTCAGCTGATCGGTATATGCCATCGCCTGGAGCTCGTTCCGGCTGACTTCTGGCGATGTTCTCTCAGCCGGCTCCATCGATCGATCCTGGTACTCTGCTATGCGCTGTATCCAAGAATGGTCGGTAAATATTAAAAATATAATAGCAATTCCGGTGTGTTGAGTACCAGTTCTGATCCAAGATTTGGGGGGTTGACAGATGGCGCAGGAAAATCACCTCCCACCCTTGCCCCGAAATTCGCCAAGTTGCGCCCGTGGGTGTGGCGCAATTGCGGACAACAACCGCCTCGAACCCTCCAGGCCCTGATCAGAGCGCCGACTCTTCGGCACGGATGGGCAGATAGCGCTCGAACACCGCCTCGATCATGTCGGGACTCACGGGCTTGAGGATGACGTCGTTCATGCCGGCTTCGGCGCATTCGCTGCGGTCGCGGTCGAAGGCCTGCACCAGCACGCCGATGATCGGCGTTTGCGGACCGGTCGCCTCCAGTTCTCGTATCGCGCGGCAGGCGGCGATACCGTTCATGCCCGGCAAGGTAATATCCATCAGCACAATCCGCGGACTCAGTTCCGCGTATAGCCGCACGGCATCCGGTCCGGTCGCAGCAATCTCGTAACTGTAGCCAAGACTTTCCAGAATCTGAGCAAAAACGATCTGGTTGATCTCGTTGTCCTCGACCACAAGGACATCCACGGCGGCATGGCCGTGGCCTTCGTCGCCCTCGGTAGTGATTTCCCAGTCGTCGAGACTGAGGTCGTCGCGGGCGAATCTCTCGCTGAGGTGGCGCGGAACGTGGAAGGCGAGATCCGTCGCCAGCTGATAGCCTTCGAGCGGCAGCACCGGAACGCCATGCTCGGTGGCCAATTCCAGGCACCGGACGTCCATCTGGACGTCGACCACGACAAGATCGATCGCCACGCCGGCAGATCCGGCAACCCCCAGGAAAGCGTCTTCCTCGGCCGCACTGCGCACGGCGCAGGCGTCGATTCCCATATTGGTCAGCACTGAAAGCCCGAGCAGTTCGAAATGCCGGTCGGCCGTTACGACGAGCACCTTGCGGCCAGTCATTGGTCGCGGAAAGGGCGGCAGTTCTGCGGCCGAATCGATCTGCGTCTCGGCCGGGAGAGCGTAGGGGACGATGCGAGGCCCGGGAGATGCCTCTTTGGTGCCCGCGGAAACGGATGCGGCCGCAACGTATTCGGTGACATCTTCAAACCCGGTCACGACAAAATAACGGCCGGGCTTGCCGACGCGCTGGGCACGGATGACCGCGGCCGTCTCGCTGCCGTCCTCGTGCAGCAAGCGCCGCGTGGTGGTGGACGGCGCACCGGTTTCCAGAACGTGGCGGCCGCTGGCCTCGAGATCGGCGGCGAAGGCGCCTGCAAAGGCGTCGGCTGCACGGCGACCGAGCAGCGCATCGGCACTGACATCGAGGAGGTCGCACAACGCCTTGTTGACGGCCACCAGCGAAAGGTTGCGGTCTTCGACGAAGATCGGATGGGGAAGGTTGTCGAGGATCTCCTCGGTCAGTTGCACACGCTCGACATCGGCGCGCCATTGCTCGTCGCGCTTCTTGCTGTCGGTGATGTCGGTTACCATGCAGATTCCGAATCCGCTGGAAAGCCGACGCTTGACCAGCTTGGCCCAGCGGTTGCGGCTGTCACGCAGCTGCAGTTCGGAGCGTTCGCGCCAGTGGGCGGCGATGCGTTCGGAAATCCATTCTTCGCGGCTGGCGGATGCGCCGCCGACCTGCCGGCCACCATTGTCGTACATGGCGCCGAGGAAATCGCGCAGCCGCGTTCCGGGGGTCAAAAAACTCTGCGGCACCGGGAAATAGTTGCGAATCTGGCGGCTGGCATAGAGAATATGATCATGCTTGTCATAAACGATGATGGCGCCGGACAAAGCTTCGCATATCGCGTCCAGCAATACCGTCTGGATGTCAGCCTCGATCGGCACCGGATGGCTCATTTATCTGCTCCCTCCGGGTAGGCCTTCAATGCTGCGTTCTCAACCATTTCGTATCTGTCGACTGAAATTGATATAATAGCGTGCACGGACGATATCGCCCCAGACGTTTGCAATCAGGCTGCCTCAGGCTCGAAACGGATCCGTGGTGCTCCCCCTGCAGAAGGCCAGGCCAGCCCCTTGCTACCTACACGGGTCACAACCGCCCTACCCGCGGTCATTTCAAGTTATAGGTGAAATTATCCGCTTTCCCTTAAGGCGAGCTTAATGGGTATTGGGCCGCGCGGTGGCGGATGAAATATATAAGCGGGTTTCGCGGCACCGCCCTTTTCATGCGGTCGCGAATGCGGGAAAATGCCGGCATGGCCATCAAGCAGCTTACAGAGACCCTTATCAATCAGATCGCCGCCGGCGAAGTCATCGAAAGGCCTTCCAGCGTCATCAAGGAATTGCTGGAAAATGCCATAGACGCTGGCGCGACGCGCATAGAGGTCGCGACGGCCGGCGGCGGCAAGAGCCTGCTGAGGGTCATCGACAACGGCTGCGGTATGGCGCCCGAGGATCTGGTGCTGGCAGTGCGGCGGCACTGCACCTCGAAGATTTCCGACGACCTCAGCGACATCCGCAGCCTCGGATTCCGCGGTGAGGCCTTGCCGTCGATCGGCTCGGTTGCCAGGCTGTCGATCGCCAGTCGCCAGGCCGGCAGCGATGGCGGTGCGGAAATCACCGTGTCGGGCGGCAAGGTCTCCACAGTGCGGCCGATCGCCGCCAATCCGGGCACGACGGTCGAGGTACGCGACCTGTTTTTCGCCACCCCGGCCCGGCTCAAATTCCTGAAGACCGAAAAGGCAGAGGCTGCGGCGATCACCGAAGTGGTCAAGCGTATGGCGATCGCCTTCCCGGGCGTGCGCTTCGTGCTGTCGGGCAGCGACCGCTCGACGCTGGAGTTCCCGGCGACCGGCGGCGATCATCTCGCCCGCATCGCCCAGGTGCTCGGCGCCGATTTCCGCGACAACGCCATCGCGCTCGACGCGCTGCGCGAAGAAGTCGTCCTCGGCGGCTTTGCCGGGCTGCCGACCTTCAACCGCGGCAACTCCGCCCATCAATATGCCTTTGTCAACGGCCGGCCGGTACAGGACAAGCAGATCCTCTCGGCGATCCGCGGCGCCTACGCCGAAACCATTCCGCAGGGGCGCTACCCGGTGGCGGTGCTGTCGCTGACGCTTGATCCCGGCCTGGTGGACGTCAACGTCCATCCCGCCAAGTCGGACGTGCGCTTCCGCGACCCGGCATTGGTGCGCGGCCTGATCGTCGGCGCCATCCGACAGGCGCTGGCCCGCGAGGGGGACCGGGCCTCGACCACCGGCGCCGAGGACATGCTGCGCGCCTTTCGGCCGGGCTTCGGCTCGTCCTACGGCAACAGCCGGCCTTCGGAGCCGTGGACCGCTTCCGCTTCACCCTACCGTCCGTATACCGCATCGGGCCATACCAACGGCTTTGCCGAAACCACCCAGGCCGGGTTTGCCGATCTGGCCGTGCCAACCGCCCGCGCCGAAACGCCGGCCGCGAGCACAGAGACTGCGAACGGCGCCGGAAACTATCCGCTCGGCGCGGCAAGGGCCCAGGTTCACGCCAATTACATCGTTTCCCAGACCGCCGATGGTCTGGTGATCGTCGACCAGCACGCCGCCCATGAACGGCTGGTGTTCGAAAGCATGCGCAAGGCGCTGACCGGCCGCCGGCTGCCGTCGCAGGCGCTGCTGATCCCGGAGATCGTCGACATGCCGGAGGAGGATTGCGATCGGCTGATGGTGCATGCCGAGGCGTTGGATGCGCTGGGGCTGGCGATCGAGCGGTTTGGTGCCGGCGCCATCGCCGTGCGTGAAACGCCGGCGATGCTGGGAGAAATGAACGCCCACGGCCTGTTGCACCAGTTGGCCGACGAGGTCGCCGAATGGGATACCGCAGGCGGGCTGACCGCCAAGCTGGAGCATGTGGCCGCCACCATGGCCTGCCATGGATCGGTGCGATCCGGACGGCATCTGCGGCCGGAAGAAATGAACGCGCTGCTGCGGCAAATGGAGGCGACGCCGGGCTCCGGCCAGTGCAATCACGGCCGTCCGACCTATATCGAACTCAAGCTTTCCGATATCGAACGGCTGTTCGGACGGTAAAATCACTGGAAATCGCATGCGCACGGGGCTAAGGCAAAATCGCGCAGCGCGCGCCAAGGAGCAGAGACAGATGAACCGATTTGAGGGTGGCGGCAATCGCGAGGCCAAGGTCCGCTATCTCGACGCCGATTTCCAGATCCTGTCACCCGGCGCCTATGTCACCTGTGCGATTACCGGCCACCAGATCCATCTCGACGAGCTGCGCTACTGGAGCGTTGCCCGGCAGGAGCCCTATGCCGATGCCGGCGCGTCGCTGGAAGCCGACAAGCGCGCGGGCGTGCTGCCCAACCAGAAGCGCTAAGGCGGGCGGGCGTGTGAGTTGCGGCGCGGTCCGTAAACACCAGCCTATCGTGCGTGGCCGCAACTCTGGCGTATCAGTATGCCGCATTCCAATTCGCGACCTGCCTTACCGTGTCGGCTTCTGCAGCCGCCTCACCCGAAAGGCTGCAAAAGCCTGGTCGATGATATGGCCGGGCGCCTGGGGGTCGTCGAAATGCATTTCGACCTCGATCACCCGGCATTTTTCCAGCAATTCGCCGGCGCGGCCGTGGCCGCCTTTGAGGCGGACGATGTCCTTGGCGGTGGTGACCAGTTGCAGGCCGTTTGTCGCGGAATAATCGAGCAGTTCGGCGATCTCGTCTTCGCTCAGGTGCTGGTGGTCGGCAAAGCTGCGGCGCGCCTCGATCACCGCACCGAGATCCGCCAGGGTGCGGTAGAATTTTTCCGGATCGGCGATGCCGGCGAAGGCGAGGACGCGGCGGCCGGCGAGGCCGGCATCGCCGGTCGGTTCCAGCTTGGCGACGAAGACCGGCTTGCCGGCGCGGGCTGCCTGGCGGACCAATTGATCGGCGGCGTTGCCGCTGCCGACCTTGAGAATTGCCGAGAGCTTTCGCATCTGCACGGCAAGCGGCGCACGCACCGGTCCGCTCGGTACCAGATGACCGTTGCCGATGCCGCGCACGGTGTCGATGACCACCAAAGCGTAATCGACGGTCAGCCGGGCACTCTGGAAGCCGTCATCCATGATAATGAGGTCGACGCCCTCCTCCACCAGCCTTTTCGCACCGGCGACGCGGCGCCTCGAGATCACCGTCAGCGCCTCGCGACCAAGCAACAAAGGTTCGTCGCCGACATCGCCGGCGCGGTGGTGATCGGGGTCGACCACGGTGGTCACGTCAAGCGAGCCGCCATAGCCACGGCTGAGAAAGCCCGGTTTCAGGCCTTTCGCCCTGGCGGCCTTCGCCAGCGTCAGCGCCGTCGGCGTCTTGCCGGCGCCGCCGACGGTGAAATTACCGACGCAGATGACCGGTACGGCGATGGACTGGCGACGACCCGACAGCATGCGTCGGCCGGCGATCTGGCCATAGACGAAAGCAGCCGGCGACAGCGCCCAGGCGCGCCAGTCGGCCTTCGTCCACCAGAATGGCGGGGCTTCCGATACCATCGTTTCACTTTCTTTTGCCATGGCGGCATTTTTCGTCAGGATCGTCCCGGCGCTGTCGAGGCATCGGCGCTCAGGCCAGCAGCCGTTCCAGTTCGGTGATGTCGTTCAGGCAGTGATCGCTGGTAGCCTCCAGCGTCCGCCGCGAACCGGTTCCGCTCAGGACCGCTATCCTCAATCCGGCGCCGGCCGCCTTGCCCATGTGCATGTCGTGATTGTTATCACCAACCACCGCCACCTGGCTGGGGATAAGTCCGGTCGCCTTGCAGAAACCAAGCACCATGCCGGCCTCCGGCTTGACACCATGGCCGCTGTCGTAGCCGGCCACATAGTCGACATAAGCCGTCAGGCCGAAGCGCTCGACGATATGCCAGATGGCCTTCTGGTTGTCGGAGGAGGCAATGCCGAGCTTGTAGCCGGCGCCATGCAGCCGCTTGAACAGCGCGGCCAGATCCGTGACCGGCACCGACAGGGCGGCGGAATCGGCGAACAGATCGTCGAGCAGCGGCATCAGCACGTTCATCGGGATGGTGGAGCCAGCGGCAATCAAGCCTTGCGAAATATCGCGGGTATTGCCGGAAGCAAACAGGCTGTCGGCTTCGACATGGCCGGTCACGGGGTCCATGCCGCAGGCCAGCAGCATGCTGTCGGCGAGCGGCTGGTCGCCGCCGGCCGCCAGGAGCGCGAGCTTTCGGTTGACCGGCGCCCAGCTCTCGTCGAAATCCAGAAGCGTGCCGTCCTTGTCGAAAAGGATGCCGGCAATCGGTGTTCTCAGCATCGCAGCATCCCCCCGGTTTGCGTCGGATCAGCCCTGCGCCACGTTTTTCGGCTCAAGTTTGGCCTGCACGGTCAGCGGGTTGATGAATGGTTCCAGCCCCTTGATGGTGGCCGCCAGCGCGCCGCGCATTTCCTGGACGCTCTCCCGGCCGGCATCGATCATCTTGTTGCGGGCCAGATCGTTGCCGAGCAGGAAATGTACCGCTTTTGCCAGCATCTCGGGATCGCGGACGATACGGGCGCTGCCGTTGCGGATCAGCCGCTGGTAGCTTTCACGGAAATTCTCGACGTTCGGGCCGGAAAGAACGGCGCAGGCAAGCATGGCCGGCTCCAGCGGATTCTGTCCACCCTCGCCATGCAGCGAGCGGCCGACGAAAGCGACGTCGGTCAGCCGCAGGAATAGGCCCATTTCGCCGATCGTATCACCGAGCAGGATATCGGTGTCGGCAGTGATCGGATCGTTGCGGGTGCGGCGGGCCACCTTGATACCGACGGCCGTCATCATCGCCTCGATCTCGTCGCAACGCTCCGGATGGCGCGGCACGACGATGGTGAGCAAGCCGGTATGGGCTTTGAGCGCGCGGTGTACCATGGCCGCGACTTTTTCCTCGCCCTCGAAGGTGGAGATGGCGGCCCAGGTCTTGCGGGCGCCGATCTGCTGGCGATAGACGGAAAGCACCGCCGGATCGCAGGGCGGCGCATCGGTATCGACCTTGATATTGCCGGAAACGCTCACCGGCCAGGCGCCGAGATCGCCAAAACGCTCGGCATCGATATCTGACTGGGCAACCACCAGGGCCAGCTTGGAAAACAACGCTTCGGCGATCGGGAGATTGCGGCGCCAGCGATCGAAGGAGCGGTCGGAAATGCGGCCGTTGACGAGAATATGCGGGATATTGCGTTTGTGCATTTCCGTCAGCGTGACCGGCCAGATTTCCGATTCCACGGTGATGGCGATGTCCGGTTGCCAGTAGTCGAGGAAACGGTTGACCGCGGGCTTGATGTCAAGCGGTACATATTGATGGATGACATCGCCCTCAAGACGGAAGCGGACGAGTTCGGCGGAGGTGACGGTGCCGGTGGTCAACAGCACATGAATGTCGCGCCGGCGCAGTTCGCGCATCAGCGGGATCACTGCCAGCATTTCGCCGACGCTTGCCGCATGAACCCAGACCAAGGGGCCCTGGGGCCGTTCTGCCGCCGCATAGCCGAAGCGCTCCATCCGCCGGGAGCGATCCTCTTTGCCCTTGGCGGCGCGGAAGGCAAGAAAAGGTCCGGTCAGCGGATAGGCGGCAATGCCTGCCCATCGATAAGCTGCGAGCGCTATGGCGGCTATGCCCGTGCTCATCGCGTCAATTTCCGGTCGATCATGGTAGCGGTCAACGCCATGTGCCCTTTCGATCAGGCTGGCAACAATCAGGGATAAATCAATGCGCGGCAAGTTCGTTTAAATCGTGACGCCGGGCGGCGCCCGCCTTGCCGCTATTCGTCGACGGGAGCGCCGCCGGGGGTCAGCAATCGGTGCATATGAACAATAAAATAGCGCATGTGGGCATTATCGACGGTCTGCTGCGCCTTGGCCTTCCAGGCCGAAAGCGCGCTGGCATAATCGGGGAAAATCCCCACGACGTCGAGGTCTTCGAGATTGCGGAACTGAACGTCTTCGAGACTGGACAACTCGCCGCCGAACACGAGATGGAGAAGCTGCTTCTTGCCGCCGTTATCCGTCATTTTCGGTTTCTTCCCACTGAATACATATTCCCTTCATCTGCTCGATTTCGGGCAAAAGGTCAACCTCGCCCCGAAGCGATAAGGCTTTTAAGCAAATCCGGAAGTGCGGTATTGGCAGCGCACAGCACGCCGTGACTAACCTTGGCCCGGTTGTAGATCAGCGCCTGGCCTTCGAGATCGACCAGCCCGCCGCCGGCGCGCTCAAGAATGAGATCGGCGGCTGCCAGGTCCCAATCGTGGGAATTGCGCTTTACCAGGGTACCGTCGATGGTGCCGTCGGCGACCATGGCGATGCGGTAGGCCAGCGACGGCACATGCGCCACCCGCTCGATCCGCGAGCGCTTGTCCGGCGAAAAGCCGTGCAAGGTATCTTCGGCGGCGGCAATGCGCAGGCGGACGTGAGGCGAGAGCTCGGAGACGACGAGAGCGGCGCCATTCTTCAGCGCCGGCCCATCGGCCCTGGCCAGGAATTCTTCCTCGAGGGCGGGCGCCACGAGGCAGCCGGCGACCGGCCGCCCCTTGTGGACGACGGCGACGCTGACGCACCAGGTCTTCAGGCCGGCAATGAAACCGCGGGTGCCGTCGATCGGATCGACGACGAAGACGGTTTCGCAATCGAGCCGGGCGGGATCGTCGTCGGTTTCCTCAGACAGCCAGCCATATCCCGGGCGGGCAGCGCGCAGCATGTCCTCCAGCGTGGTGTTGGCGGCATAATCGGCGGCGCTGACCGGCGAGCGGCCCTCCTGCTTCCACCAGACCTCTGGTGACTGGCCGAAGAAAGACAGCGCCACCGCGCCCGCCTTACGGGAGGCGTCGGCGATCAGGTCGAGATCGGCCTGCCAGTCGGCGGCGTCAAGAGCGCTCGTCATGGTCAGGATTCCTGTTTCAACGGTCCGGGCGCCTAGCGGCCGGCAAGTGTCATGCCCTCGATGGCGATGGTCGGAGAGGCCGTGCCGAACGACCGGTCGATATCGTCGGCGGCGGTGACCCGCATGAACATGTCCTTGAGGTTGGAAGCGATGGTCACCTCGGAGACCGGATAGGCCAGCTCACCGTTCTCGATCCAGAAGCCGGTGGCGCCGCGGCTGTAATCGCCCGTGATCATGTCGACCCCCTGGCCGATCAACTCGGTGACGTAGAAGCCGGTGCCGATGCTGCGGATGAGATCCTGCGGGCTGACGTCGCCCGGCTCAAGCGCCAGATTGGTGGAGGACGGTGAGACAGACGTACCGCCACGGGCGCCACGGCCATTGGTATGCAGGCCAAGCTCGCGGGCTGCAGATGTCGACAGGAACCAGTGGTTCAGCACGCCGTCCTCGATCATCAGCATCGGCTTGCCGGCAACGCCTTCGCCATCGAACGGCCTGGAGGCTGAACCGCGAACGACCTGTGGGTTGTCGGTGATGTTGAGTCCGGACTTCAAAACCTGCTTGCCCATCTCGTCGCGCAGGAAGGAGGTCTTGCGGGCGACCGAAGCGCCGTTGATGGCGCCGGCGATGTGGCCGACAAAACCGCGGGCGACGCGCGGATCGAAAACGACGGTGACGTTCTTGCCGGTATCGACCTGGCGCGGGTTGAGGCGCTTGACCACCCGCTCGCCGGCCCGGCGCCCGATATCCCCGGCCGTGTCGAGATCGCCGAAATACAAGCGGCTGTCGAAATCGTAGTCGCGCTCCATATGGGTGCCCTCGCCGGCAATCACGCCGGCCGAGCGGCCGAAGCGCGAGACGGCATAGCTGCCTGAAAAGCCATGCGAGGTGACCAGCACCAGGCCGCCCATGCCGGCGGAGGCACCGGCACCGGTGGAATTGGAAACGCCGGGGACGGCAAGGGCTGCTTCCTCGGCCGCAAGGGCCGCCTCGCGCAGGCTGTCGCTGTCGATTTCCGTCGGGTCGAACAGGTCGAGATCGGCAAAGCTGGTCGCCAGGTCGGCGGCGTCCGCCAGGCCTGTGAAGGGATCCTCCGGCGATACCCGAGCCATGGCGACAGCGCGCTCGGCCAGGATCTTCAGATCGAAGCCGGGATTGGCGGAAACGCTCGCCACCTTCTTGCCGATGAATACCCGCAGCGAGAAATCGTCGCTCTCGGCGGAATCGATCGACTCCACCTTGCCGAGCCGGACGGCCACGGACCTGGATCGCGATCGCACCACGACCGCATCGGCCTGATCGGCACCGGCGGCGCGGGCCAGTTCCACGAGCTCATTGGCACGGGAGAGAAGAGTGGCAGAATCGATTTGGGAGGACATGATTTGGCCTTTCATTCTGGCTCCATTTATTGTGCAGTGGAGCCAGCATCAAGGGCGATGCCGTCGATTCTCGACAAAACGCCCAAACACACCGAAATGGAGACGGTTTACTTATGTCAGCCCCGAACGCCATGTTTGGCGAAACGCTTCTGCTGCTCGGCGGTGCCGTGGTGGCCGCGCCGCTGTTTCGCAAACTCGGGCTCGGCACCGTGCTCGGCTACCTGGCGGCCGGCATCGTCATCGGCCCGATCCTGCACGAGATCACCGATGCCGAGCAGGTGCTGGGGGTGGCCGAACTCGGCGTGGTCTTCCTGCTGTTCGTGATCGGGCTGGAACTCAAACCCTCGCGCCTATGGCACATGCGCCGGGACATTTTCGGGCTCGGCACCGCCCAGGTGCTGCTCAGCGGCCTGGCGCTCACCGCGGTGATCGTGCTTGCCGGCATCACCGACTGGCGTGGCGGGCTGGTGGCCGGCTTCGGCCTGGCGCTGTCGTCGACGGCCTTCGCCATCCAGATCCTCAACGATCAGGGCGACATGAACAGCCGCTACGGCCAGCGCTCGTTCTCGATCCTGCTGCTGCAGGACCTGGCGATCGTGCCGCTGCTGGCCATGGCGACGATTCTCGGCAACCGCCAGAACCCCGACGGCCACATGATCGCCATCGACATCCTGATCGCCATTCTGTCGGTGGGGGCAATGATCGCCGCCGGCCGCTATCTGTTGACGCCACTGTTTGCGGTGATCGCCCGCACCGGTGCCCGCGAGGTGATGATCGCCGCCGCCCTGTTCGTGGTCATCGGTTCGGCAATGGTGATGCAGGCCTGCGGCCTGTCGATGGCCATGGGCGCCTTCCTCGCCGGGGTGATGCTGGCCGAATCCTCCTACCGCCACGAGCTGGAAGCCGATATCGAGCCGTTTCGCGGCCTGCTGCTGGCGCTGTTCTTCATGGCAGTCGGCCTGTCGATGGAACTCCAGGTCATCGTCGACAACGCCATCCTGATCCTCATCGCCGTGCCGCTGGTAATGATCGTCAAGACCGGCGTAATCTACGGTCTATGCCGGCTGTTCAAGTCCTCGCACAACGACGCCGTCCGTATCGCCTTCCTGCTGCCGCAGGGCGGCGAGTTCGGGTTCGTGCTGTTCACCACGGCCACCGCCGCCGGGCTGTTTTCCAGCGCCATCGCCTCGCTGCTGATCTCTGTCGTGACGCTGACCATGGCACTGACGCCGATCGGCACGCTGATTGCGCGACGGCTGCAGACCGTCGATCCGCGCGAGGAACTCGAGGAGGACTTTGAAGGTGCAGGCGCCGACATTCTCGTCGTCGGCTTTTCGCGTTTCGCCCAGATCGTCGCGCAGATTCTGCTGGCCAGCGGTCGTGACGTCACCATCATCGACGATTCCGCCGACCGCATCCGCCAGGCCGCGGCCTTCGGGTTCCGCATCTATTTCGGCGACGGCACGCGCCTGGACGTGCTGCGGGCTGCCGGCATCGACCGGGCGAAGATCGTTGCGGTCTGCACCCAGCGACGCGAGACGACTGACCTGATCGTCGACATCGTCCAGGCAGAGTTCCCGCAGGCCCGCCTGTTCGTGCGTGCCTATGACCGTATTCACAGCCTGGCGCTCAGGGCCCGCAATGTCGAATACGAGCTGCGTGAAACGCTGGAATCCGGACTGCTTTTCGGCCGCAAGGCGATCGAGGCGCTCGGTGCCAGCGAGAGCGAAGCCGAGGCGATCACCGACGACATCCGCAACCGCGACGAAGAGCGGCTGCAACTGCAGGCGGCCGAAGGCTTGCTTGCGGGCCGGCACATGCTGCTCAACAGACCGGTCAAGCCGGAACCGCTGCTGAAGCCGAAGCGGACGCCGGGGATTTTCGAGGAACCGGCAGACGTGGAGCGCTCGGGCGAGCCGCGGGAGGTCAGCCCCGCAGAATTGCCGTGAAGCGCGCGTCAAGAGCGCGCTTCAGTTCGTCCTTGGTCGCAACGGTGGAGGCGATGATCTGCCGGGCTTTCAGGAAATCCATCACCCCAAAGCTGTTGATCGCCGGGCGCAGCAGGATATCCGGCCGGCTCCTCTCAAGCTTCAGTGCGATCTGTCCCTGCATCATCAACTGGCTGGAGCCGAACAGGCTCTCGATGCGGGTCGGCATATGGGTGCCGTCGCCCTCCGGCCCACCGACGACATCGACGCCGATGACGATATCGGCGAGCGGCTTCAGCGCCTCGTAGGGGATCGGATTAAGGATGCCACCGTCGATCATTACCCTGTCGTTCATGACGACCGGCATGAACAAAGCGGGGATGGCTGCCGAGGCGGCCAGCGCCTGATAGAGGTCACCGCCTTCGCAGACCACACTTCGCTGGCCGTAATAGTCGGTAACCATCACCTGCAGCGGGATTTTCAAGGCGGCAAATTCGGCGGGAATGGCGTCCGGAAGAAAGGCCTTGAGGATGCGCTCGAGATTGAAATGACCGATGCGGAAACCGCCAAATGCATCGCGCATGCTGGCGGGCCTGAGACTCCACAGCCGGTTGGCAATCGGCCCGCGCTTGCCGACGGTCTCGACGGCATAATCGCCGATCTCGGCGCCGGTCATGCCGGCCGCCATGCCGGCGCCGATGATCGCCCCGATCGAAGCGCCGGCGATCGCCACCGGGGAGATCCCCAACTCGTTCAGTGCGGTGACCACATGGACATGTGCCAGGCCGCGGGCACCGCCTGCGCCCAGCGCCACGCCAACGGTCGGCCCGCTTGAGGTCGACGGCGCCCGGCGATCAGTGGCGGCAGGTGGCGCGAGGTCGGCGGGAGCGGACTTGTCCAAGGCAAGTATTCCTCTTTGCGCGACCCGCTAAACGGGACGATAGGAAAAGAAATACATTTTCGTGTCGCCGAAAAGGCGGTCCTCAACGAAGCGGAAGCAGGGATCGACCGAGATCGTGGTGGTAGCACTTTCCTCCAGGATCGCCAGCGCACCGGGCGCCAGCCAACCGCCGAGATGGGCCGACAGCATCGCCTTCTCGCCAAGACCCTTGCCATACGGCGGATCGGCAAACAGCAGATCGAACGGCTCCTGAGGGCCGCAATTGCCGAGCTGGGTGGCGTCGCGGCGCAGCATCTTGGCGCGGCCGTGCAGGCCGAGCGCATCGATGTTTTCCCACAAGAGGCCGCGGCCCTCGACACTGTTTTCGACGAACATGGCAAAGCGGCAGCCGCGCGACAGCGCTTCCATACCGACGGCACCAGTGCCGGCAAACAGGTCGATCACCCGGGTGCCGTCAAGGCATTCCGGATGGGCGTGGCTCAGGATATTGAACAGGCTTTCGCGGGTCCGGTCGATGGTCGGCCGGATCGCGTCGGTCTTCGGAGCGGCCAGGGGGCGGCCGCGAAACTCACCGCCTACGATGCGCACGTCTCGTCAGCCCCTGCCCTTGCCGCCACGCGGCGGGCCGGATGGCTTGCCGCCGGTCGGGCGATCGCCCGCAGGCCTACCCGAATAGGGTCGCGCGCCGCCGGGCTTGCCGGATGACGGCTTGCCATAAGCGGGCTTGCCGCCCGGCGGCCTTGCGCTGTCGGGTCTGCCTGAAGAGGGACGACCACCGGTTGGACGGTCGCCCTCGGAGCGGTCGCGATTCGGTTTGTCGCCAAACGGCTTGGTGCCGTAGGGCCTGGCGGCCGCCGGCCGGTCGTCGGACCGGGGACCGCGCGGCTTGTCGCCATACGGCTTGTCACCACGCGGTTTGTCGCCGAACGAACGCTCGCCCCGGGGCTTTTCGCCGAACGACCTTTCGCCACGGGGCTTGTCGCCAAAGGGTTTGTCACCGCGGGGCTTGTCGCCACGCGGTCGGTCGGAACGCGGGCGCTCCTCGCGGGCGCCAAAAGCGCGGTCGCCGCGCTCAGTGGAGGCGCCCTTGCGGCCAAAGCCCTTGTCGCCGCCGGCGGGCTTGTCGGGACCGTCGGCGCGGATCCAGTCACTGTCTTCCGGCGCCCGAGTGACGATCACGCGCGGGCCCGGATCGTAGAGATCGGGGCCGCCCTTGCGGTCGGGATTGTGGCGCTTGGCACCCTTGGTGGGCAGGCCGTCCTTGGTGCGGCCGAAACGCTTGCCGGCGGGCTTGCCGTCGGCGCGGGCGCGCACGGGCTTGGCTTCTCCCTCGGGTCGCTTTTCGCCGGTCTTTTCGGCAACCGGACGGGCGCCGGGCGCCATCCAGACGCTGGACGTACGCGGCGCACCGATCGGACGGCGTTTTGGCCGATCCTCGGGCGACAGCGGACGGCGATCGTCGGACGGCTTGTCGCGGCTGCCGCGGCCCTTGCCGTCGTCGCGGCGGTTGTCACGGGTATCGAGACGGCCGAGCGCACGCTCGCGCTTGTCCTCCGGCTTTTCCCAGGCGCTGCGCTGCGGTCTTACCGGCGCGCGGTCCTGGGCCTTGGCGGCGTTCTCCTCAACTTCGTCGATGGCCGAGTTGTCGTAGAGCGGCGCGTCGAAATTGGCGCTGGCATCCTCGATCAGGCGAGGCCCAAGCTGATCGCGCAGCATGCGGCCGCGGACTTCCACGACCTTGCCTTCGGGCAGGTCGCCAAGCTGGAAAGGACCGTAGGAAATGCGGATCAGCCGGTTCACCTCGAGGCCGAGGGCGCCCATGACGTTCTTGATTTCGCGGTTCTTGCCTTCGCGCAGGCCCATGGTGATCCAGACGTTGTGGCCCTGAACCTTGTCGAGCGTCGCCTCGATGGCGCCGTAGAGCACACCGTCGACGGCAATGCCGTCCTTCAGCTTGTCGAGGCCGGCCTGGTCGATGGCACCATAGGCGCGCACGCGGTAACGACGCAGCCAGCCGGTGCTCGGCAGTTCGAGCACGCGGGCAAGGCCGCCGTCATTGGTCAGCAGCAGCAGGCCTTCGGTGTTGATGTCGAGGCGGCCGATCGACATGACCCGCGGCAGTTCGTCCGGCAGGTTGTCGAAAACGGTATCGCGGCCTTCCGGATCGGAATTGGTGGTCACCAGGCCGGCCGGCTTGTGATAAAGCCAGAGGCGGGTGCGCTCGACGCCGCGGATCGGCACGCCATCGACCTCGATGTGGTCGGCCAGCGTGGCGTTGACGACCGGCGTGTCCAGTTGCACGCCGTTCAGGCGCACGCGGCCTTCCATGATCATCCGCTCGACATCGCGGCGCGAGGCCACGCCGGCGCGGGCCATGATCTTGGAAATGCGCTCCGCCTTCACCTGATCGCGGCTGTCGGTGCCGGTTGCCGCGGCACGCGGCTTGGCATCGGACGCCTCGGCCCTGGCCTTTGGCACCGAACCGGAAGCTGCGTCACGGTCCGCCGGCTTGCCGCCTGGACGTCTGGGCTTGTCTTTGAATGTCATTTGTTGTTTGCCTGTCGTTTGCGGTGTCGTATCAGGTCGCACGCCAAGGGTTAAGAGGAAATTGTCATATGGCGGAGACAAATCGCTTCATGGATTTGGCCCTTGCCGAAGCTGAAGCCGCAAAAGACCGCGGTGAAGTGCCGATCGGGGCGGTTCTGGTACTGGGTAGTGACGTCATTGCGCAGGCCGGCAACCGCACCCGGGAGTTGAACGACGCTACGGCGCACGCCGAAATGCTGGTGATCCGCGAGGCGTCGCGCCGTCTCCGCCAGGAGCGCCTGACCGGCGCCGATCTCTATGTAACGCTGGAGCCTTGCACGATGTGTGCAGCCGCCATTTCCTTTGCCCGCATCCGCCGCCTCTATTATGGTGCGGAGGATGTGAAAGGCGGGGGGGTCGACAGCGGCGTGCGCTTCTTCGCCCAGCCGACATGCCACCACGCGCCGGACGTCTATTCCGGCATAGGCGAAATCGAAAGCGCCGAAATACTCACCACCTTTTTCAAGAGCAAGAGAGATTTTTCATGATCGTCGCTGCCATTGCCTCGCTCGCCTTCAT
>Ga0247738_10000045_pt1 | contig 97798 bp, 82 predicted proteins | sample UWRJL013104B2_FD_180936 | JGI IMG/M metagenome (GOLD analysis project Ga0247738, IMG submission 180936) | Plant litter microbial communities from Arlington Agricultural Research Station in Wisconsin, United States - UWRJ-L013-104B-2 | ecosystem: Environmental > Terrestrial > Plant litter >...
ATGAGAGTTATGTTGACGGCAAAAAACTTTCTGGATGCTTATAAAAAATATCAACAATGCGTTACTGATCTTATTCCCTACACTTTTGCTCAAGTTGCACGCACGTCGATTAACTACGCTGAAAAACCCAAAGGGCTAAGCGCGAATAACAAAAATGATTTGAATAAGATTGCCCGCTACATTCAGGCTGATGCAAAAGTCGTTGGTGTCTTTGTTGACGGCCATAGTGATAACACCGGTTCTGCAGAAGAGCGCGAAATCACATCAAAACAAACTGCAGAGTGGGTTGCCAATTATTTGACCGAAAAAGGTGTGGCGGCGGATAAAATTACCACGCGCTGGCATGGAGATAAGTTTTTAATCGCTAACAATAAAACTGATGCGGGCCGGGCAGAAAACCGCCGCGTCACAGTGCGGTTAGAGGACGAGGCGACACGTAAGGAATTCATGAAAAAAGAAGGGGACATTCGTAAAGCGGAAGAAAAGGCTGCTGCAGAAAAACTAACGGCAGATGCTAAAAAATTACCAACAAGCACAAGTGCAGCGGTGAGTACGAGTGCATCCAGCAGCGGAAAAATGTCACCGGAAGAAATCAGTCGTATGGTAGAAGGTTTGGATCTTGTGAAATAAATTGGTCTGGAAACCTTGTAAATTTAGTATCAATCCATATCTCACCCCCCAATCGCGCAACTCAAAATTGTTTTCCCAGCGTCGGTTGGCAACAGATTCAAGCTTTTTTATAACGCTTGGTGAGAAGGTGAATTTTTGCCTGCGCGGAATTTTTTCAAATCACTTTTGTCTATTACCCGAGCCATAACGTCGGACTAACCGGTGTTATGGGACGGATTTATCTCAATAGAGGTCATTATGAAGAAATTGGTGTTACGCACTGTTAGTTTATTTTTTTTATCCCTGAGTTTAATGGTTGGTTCGGCGGTGGCTGCGGAGCTTCCCGATTTTAGTGATTTAATTGAAAAGGCATCGCCTGCCGTTGTGAAAATTACTGCGGTCACCAAGGCGCGCGAAGCTCGCCAATTTCGTCAGCTGCCTAATGATGAGTTGCAGGATGTCCCCGAAATATTTCGTCAGCTTTTGGAGCAGCATCAAGCTCCGCAACGTGAACGCGGTTCCTTCGGCTCCGGTTTTATAATTTCCAGCGATGGTTATGTGCTAACTAATAATCATGTAGTGAGTCAGGCCGATGAAATAAAAGTTATCCTTAGTGATGAGCGAGAATTTGACGCAAAGTTTATTGGCACAGATGAACGTACAGACATAGCCCTGTTAAAAATTGAAGCAAAAAATTTACCGTTACTTACTCTTGCAAAAAACACAAAACTTAAAGTGGGGCAATGGGTGGTCGCTATAGGTTCACCCTTTGGATTGGACTACTCCGCCAGCGCCGGTATTGTAAGTGCGATTGGCCGCAACATTCCTTCAGAACACAGTTACGTGCAATTTATTCAAACTGACGTTGCGATAAATCCCGGCAACTCTGGTGGCCCTTTATTTAATATGGACGGCGAAGTTGTAGGTATCAACTCACAGATTTACACACCTTCTGGTGGCTCCGTTGGCTTGTCATTTGCGATCCCGTCATCTGTCGCTATAGATGTTGTTAGCCAATTAAAGGATAAGGGCCGTGTTGACCGCGGTTGGTTAGGTGTGGTGATTGGCAATGTCGATAAAGATTTAGCCAGTGCCTACGGCTTGGATAAAGCTCAAGGCGCTATAGTGTCAGAAGTTTACCCCAAAGGCCCTGCTGAAAAGGCGGGTGTAAAGGTGGGCGATTTAATTATTAAATTTAATGGTCAGGAGGTTCACAGTCAGGCAGATTTGCCTCGCATTGTGGGCCAACTTGCACCGGGCACCAAAGTAACGTTTGATGTAATCCGTAAGGGTAAACGCGAAACGCTGACCGGAACTCTGGAACAGTTGAAAGATGAATCTGGTGTTTCGCCCGCATCCAACTCTAAAGGTGAGCCGAAAACTACCAAGACGGATGCGCTTGGGTTAACCGTCGCACCAACAGATCCACGTGAAAAAGAAAAAGGCGTGCAGATTGTGAGTGTAGAGCCTGACAGTGCGGCGCAAAAAGCAGGTTTACAGCGTGGCGATATTATTACCCAACTTGATTTTGTCGATTTGGATTCGGTGGCGACTTACAGTAAGGTCGTAAGTGGTCTGCCAAAAAATACGGCAAAAGCCATTCGCTTCGTACGTAATGGAACACCAGTGTTCCGGTCTATAACGATCAAATAGGATTGTTGATTTGCGGTGAAAAGGCCGGGTATTTTCCCGGCTTTTTTATTTAGGCCCGCACGGTATTTAGTTTACCCAGACCGATTTTGTGGTTGAAAATCCGGGTAAACTTTTTTCAAGGGTATGAGGCTATAATAGCGGCTCATAATTTGAATGTGATTATTATGCAAACACCTGTTTTCTCGCGCGCGCTCCTTTCACCACGCTATTGGATTGAATGGTTTGCTGTGGTCATTTGGTTTTTAATTGCACAGTTGCCTTACAAGCTTCAATTTTATATGGCGCGGTGGTTAGTGCCTTATCTCAAGCGCAATAAAAAACGTTTGAATCATGCGAAAGTTAATTTGCAATTGTGTTTCCCCGAATTGAGCGATGAAGAACGCAATAAGCTACTTGAGGAAACACTGTTTTCCACGGCTATGGCTCTCTTTGAAACAGGTATCGCGTGGTTTTGGCCTAAATGGCGGTTACGTCGTTTATTTACCATTACCGGTGTTGAGCATGTTGAAGCAGTTGCAAAAAAAGGTGAGGGTGCATTACTTTTGAGTATGCATTTTACTACGCTGGATATAGGCAGTGCCATGTTGGGGCTGTATGTTAATTACGACGGAATGTACCGACCTCACCGCAATAGAATCTACGATTACATGCAAAAAATTCGTCGCGAGGCTTACGCTCCCGGCGGCATGGCTATCAGTCGCGACAACGTCAGAATGATGATAAGCCGTCTGCGTAAGGGCCGCATGATTTGGTACGCGCCAGATCGTGACTTGGGTGAAAAAATTAGTATCTTCGTGCCTTTCTTTGGTGTGCAAACGGCGACTGTGACTGCAACTGCGCAATTTGCGCGTTTGGGGCGTGCTCAGGTTATTCCTTTTACACAAAAGCGTTTACCTGCCGGTAAAGGTTATGAGCTGACCATTCATCCACCATTTGAAAATTATCCTACTGATGATGATTATGCGGATGCACTGCGGGTGAATAAATTTATGGAAGATGAGGTTCGAAAAATTCCCGAGCAATATTTTTGGGCGCAGCCGCGTTTTAAAACACGGCCGCCTGGAGAGGAAAAATTTTATTAAGGTTTATTTTTAATGGGTTTATCTGAGAAATGGACTTTGCCGTTTTCATCGGTCCAACGGTAAAGTTTTTGTTCGGTCGCTTCTTCTGCTTGTTGTTTGCTTGTTGGTGTGGTCTCGTTATTTTCTGCTTCCACCTCACTATTATTTTGATCTGATCCGTTGGTGATATCTTCGATGGTGTAACGCACCTTTTCATTTTCCCTACCACTTCCGTTTTCAGTTGCTGGAATAGTTTCTCCTGCGTAGGTGAGTGTATCCGTAGTGGGATTAAAAATAATTTCCGTTAGTTCACGCATTTTGGGGTTCATTAACAGGGCCAGTTTGTTCGGTGAATTTAACTGCGCCTGAAATGCTTCGTCTTGCACTATAGCTATAACTCGTGGGTCATTTTTTAGGGTAGATACCTTTTTCCATGCCTGTATCATTTTTTCTGCCGCTGCGTGTTCACCGGATTTGTCAGTTGAGTCATCACCATCTGCCGAAATAATCGCCTGCATATCGGGATTTCGCATAAGATTTTGGAAATCTTTATTGCGCATAAGTGTTTCAACATTGCCGCGATTAAGCTCCGCTTGAAACTCAGGTTTGTTCAGCAAGGCTTTAAACTCGCCATCATTCGTCATGTTTTGTACGTGGCCGAGCGTGGCTTGCGGATCTTGCGTAATGGTCTTGGTAATTTGCGATGAGGCTTTATCATTAGTAATTATGGCCACAGCGGTGGACGCAGCATTGCTGACCATTTTTTTCGCAGTGGTATCGATAAAAGTATCGGTGGATATGTTAAAGGGCTTTCCCTCCGCGACTACATATTTTTTTATAGCTTCAGCATCTGCTTCACTGGTACTTGGAGTGTTTTTAGATTGCGTTACCGCATACTCAGGTGTTGCTGTTTTAGGTTTGACCACTATATCGACGATGTAAACCGCAATCAAACCAAACACACTCCCAATCACTAAACCAAAAAACGTGCCGCCAATTTTTGAGCTGGTTTCAGTGAATTGTGTTTGCGGAATCAATCGGGCAATTGCATTTAGTAATAGCGTGACTGCAAGGCTAACCGTTAGAAAAATCGTACAGCCGGCTATCAAAAATAGTAGCAACCCGTCCAATCCTATATAACTGCGCAAAAAATTAGCAAAAGGTTTTGTGAAGAATATGGCAGCAGGGTAGGCGACTACAAAACTGAGAACCCGCGAGATGGCACCAATAAATCCTTTTTGATAACCGCGCCAGGTGAAAAATAACAAGATAACAATAAATACGATTGTAGTGAGGCTCATCAGGGTGTCCTTTTATTATGCGCTGATTATTAATTCTATTTTTTGTGTATATTTTGAATTTTTTTAGTGCGTTCTCATTCCTCTAAAACTTAACTTTTTGGATCTTAAGTTCTACGATTGCGCGATCGCGCCTTTATGAATGCCCTCAAAGGCTTTTACACGTATAGCAGATGCGGGGCGCTCTAGCTTGGTGGCATTCGCAAAATGTTGAGCAATAAGTTCTACGGTGCTATCCGTATCTATGAGATAGCAACAGGCTTGGGGAATAGTGAGTTCAAAAGGTCCCTGTTGTGCAATGTAGCTGAATTCATAATAAGGAATGTCTGCATATACTGGTGTGGCTTTTATGTCGCCACGAGTGCCAATATAAATGTCTTGCCAGCGTTGAGCCCAGAGTTGTTCTAACTCGGATGATTTAACGTCGTTTTCCCATATATCAATTCGTGACCGGTGGCCGTGCGCTATGCGTTGGCAATTGCCCAAATGTTTTTTCAGGCCGTGACTGTAATGATAGTAGGAACCTGGTGTTTCTTCCTGCGTGAATACCAACTCAAGTTGCGCAACGCTTGCTGGAAATAAACGTTTTAGTTGGGTAATGCACCAACTTGCGATGGATGCGGGCGTTAAAATTTCTGCATCCACAAGCGCTATAGCGTCGCGCGGCGAACGTGTTTGCAAAAATTGGTTCTCAGCACCGAATTGCCAACGAATATTCAGGAAGTCACCTTCGTCTTCAATACGAATATTGGGCGAGCGCACCGGTACTGCCAGGCGGTGGTCCAATTCAGTATCGAGCCAGTGGCGCACTATTTTTTTCACGGTACCAAAATCACACACCATCCCCTGTTCATCGAGTTCACCGTTTAAAGTGATATTCGCTAAATAGGTTTCACCGAGAAGCCCGCGCGTGGCGTCGAGGAAGCTAAAGTCTACATTGGTAAGATTATCTACAAAAAGCAGCATGAGTCAGATTCGAAGAAGTGGAATAGGCGCCCATAATAACACTGCGCATTGTGTTTTGTGATTGTGGAGGACTGTTACGCCATGTAATAACACTAGCAAATAAACTAGTCTATGCTCTTAAAGCTTACGGCTTGTACGGCAGATAGGTGTAAGTATTAATTGTAAAGCAGGTGTGTTTTTACGCGCTAATCACAGGTGTCCGATGGGAGTTATCGTTGTTAAAACGAGTCGTTATAAGTTGCATATTTGGGCTACTGCCTTTTTCGGTCGCTGAGGGCGCAACTAATGAGGCCGCTCTGCGGGCCGCGTTTGTCTATAAGTTTATAAAATTTATTGAGTGGCCCAATCAACTTGAAAAATCATCTTTGCGTCTCTGTGCTTTAGGTGCCGATGGCGATGCTAAAGCAGCCTTACAACCATTACATGGCCAACCTATTAACCGCCAACTTGCCGATGGCACATCAATTATCAAACAGTCTATAGAAATTTTGTATCTGGATGATTCTCTTGCTGTGCGCGACCACTTGAAAACCTGTCAACTGCTCTACCGTCCTTCTCGAGCTTTGCCATTGCCAATTCCCCATCCGCCACCTGTGGGCGTTTTCCTGATTGCGGATGATCCGCTACCCAGTGATCTGGATGTTGGTATTGCACTGGCGCGCAACGCGGATGGTCGAATTGAGTTTTCAATATCATCCGAGGCGATCACACACGCTGGCGTGAACGTTAGCAGCCAACTTTTAAAACTTGCAAAAAATAGTCAGGCAGGGAGATAAGATGGCTGGGAATAAAACTATTTCACGCAACATTACGCAACTTACCATGATCGTGTCATCGCTGGCGGTGTTGATCGCAGCCATGATGGGTATTTGGCAACAATATGAAGCTGCAAAAAAGCAAATGGATACGCAGCTGACCATTCTCGCCCAGGCCACCGCTTTTAACGTTGCATCGCCTAGCATGTTTGGTGATGACCAGGAGGCGCACGAAGCCTTGAAAGTATTGCAGGTAGATCCTGAAGTTATTTCAGCGCGGTTGGTTTTACCCAACAAACAAATTTTTGCTGAATATCATCGCAAGGATGCTAATGGTACTTACGCGTCAGGCAAAGGCGATAAGGAAATTGCCGTTGATGTAATGTGGAAAGAAGAGACTGTGGGTCGCTTGTATATGGAAGTGGATTCGTCTGGATTGCGAGCCCAGCTTCAACATCAAATTTTATTCGCGCTCATGACCGTTCTCATAGCGCTCACAGTCGCAGGACTTTTGGCCTATCGTTTTGTTCGTATTCTTATTCGTCCATTACGGGATTTGAATGAGCTTGCGCAATCTGTGGGCGAAAATGGCGATTACAGCATGCGCGCACCTGAAACAGAAAGACGTGATGAGGTGGGTTTATTAACGCATCGTTTTAATTCAATGCTGGATCGTATTGAGAATCAGGCAAGCGAATTGCGTAAACAGCAGGAGCTGCTGGAACAACGCGTGGAAAATCGCACCTTGCAGTTGCGCGAACAAACGCAACGTGCTGAGGCAGCAAGCCGTGCAAAAAGTGAATTTCTTGCGGTCATGAGTCATGAAATTCGCACGCCACTTAACGGCATATTGGGAATGACCAATATGCTGATCGATAGCCCGTTGGATGCAAAACAAAAACGATTTGCGCGCGTCGCCCGAAGTTCCGGCGAAGATTTGTTGGCCATTATTAATGACATTCTGGATTTTTCAAAAATTGAAGCCGGTCGTTTGGAGTTGGAGCCGCGTCCGTTTCAATTGAATGGTTTATTGGAAGATTTGGCGGAGCGCTATGCACCTATAGCACAAGGCAAAGGACTGGAATTATTGTGCAGCACGCCAATTCCACCGCTATCAGTCGAGGGCGATTCAGCGCGTCTCGCACAAGTGCTCACAAATTTATTGAGCAACGCCATTAAATTTACGGCGCAGGGTGAAGTTATGCTTGCCGTAAAACGTTTGGAAGAAACTGCTGATCGCGTGAGCCTGGATTTTTCAGTGCGCGATACAGGAATAGGTATTGCCCCAGATCAACATACTAAATTATTCACTGCTTTCACTCAGGCAGACACCTCAATGAGCCGTAAATACGGCGGCACAGGGCTTGGATTAGCGATATCCCAACGCTTGATAAAATTAATGGGCGGAGAAATTTTATTAGATAGCAAATTGGGTGATGGATCGCATTTTCATTTTTCAATTAGCTTGCCCAAAGTGGGTGACATGCGCACTTACCAATTGGCGAAGGGTTTTGAAAATATCCGAATTTTGGTGGTTGATGATAATCAAACCAATCGCGAGATTCTTGAGTATTGGTTAGATTCATGGGGAGCTCAGCCGGTTATGGCGGAGAGTGCACCGCAAGCTCTCGCACTTTTACAAGACGCTGCCAATAAGAGCATGCCATTTCAACTTTTATTAACGGATTGGATGATGCCGGATATGGACGGCGGCGAATTAATTGATGCTATTCATAAAGATTCCCGGCTAACCGATTTGGCTATTGTGGTATTGAGTTCAGCGGGTATGGATACGCGGCCAAACCTTACAACCAAAACGGTTTATTTATTAAAGCCTGTTCGTCAATCAGAATTGCATAATTTAATTGCGAGTATTCTTGCCGGAGATTTATTTAAAAACCAACAGCCCACAAATGTGCATGTTATAGAGCATGTGGCCAATGAAACCTGGTTGCCAAAACTCAAAGGTAAAATTCTGTTGGCTGAAGATAATCTGGTTAACCAGGAAGTGGCCATGGCTATGTTACAGCGTGTTGGGCTGCAAGCAAAAATTGCCAACAATGGTGTCGAGGTTATTAAATATCTGGCTGAAGATATGTTTGATCTGGTGTTGATGGATTGTCACATGCCGATCATGGATGGCTTCGAGGCAACGCAAAAAATACGCGAACGGGAAATGACACTTGCGTTAACGAAACTACCTATTATTGCCCTCACTGCCAACGCGATTATAGGCGACAGAGAACATTGTCTTGCGAAAGGAATGGATGATTATTTAAGCAAGCCTTTTACACTTGAACAATTGCACAAAATACTATCCGACTGGTTGCCCAAACATATTTCTGGAGATAATGAGCCAGATCCATCGAGTATTAATATTGATAGCAAAGTGATAGCGCAACTAAAGAGTTTAAAAGTGGGCTTGCTAACACGCGTAATAGACCTCTACGTAGAAACAAGCCCAAAACTATTAGCAGATATGGAGCAGGCGGTTACCCAACAGGATACGAAAAGTCTTTATAGGATTGCACACAGTTTAAAAAACAGTTCAGCAAATTTGGGTGTTGTTGAAATGACTAATTTATGTCGTGAATTGGAAGTAAATGGTCGCGAGGGCGAATTGGTAGAAGCAACGCTACTGGTAACACGTATAAAAAAACTGTATAGCGCTGTCGAGGTAGCGCTTCTCGCCGTTAAGAATGAGGGAGAAGAATGAATAAAGTAAACGCTAATCCCCCCTTGGTTTTAGTTGTGGATGACGAAGAAGTAGCTCGTTTGATGATGACGGCTACGCTTGAAAGTTCTGGCTTGAATGTACTTACAGCCGCTAACTGTGAGCAGGCACGAAATATTTTTGGGCAACATAAACTTGATATTATTTTACTGGATGTGCTGTTACCCGATGGTGATGGTTTTTCGCTTTGTACAGAATTTTTAGCAAGCCCTCGTGGGCGTGATCTTCCTATCGCTATGGTGACCGGGTTAGATGATGTGGAATCTATCAGTCTTGCCTATCAAAGCGGTGCAACAGATTTTATTACCAAGCCGGTAAGTTGGGGCACGTTACCCTATCGCATTCAATATATTTTGCGTGCTAGTCACGCTCTAAGCGACCTAAGTGTAAGCGAGAGTAAAACGCGCGCTTTATTGTCTGCAATCCCCGACATGATTATGCGCGTCCAGCGCGATGGAAAAGTTCTGGATATGCAGGTGGGAACTTATGTGTATGACATGGATGAATGGGTCGTTTATAAAAAAGATGAGGTGCATGGTTATCTGCCACCGGGAATTTTCTTTGCGATTGAAAGTTCAATCACCAAAGTTCTCGTCGAAAATGAAATGCAACTCATTGAATTTCAATGGTCCCAGGATATAACACGAGTTCGCTACTGGGAAGCGAGAATATTACCGCGTACCTCCGACGATATGTTGATGGTTGTGCGGGAAATTACCAATCGTAAAAAACAAGATACGCAATTGCGTTTATGGTCAAAGGTATTCGAAGCGTCTAACGAAGCTATCATCATTACCGATGGTGATCTTAGTATTATTTCAGTCAATCGCGCCTATCAATCAATTATGGGTATTAGCGAATCAGAAGCAATCGGAACTGATATTAAAATCATCGTGGAGAAATTACATTCACACAGTTTTTTCCGCAACCTGGTCTCTACACTAAAAGAGCAGGGGCATTGGCAAGGAGAGCTTTCCAATCAACGTAATAACGGTGAAATTTTTCCTTCCTGGTGCTCTATCAGTCTGGTACCTAATACCCGTGGGGATGTGGAAAATTACATCCTTATTTTTAATGATACTACTGAGTATAAAAAGTCACGGGCTCAGATAGACTTCCTGGCAAATTTTGACAATCTTACCGGCTTACCCAATCGCGTTTTATTGAGTGATCGCCTTGCAATCGCTATTACTCAAGCTGGACGCCAACGAAAAAAAGTTGGCATTTTATTTATAGATCTGGATCGTTTTAAAAATGTAAATGATTCGCTCGGTCATAGCGTAGGCGATCAACTATTAACGGAAACCGCCAAGCGTTTGGTTGCTCTAGTGCGTCCCGAGGACACGGTGTCTCGTTTGGGAGGCGACGAATTTGTTGTGCTGGTGCCCAACATAAAAAATGAAACAACCATGGCGGACCTCGCTATTCAAGTATGTGACGCGCTTCAGCAAGCATACAATCTTGGCGGCATTAAATTACACGTCACTTCCAGTGTTGGTGTTGCCTTATATCCGGAGGATGGCGAAGACGTAAATACCTTAATTAGAAATGCCGATGCCGCTATGTATTTGGCGAAAGAAAAAGGTCGCAATAATTATCAGTTTTATACACCCATACTTAATTCAAGCACGCTGGATCGCTTAAAGCTGGAAAGTGATTTGCGGTGGGCAGTGGATAATGGCGGATTCGAGTTGCATTATCAGCCCCAGGTTTTTGCGAAGGGCAATAATTTGTGGGGTGCGGAGGCATTAATTCGCTGGCGCCATCCGGAGCGAGGCTTAATATCGCCAGCAGAATTTATACCACTCGCCGAAGAATCTGGTTTGATTATTCCTTTGGGTAATTGGGTATTTGCGGAAGCTGCACGTCAGGTAACAGCCTGGCGCAAACAAGATTTCCCCAATCTGGTAGTAAGTGTGAATATTTCTGCGGTGCAATTTCGTAAGCAGGATTTTGTTGAAACCATAAAAAAAATAATGAAGCAGGAAGGTGCGGTAGCACATTCACTTGAGTTAGAAGTTACGGAAAGTATTTTAATGCATGACATGGAGTCTTCAATTGATACCTTGAACGAATTGCAAGCTATAGGATTTCGCATTGCCATAGATGATTTTGGCACAGGTTTTTCCAGCTTGAATTATTTGCGTCGCCTACCGGTCAACGTACTCAAAATCGATCAATCCTTCGTGCGCGAAATGGCTGTCGAAAGAGCGTCACTTGCTATTGTTGAATCCATCATTTCGCTTGCACATTCGTTAGGTAAAGAAACTATAGCTGAAGGTGTTGAAACAAAAATTGAGCTTGATTTATTAAAAGAACGTAACTGTCATTTAATCCAGGGGTATTATTTTTCAAAACCTTTGCCCCCAAAATTGTTTGAAGCTTGGGCAATCGACAATCAAACGTCAATTACCTAAATTTTTTCGCGAGCTACATGTCAGTCCAGATCTACGTTGTTATATCTGGAACACACTGATAGTCAGGAATTGGATAATGGTAAACATTTTTTTTCTTAACAAACGTGCGTTGGCATTGTGCGCGTTAACCTTAGGTAGTCTTAAGGCGATAGCTGAAGATGATGGCTATTTGTCGATGGACATTGAGCAACTTTTACAGGTTCCTGTGACAGGATCGACTCTTCACGGCGAGTCAATATTAACGGTGCCAGCTGTGGTGAGTTTATTTACGCATGATCAAATTGAAAATCTCGGAATAGATTATTTATATGAACTGCTAAATCTTTCCCCCAGCTTCCAATTTGATCGCGGTGCCGATAGCAGTGTGAATTACACGTTTAGCTCTCGTGGGCGTCGAAATGGGTCACAGGCACGCGAGGTTCTGGTGGTGATTGATGGCGTAAGCATGACAAATCCGCGTACAGGCTCAGCCGATATCACCTTACCCTTGATTCCCGTCGACCAAATTGAACGCGTTGAAGTTATGCGTGGTCCTGGTTCAGCTATTTATGGTTCAAGTGCATTTAGTGGTGTCATTAATATTGTTACACGCAAAGGTAGGAACTCGGTAAAGGTAGACGTTGGCAACGACAACAGACGCAGTGTCAGTGTGATGTTGGCCAAACCCGTGGGGGAGTGGGCTACAAATTTTTACGGGCGTGCCTACGCGGATGCAGGCCAAGGTTATTGGGTGCAAGATACTTTTACGAAAGCACCGCTGTATACGACTGATCCCCGCAAAATGTTTGATGTGGATTTTTCATTGAATAAAGATGAAACTAAAATTCGTATCGGCCACCATCGTATCAGTACAGATGATTTCTTTGTAATTGAAAATACGCTCAATAATTTTGTCGATACCAGTGCATCACTCAGCCAGTTTAGCGTTGAGCAAGGTTTGCATATTTGGAATGGTGTAATCAGCAAAGTCCAATTTAATTACCTCAAGGTTGAGCAACATTTAAGTGTTCCGGTTATTGGTGCAGGTGTATTAGCACCTATAAGCACGCCCTCAAGTAACGAACCTTTGCTAACTAAAGGATTTTTAGCGGGTGATGGTTACAATATAAATTTCACTAACAATTGGAAGATTGGTGAGAATGCAACTGGCTTGATTGGCATGGACCTAAAACAAGAACGTGAAAGTGAAGCGTACATAAAAAATAATTATGATTTAGGTCAACTTGTGCAGCAGCAAATTCCTATTAACTATTACGGAGATTTTAACCACTCAACACCCTTGGGTTTGGAGGATACCTATCGCTCAGCGGGTATTTATGGTCAATACCAGCATGATTTAAGTGAGGCAACTAATTTAACGGCCGGTTTGCGCTATGACGAACACAATAATTTCGGTTCTCGTTTCAGTCCGCGTTTGGGTTTGGTCCATTCACTATCATCTACGCAAACAGTGAAATTACTTTACGGCGAAGCCTTTCGAGCACCATCCCTAGCGGAAATGGGAATTATTAATAACCCCTTATTTGTTGGCAACCCTAATCTGGATTATGAAAGTGTAAAAACTCTGGACTTGTTGTGGATAGGGACCTTCGGGAATACGATTGTGAGTGCCGGTGCCTTTAGAAATGATTACAGCGATGCAATAGTGGCTGGTTTTAACGGCACTTCACGCACCTTCGTAAATGGTGGCGATGAATCGAGTGATGGTTATATGTTAGGTGCAAAATATTTTTTAACGCCGGAATGGTCGCTTCGTGCAGTCTACACAAAATTTACCAGCTTACCGGATTCGGCATTTCGTGAAGCAAAAAATCTGGCCTCTTTGGAATTGAATTTCAATCATGTCAATTGGAATTGGAATTTAATGACGTATTTCCAAAGCGAGCGTTACACCTTGGGAGCGAACAGTTTACAAAGGCTGGATGATTTTTGGGTAATAAATTCAAAACTGCGGTATAGCTTTAAAAATAATTACAAAATCAGTTTGCAATTAAAAAACCTCACTGATCTTGCATATACTACTCCTGCTCAGGGAACCAGCATACCGCAAGGTGTGCCTAATCGTGGGCGGGAAATTAGCATGGCATTGGAGTCGGCATTTTAATCGAGGTAAAAACTAGCTGGAAATTTCAATTTCTCTTGGCTGGAAAATTACATTAACACAAGAAAACGCACTAGCTTCCATGCTTGTGCGTTTTTTTATAAGACCCCTAGGTTTTCACGAATGATTTTATGCGTCAACCAAATGCTTTTTAGATTTATTGTTTTGGTGGGCGCCATCTTTGGTGTATTGATCGCGCAAAATTTTTGCTGCTTCCACCATGCGCGCAAGTGCAGCTTCAGTTTCCGGCCAGCGACGTGTTTTCAATCCGCAATCCGGATTTACCCACAAGCGTTCCGCAGGAATTTCACGGGCCGCTCGCTTCAATAAATTCACCATCGCTTCAACCTCTGGAACATTCGGTGAGTGAATATCGTAGACACCTGGGCCAATGTCGTTAGGATAATTGAAGTTCTCAAAGGCTTGTAATAATTCGCCATCGGAGCGCGAGGTTTCAATGGTAATTACATCCGCATCCAAATCTGCAATGGCAGCAATAATGTCATTGAATTCTGAATAGCACATGTGCGTATGAATTTGAGTTTCATCCTGCACACCGCTGGCGCTAATGCGAAATGCGTTAACGGCCCAATCCAGATATTCAGTGCGATCTTTAATACGCAAGGGTAAACCTTCGCGAATTGCAGGTTCATCTATTTGAATGATATTGATACCTGCTGCTTCCAAATCAACGACTTCATCGCGCAGTGCCAGAGCAATTTGTTTTGCAGTTGTTGCGCGGGGCTGATCGTCGCGCACAAACGACCAGAACAACATTGTTATTGGGCCGGTAAGCATTCCTTTAACGGTTTTTTTGCTTAGAGATTGCGCGTATTGCGCCCAGTTAACTGTTATTGGGAATGGGCGCGAAACATCACCAAAAATAATCGGTGGTTTTACGCAACGTGAACCGTAACTTTGTACCCAGCCGTATTGAGTGAAGGCGTAACCATCCAACTGCTCACCAAAATATTCTACCATGTCATTGCGCTCAGCTTCACCGTGCACCAAAACATCAATATCTAATTTCTCCTGGCGAACAATGCAATCGGAAATTTCAGCGCGAATTCTATTTTCATATTCGCTGGCGTTAATTTTCCCGCTTTTAAATTCACTGCGAGTGCCCCGAATTTGTTCAGTCTGTGGGAATGAGCCAATACTGGTAGTTGGGAACAGTGGCAATTTTAATAGCGCCTGCTGTTTTGCAATACGCAAGTTAAATGCTGAATGACGTCTTGCATGCTCTGGTTTGATAGCTTGCAAGCGTGCTTGAACTTCTGGGTTGTGAATTTTGCTTGATGTAGCACGCGCTTGCGCTGCGTTATTGCTTGCCGATAACTCTTGTTGCGCAATGGCATCAAACGGACGATTTAACAATATTTTTAAAGTTACGACTTCTTGTACTTTTTGCTTTGCAAATGCAAACCAACTTTTCAAATCGCCAGAAAGTTTTTCTTCACGATTCAAATCCACTGGCGAGTGCAGTAGTGAACAAGAAGGTGCTAGCCACAAGCGATCCCCGAGACGCTCACGTGCGATGTTCAAAAGCGTTAAGGATTTTTGTAAATCATTGCGCCAAATATTACGACCATCTACTACCCCAATAGAAAGTATTTTGTGCGCAGGCAGTCGATCAACGATCGGCAACACTTGCTCAGGAGCACGCACTGCATCTATATGCAACCCTGCAACGGGCAAACTTACCGTCGTCGATAAGTTTTCGCCAAGCGGGCCAAAATAAGTTGCCAACAAAATTTGCAATTGTTTGTTTTGCAAACGGTTGTAAACAGATTCAAACGCACGTAGCCATTTGGTCGGTAAATCTAATACTAAAATAGGCTCGTCAATTTGTACCCAGGTTGCGCCTGTGTCGGCGAGCGCCTGTAAAAGATGTGAGTAGGCTGGCAGTAAATTTTCCAGTAAATCAAAACGATCAAAAGTTTTGCCATTTTTGTCCGTGCCTTTTTCTTTACCGAGCCATAAATAACTCAGTGGTCCAAGGATAACGGGCTTTACTTTGTAACCGAGGCTTATCGCTTCTGTAGTCTCATCAATAATTTGCGTCCAGGACAATGCAAATTCCTGATCAGCGTTAAACTCAGGCACTAGATAGTGATAGTTGGTATCAAACCATTTAGTCATATCTGATGCACTGCTTGCTGCACCGCTAGGGGCACGACCACGGGCCACACGGAAAAGCGTATCGAGATCTATATCTTTGCAGGCATGAGTGGAGTTACGAGTCGTGTGATGGTGATTGTGGCCCGTTTCATGGCTGTGACCGCAACATGCCGCAACCTCAATGGTAGGTTCGCCAGCGATAATATTTTCCTTGCGGTGACGCGTAGGAATATTCCCCAAGGTTGCAGACATGGTCAGGACTTGGTCGTACCACGCAAAGTCACCAGTGGGTATCAGGTCCAGTCCGGCCTCCGCCTGCAGCAACCAATGCGCTTTGCGCAATTCGCAGCCTACTTTTTCCAAATCGGCTTGGGTTATATCGCCACGCCAATAAGCTTCTTGTGCCTTTTTCAATTCGCGGTCTGCACCAATGCGCGGGAAGCCGAGGTTATGGGTAAAGAGTGTCTGAGTCATGTTTAGCCCTGCCTTGAATATGGGATTTAGGAAGTAGGGCTATTCTTATTCAATCACCAACATGAATCAAACTGGTAATTTTCAGCTTTAACGTGAATAATATTAATACTAAACCCTCCCAACCTCCCCTTGGCAGGGGAGGAGCTGGAATTCACTTCGTGATTGAGCGAAGCGCATTTCCCCCTCCCCTGCGAAAAGGAGGGCCGGGGTGGGTGTGTTTCCAGACTCTCGCCTAAATTCACACAGGAAAACATCATGCTCGAAATCCGCCATCTAAAGACCTTAGTTGCGCTACGTGAGACTGGGAGTTTGGTTGAAGCCGCCGAGCTTTTATTTCTTACCCAATCGGCCCTGTCGCATCAGCTTAAAGAATTGGAGTCGCGGCTTGAGTGCGAATTATTTATTCGCAAGAGTAGGCCTTTACGTTTTAGTGAAGCAGGCAAGCGTCTACTTGTGTTGGCTGATGATGTGATTAACAAAGTGAGTGAGGCTGAGCGTGATGTAAAAAAATTAATTCACGGTGAGGCGGGTCGTTTATTTATGGCGATTGAGTGTCACAGTTGTTTTAACTGGCTGATGCCAACCATCGATATATTTCGCAATCAATGGCCCGCCATCGAATTGGATTTTTCCGGTGGTTTTACCTTTGAGCCATTACCTGCGCTCGCACAAGGTGATATCGATCTGGTAATTACTTCTGATCCGCAACCTATTAAAGGCGTGCGATACGTGCCTTTATTTTCATACGAAATGCATATTGCTATAGCTAACAATCACGCGCTTATCGAGAAAAACTTTTTAGAGCCGCAAGATTTAGCGAGCCAAACAATTATCACTTACCCGGTTGATCGCAATCGCCTGGATGTATTCAATCAATTTCTAACCCCCGCCGGAATAGAGCCGCTTGCCGTACGCACATCGGAATTAACATTAATGATGGTGCAGCTTGTTGCCAGCGGCCGTGGCGTCTGTGCGTTACCGAATTGGGTGTTGGCAGAGTATGCAGAAAAACAATTAATCAGTGTGCGCTCAGCAGGTGTAAAAGGCATTTGGCCAACACTCTATGCAGCCATCCGTGACGAACAAATTAACACTGGGTATGTACAGGATTTTTTAAAATTAGCAAAGGCGCATTGTTTGAAAAATTTGCAAGGTGTTAAACCTGTTCAAGACGCGCGTGTTGAAGCATAAAGTGAGCCGCATAAATGAGGGTTTAGGTGTCTAATTGAGCGGAGTTTTAACACTTTTGATGTTTGTATTCTAAGCTAAATCATACATTCTTATTATGAAAACAGGATGGTATAGAAATGTTTAGCATGCTAACCATTAAAAGTAAGTTAATTGGATTGACGCTGCTTGGGTTAATAATCACTGCAATTGTGGGTGGTTACAGTTACAGCAGCATCCTTAACCTGCGCACCGCAATGAATAACATAGTATTGAGTTCAACGATTCTTCGTAATCATATGTTTGCAGATATGATGCACGATGCATTGAATTCAGATGTAAATGCGGCCCTGATTGCCGCGGAGAACCCAAATGGGGGCGAGATTAACACTGTCGAAAAAGAACTAAAGGAACACTCCAAATTATTTACTGAAACGCTCGCTAAAAATGATTCCTTGATTACCGATCGTAAAACCCACGAGGCATTAATAAAAACCTTACCTGCATTACGTAACTACATTGCCAGTGCCAATACTATTGTGCAAACCGCAAAAACCAATCGCCAAAGTGCAATTGGTATGATGAACGAATTCCATAGGATTTTCACTGTATTGGAAATTGAAATGGAAAGCATGACAGCATTAATTGAAGCGAACGTTGCTTTAACACAACGTGTAGCGGAAGACGAAGAAAACAAATCCGCGAGGGTGTTAATTATTATTTCGATAATTGGCACTATAGTTATGTTTTTGGGCTCGCAGATTGTTATTAAAAATATCATTGCAGCACTTGAGCGACTGGTGCATGTTTCAGAGCGCGTAGCCTCGGGAGATCTCACTGTCAATATTAACACTGCAGACAAGGACGAGCTTGGTGCACTTGCACGCGCGATGGAAAAAATGCGCACGAATTTACTCAGTGTTATTTCACAAATTAGTGCGACATCATCCAAATTGTTAAAATCAGTTGAAGATATTGCGGTAGAAACTCGCGCGGCTTCAAATCACATGTTGAGTCAACGCTCAGAAACAGAACAGGTCGCAGCGGCCATGAATGAAATGACGGCTACTGTGCACGAAGTTTCAAATAATATTTTAGCGACTGCCAACTCGGCGCAAAAAGCAGCGGAAGAAACCAGTATGGGCGCAAAAATAGTGGAAGAGGCGGTGAAATCTATTACTATTTTGGCGGATCAGATTAGTTCGGCGTCGGAAATTATTAACCGGGTGGAAAATAACAGCCACAATATTTCTTCGGTGGTGGATGTTATTAAGAACATTGCAGAGCAAACCAATCTATTAGCGCTTAATGCTGCTATTGAGGCGGCACGGGCTGGAGAGCAGGGCAGGGGGTTTGCCGTAGTGGCTGATGAGGTTCGAACTCTCGCCAGCCGCACGCAACAATCAACCGGCGAAATTAATGAAATGATCAGTCAGTTACAACTTGAATCAAAGTCTTCTGTGGGAGCGATGAATAAAAGCTGTGAGCAGGCCGGAGTTGTAGTGAGCAAAGCGGAAAATGCAGGTCAATCGCTCAACACTATAGCGCGGACAGTATCGTGTATCTCTGAGCTAAGTGCGCAAATTGCTACGGCTGCGGAAGAGCAAACAGCTGTGTCAGAAGAAATTAACCGCAATATTGTTCATATCAATGAAGCGACTATTTTCACTGCGGATGGCACACAAAAAACCACAGAAGCGATTAATCAACTGCAAAAAATTACGAATGATTTACAGCAGTTAGTGAAGCAGTTTAAGGTATAAGGTTCAAAAATTTAGCAGAATTTTTAATTAGGAATAAAAGATAAAGATAGAGTTTTTAATAAAACCTCCAGATAAAAAAATACCGGAACTACGTCCGGCATTTTTTACAAACCTTTCAGTTTTTACGCGAGCACTTTCAAAGCTGCATCATAGTTTGGCTCTTCAGCAATTTCGCTTACCAATTCTGTGTGCAAAACCTTGCCATCAGTGCCTACCACTACTACAGCGCGAGCTGTCAGCCCTGCCAATGGGCCATCAACTAATTTCACGCCGTATTTTGAAGCAAAATCAGAGCGGAATGCCGATGCAGGAATAACATTGTTTAAACCTTCAGCACCGCAAAAGCGCGCCAACGCAAAAGGTAAATCCTGGGACGCACATACCACAACGGTATTCTCCAGCTTGCTTGCTTGTTCATTAAAAGTGCGAACAGATTGTGCGCAGGTTGGTGTATCAACGCTTGGGAAAATATTCAACACAACACGTTTGCCTGCAAGGCTGTCGCCGGTGACTTCAGACAAATCAGTTTTAACCAAATTGAACGCGGGAGCTTTGCTGCCAACAGCAGGAAGGTCGGCGTTAGTATTAAATGGATTGCCTTTGAGGGTAACTTTAGCCATGGGGAGCTCCTTTGAGAGAAATTTTAGGAAGTGTTTTTGAGTGAACCTAGTTGATGGAGGCTCGAGTGTAAATTACAAGGGTAGTGTTGGTAAATTTGTAGGACGATTAATAAACAAATTGCGTTAAACGTTATTGTCTTTGTCCGTCAATTCACGTTGTGTCTTGCGTTTGTTCCATGCTCTGGCGACATGTAAGCGCCAGAATATCTGCATCACAAAATAACCGATCGCGCCGGATAAAAGGCCGGTGATTAAAAGCCCTAATAACAAGGGCTTCCAGATATCACCGATGCTTTTTATCAGCCAATGCCAACTGTCGGTGAAATTACCCGAGCATAATTGATCCCACACCTGACTGGCACTTGCTGTTAATCCTTCGTAGCTAAAACTGGGATGATTCAACAGCGGATCAGATTGCAATACAAAAGCACCTAACTTGTAACTCAAAAGCAGGATGAACGGCGTGGTGAAGGGATTACTGACCCATGTAAGCGCAACGGCAATAGGAAGATTGCAGCGAAATACAAATGCAGCCAGAGCAGCTAAGGGCATTTGTCCGGGCACGGGAAGAATCGCAATCAACAGCCCCCAAAAAAATGCCACTGAAACCGAATGACGATTCAAGTGAAACAAGTTGGGGTCGTGCAGGAATTTCTCGAACCGGCGTAATGTTGGATTATTCTTAATCGTTTCGGGCGTCGGTATGAAACGTTTAAGTAAATTGCGCGCCATCAGATAATCACTGGTTTTGGAAAAGGTGGCGGCATTATGCATAAGTTTAGTGTCAGGTTCTATCCTCAAGTCACTTTGATGGTGCTCTCACTCACATAAGACCGCGTTCACACTCCATTTTTAATTGGCCGTTAATGACGTTTTCTATATAGTCGCGACCGCTGGGAGTGCGCGGTGTGGGCTTTAACTGCTGCTAACGGCGTAGTAGAAATGATGGTGATTTTGAGTGTATCAGCAAGGTGAGCATATGAGCATTAATGAACTATGGGTTGTCTGCCTGGAGCCAGATTGCGCTGATGCTGCGCAAATATTGGCCACTACACTTCACCAACCACTTAAATTTGATATTGATATAGCAACGCTTGAATCGCCTGAATTCGTTATCGTGTTTGATAATCAGGGCGTGTCTTTGCAGCAAACTGGCCGTAAAGCACCAGGGCCCATACGAGCAGAATTTGTGGAAGGCGCTGTTGATCATCGTAGAAAGTTTGGTGGCGGTAAGGGTCAGATGATTGCAAAAGCTGTGGGCGTAAAAGCGGGCGTCTATCCAAGGGTCCTGGATGCAACGGCGGGGCTAGGTAAAGACGCATTTGTGTTGGCCACTTTGGGTTGTAAGTTACACATGCTCGAGCGTTCGCCAGTGGTACATGCACTTTTGCAGGATGGATTGATAAGGGCACGCGAAGCGTCGTTAGGTGACGACCAGGAACTCGCACAAATTCTCGCGCGTATGCAATTGTTCTCGGTGGACAGTCAGGACTATTTACATCAAATATCGGACACTGACCGCCCCGATGTTGTCTACCTTGACCCTATGTTTCCCGATCGCCAAAAAGCAGCAGATGTAAAAAAAGAAATGGCTGCCTTTCATCATCTTGTTGGGAAAGATGAAGACGCAGATGCGCTTTTAGAAAAAGCACTTGCGGTAGCAATTTATCGTGTGGTTGTGAAGCGCCCCCGCAAGGCTCCCTTTATCGCTAATAGGACGCCGTCGTATCAGTTAGAAGGAAAGTCCAGCCGCTACGATATCTACACCATAAAAAAAATGCCTGAACACTTGTACTAAAAACTATTTCTATCCATATTCGCTGCGATGAATATTGCGACACGGATAGAAAAATCTGCAGAAATTATGCGCTAGTTTCGCAAATAACTATCACTTCCTTTTTTTTGCATTGTATTACCATTTTTTCTGGTTAGTCTTGGCAGCGCGATTGATTGATCACTACTTCAATTCCGCCCAGTCAGCAGTCGGTAGCGCGAATCTCAACCATTTAATAATCTATAACGAGGTTTATATGCTTGGTCTACGCAACATGCGTGAGCTCCTGTCGGCTCATGACGTTATACGTTTGCCAAAAACGCCGGGGCGAGCAAAAGGCTCACTTGCAATAGGTGCACTCATCCTTACTTCTTTATGCTGGTCCTCTGCGCAGGCTGCGCGCCAGGCAGAATATTTGGACCGCGGAGTAGTGGCTATGCCATCGGGTAGCGGGGTTTATATTGGCTGGAGAATGTTAGGTGATGACCCCGGCAACATCTCCTTCAATGTTTATCGTAACGGTACAAAAATTACCTCCAGTCCCGTTACCAATAGCACCAACTATTACGACTCCAACGGTACTACCAACGCTGCTTACACCATCAGACCGGTCATTAACGGCACCGAATTTACCGCAAACGCCGCTAAAGCCAGCTGGACAAATCCTTACTTGCTTGTGAACTTGCAGAAACCATCCGACGGTACAACGCCAAGCGGTGAATATTATTCTTACTCGCCCAATGATTTGAGCGTTGGCGATCTGGATGGCGATGGCCAGTATGAAATTATCGTTAAGTGGGACCCATCCAACGCCAAAGACAACGCCCAAAGCGGTTATACGGGTAATGTTTTTATTGATGCTTACAAACTTAACGGCAATCGCCTGTGGCGGATCGACCTTGGCAAAAATATTCGTGCCGGTGCGCACTACACACAGTTTATGGTGTTCGACCTGGATGGTGATGGAAAAGCAGAAGTTGCTATGAAAACCGCTCCTGGAACGCGCGATGCCTACGGGACTGTTCTCGGCGGAAGCAATGCCTATGCGGATTATCGCAACTCAAGTGGCTATATTTTATCTGGCCCGGAATACCTGACTATCTTTAATGGCGAATCAGGCGCGGCTATGGCCACAACTGATTACGTACCCGCACGCGGAACCGTGAGTTCGTGGGGTGACAACTACGGTAACCGTGTTGATCGTTTTCTGGGTGGCATCGCTTATCTTGATGGCTCGCGCCCCAGTTTGATCATGAGCCGTGGTTATTACACACGTGCAGTCGTGGCCGCATGGGACTGGCGCAACGGCCAATTGAGCCAACGTTGGGTATTCGACAGCAATAACGGCGGTAGTGCAGTTGCCGGCCAAGGTGCTCATACATTGAGTGTTGGCGATGTTGATGGCGATGGTAGAGACGAGATCGTCTATGGCGCTGCAACCATTGATGACAATGGCCGGATGCTTTATAGCACCAATCTTTGCCATGGCGATGCCTTGCATCTCGGCGACCTTGATCCTACCCGTTCCGGTCTGGAAATATTTATGGTGCATGAGTCGCCCAGTTGCTACGGCAATTACGGGGCGGAAATGCATGATGCTAAAACCGGTTCAATTTTATGGGGCGTATCTGGCGGCGGTGCAGATGTTGGCCGCGGAGTGAGTATGGATGTAGACCCACGCTATGCCGGCAACGAAAATTGGGCATCGGTAGGTGGACTTTATAGCGCTAGAGGGCAACAGATTTCTTCTTCAAAGCCCAACTCCACAAATTTCAGTGTCTTGTGGGATGCGGATCTACTCGCCGAGCAGCTCAACAACACCATGATCAATAAATGGAATTACTCAGGTAACACTGACAATCGCCTGCTCACGGCTTACAACTACGGCGCAGCAACGAACAACGGCACCAAGGCGACGCCAGGTCTATCAGCAGACATTTTGGGAGACTGGCGCGAAGAGGTGATCTGGCGGGTGGACAATAATTATCAACTGATTATTTTCTCCACTACGGCGGTTACTTCTAATAAGTTGCGCACCTTGATGCACGACTCACAATATCGTCAGGAGATTGCCCGTCAAAACGTCGGTTACAACCAGCCTCCGCATACTAGCTTTTTTCTGGGTGAGGGCATGGCTACACCCGCAGCACCGAGTTTGTATTTTGTAGGCACAAATCCTAACTCCACGGCGCCAATAAGCAGCAGCTCAAGTTCGGTGACGTCAAGCGTTGTCAGTTCGCTACCGGTGAGTTCGTCCAGCCGGTCTGCATCTTCGTTGGTTAGTTCCAGTGTATCTTCCCGCTCGCCCTCGTCGTCGCTAGCGTCTTCGTCAGTAGTGTCGTCATCAATATCTTCATCATCTATTTCCTCTTCATCAGTGGCGTCCAGTCTAGCCAACTCGTCGTCATCACAATCTAACAGTGGCGCGACGTGTACCTATGTAATTACGAATCAATGGGTCACGGGCTACACCGCAGCTATTCGTATCTTTAATAAAGGAAGCTCTGCGATAAACGGCTGGACCGTGAATTGGGCATACAGTACCGGTACCAACGTAACCGGCAGTTGGAATACGGTTCTGACCGGCTCTAATCCTTACAGCGCTTCTGGATTGAGCTGGAATTCTACTATCAACCCAGGCCAAACCGTTGAGTTTGGGTTCCAGGGTAACCAGCCAGTCAATGCTAATGAGACCCCTAAAGTCACAGGAAGTATTTGTAACTAACCCATTGGTTATGGTCCTGCTAAAAACGGTCACCGAGAGGTGGCCGTTTTTTTTGCGGAAAATATTCACAGGCTTTCATTGAAGCAGGGTTTATAATCAAACTACACAATTTTTCACGTGATATACGCATGATATTTTTTGAAGATGACCGGCTGGATGCAATTGCGGATGAGCTGGTGGCCAAGGGCTATCTCATTATTAATAATGCTTTGCCCGAATCTTTGTTATGGGGATTATTGAAACATTTTAATGAGTTGCACGAAGATGAATTTAAAGCGGCTGGCATTGGGCGTCGTTCCGGTTTTCAGCAAGAAGCAGAAATTCGTTCCGATAACATTCATTGGATAACTGCCACTACCGAAACAACTGCTGAATTTTTACGATGGATGGAATCATTACGGGTAGGAATCAATCGCCGCTTGTTTATGGGGGTGAGTGATTATGAATGCCATTTTGCACATTACCCCGTTGGTGCTTTTTATAAAAAGCATGTCGATGCTTTTCGCGCACATACATCGGGGCACACCAATACTAATCGTGTGCTATCAACAGTGCTTTATCTAAACCAAACCTGGCAGAGAGATAATGGTGGAGAGTTAGTTGTGTACGCTGAAGGCGACGAGCAAGTGTTGGAAAAAGTATTACCGGAGTTTGGCCGATTAGTGATTTTTTTAAGTGAAAAATTTCCCCACGAAGTTTTACCGGCAAATCGTGAGCGCAAAAGTATTGCTGGCTGGTTTCGTGTTAATGAGGGCTAGTTAATTAGCGCTGTTAAATCAGAAAAACGTTAAATCGAGAAAACTAATGGGTAATGTACTTCCTTTTAAACGACCTTCACCTTTTGAAACACACAAAGGTAAATCATTGTGCAAAAGCGGATTTCATAAATGGAAAATAAAAACCGATAAAAAGTTTGATGTGAAAGAAGGGAAATTAGTAACAGTGTTTGAATGTGAGCGTTGCGGCGCAACAAAAGTAGAGGCTAGATAAGATTTATTATTTTGTGAGATCGGATTAGCGGTGGATTTGTAGGATAGGTTGGTGCATGTCACCGGCTTTTACGCCGGTGACATGACATCTTAATGGTGGTGATGACCGCCAGCGCCATGAGCATGGCCGTGTTCCAATTCTTCTGCAGAAGCTGCGCGAATATCTGCAACTTCAACATCAAATGTTAAATCAACGCCAGCCAAAGGATGATTGCCGTCGATGGTAACATTGTCGCCTTCAACACTAGTCACTGTCACAACTTGCAAACCGTGTTCAGTTTCAGCATGAAATTCCATGCCCACTTCAATATTGTCGATTCCGCTAAACATGTTTGACGGTAGTTGTTGCACCATACTGTCGTCGCGTACACCGTAAGCTTCAGCTGCAGGAATACTCACCGTAAACTTGTCCCCAACCGTTTTGCCGAGCAAGGCTTTTTCCAAACCAGGAATAATATTGCCCGCACCGTGCAAGTAAGCCAATGGCTCCTGACCTTCTGATGTGTCAATAACTTTCCCCTGACCATCGGTAAGGGTGTAGTGAATGCTGGCAACGCTATTTGGCGAAATATTCATAAAAGATTTTTCCTAAAAATAAAAATGTAAAAATGTAAATTAAACGTTAAAAATGTTCTATCACCTTGCCATTGATTGAGGCTTTACTGATGTAGATGGTGTAGGAGGAACCATTTTCTTCCTGCTGCATGCGCACAAGCAGGTATTGGAAGTCTTTTGCAAACCATGCGTAAGTAACCAGGTCGTCATTTTCACGTGAGCGTTTAAGCTTTACGGTTTTAACCTCGCCAAGCGGCGTTGAGAGAGTTTCTTCACCGACGATTTCGAATACATAGTTCCTGATTTTACGAGTGTTGGTCACTGAATAGGAAAATTGAGTTTTACCTGCGATTAAATCCTGATTCAGTTGCACCTGATAACTCAAACTATCATGGAGTTTTTTGTTGGCATCGAGATCAGTTATCTGGTTTTTCTTGGTGTTGTTGAGCTTTAAATTTGCCCAATCAAAGAACAATTCGTCGTCGCGGTTATTGCCCAGGCCTTTACGTTTGTAAGTGTAATGATGCGGCACCACACGCTTTTCATTTTCCAGCCAGCTTATTTCGGTCGTTTCGGCGACTCTTCCGACGGAGGAATCGGCATTAAATAAATATTGGTAATTGCCGTTTGGCAATAGATTGAGTTTGCTAGTGACTGTGATATTAAAACCGTAAAGCTTTGCACTGTAAGTGTTGTCAAAGGTCGATAACGTTGGGTTTGCGTGAAGGGTAGCTGCGAAGCTAATGCCAAGTAAAGTTATTAACCATTGATTCAAGCGCATAGATGGACTCCTCAGGTTTCATCGGACCATATTTGGAAGCCCGATGAGGACAAAGGTTCACCTTTTAACACACTTTTGCCGTCAATCATTCGTAAATCACCCTCTGCAAACCATTTAACCGCCAACGGATATATCACGTGTTCCTGGCGTTGCACGCGCTTGGCTAAGGTGGTTGCATCGTCGTTGGCGAGTATCGGCACGGACGCCTGAACTATGGCGGGCCCGCCATCCAGCTCGGCTGTTACAAAATGCACAGTCACACCGTGGCGGCTTTCGCGAGCCTCAATAGCGCGCTCATGGGTATGCAACCCCTGAAACTTTGGTAGCAGTGAAGGATGAATGTTGAGCATCTTCCCGTGATAGTGCTGGGTAAATTCGGCGGTGAGGATGCGCATAAATCCAGCAAGCACGATCAGATCCGGCTCGTAGGAATCAATTTTTTCCATAAGCGCACGATCGAAATGCTCGCGGTGAGCATAAGTTTTGTGGTCGAGCACTTCAGCGGGAATATTAGCCTTGATAGCACGCTCCAAACCTAAAACGTCGGGACGGTTGCTGATAACTGCTACGATTTCGACAGGAAGTTCTCCCGCTGCTACACCCTCTATCAGCGCTTGAAGATTACTGCCGCTACCGGATATGAGAACGACAACACGGGCTTTTGGTCTAGCTGACATCCCTACAAGCCTTGTAAATCAACACGTGGCTCATCACCTACCGCTTTTGCGATATATCCCACTACAAAAGGAGTTTCGCCAGCGGCTTTTAAAATCGCCAGGGCATTGTCTTTTTCGCTCGCAGGAACCGCAATCACCATACCTACACCGCAGTTAAACGTTCGGTACATTTCACGAATGTTCACATTTCCACCGCGTTGCAGAAATTGGAATATCGGTGGGAAAGTCCAGCTTTTGGTGTCGATAACGGCCTTGCAGTCATCAGGCAATACTCGTGGAATATTTTCAGTCAAACCACCGCCGGTAATATGCGCCATGGCATTCACTTGAGATTCTTTAATCAACTTCAATACTGATTTAACGTAAATCCGGGTAGGTTCCATCAATGCATCACTTAATGGACGACCGCCGCAATCCTGAGTCAGGTCTGCTTTAGAAACTTCGATAATCTTGCGGATCAAGGAGTAACCGTTAGAATGTGGGCCACTTGAAGTTAACGCGATGAGCGCATCGCCAGCTTTAACCTTGCTGCCATCAATAATTTCAGACTTTTCGACCACGCCGGTACAGAAACCTGCCAGATCGTAATCTTCGCCTTCATACATGCCTGGCATTTCAGCCGTTTCGCCACCAACCAATGCGCAACCAGCGAGTTCACAGCCATCGCCAATTCCAGAAACGACCGATGCAGCTACATCCACATTGAGTTTACCTGTGGCGTAATAGTCGAGGAAAAACAGCGGTTCCGCACCAGTAACCACGAGGTCATTTACACACATGGCAACCAGGTCAATACCGATGGTGTCGTGTTTATTGAGTGTCATTGCGAGGCGCAACTTGGTACCTACACCGTCAGTGCCAGATACCAATACTGGCTGGCGATAACCCGCAGGAATTTCTACCAAAGACGCGAAACCACCTAATCCGCCCATAACTTCCGGGCGTTTTGTGCGTTTAGCAACGCTTTTTATGCGTTCCACCAGAGCGTCACCGGCTTCAATATCAACACCAGCATCTTTATAGCTTAGGGATGGTGCGGAATTAACGGATGGATTGGAGTTGTGTTGGTCGCTCATAGATGGCTCTCAGGCTGATGCAGTCGGAGTAATAACTCTCGTTGGTAACTGGGGGGTGTGCAAAAAAGGTCGCCATTCTAACAGTTTGCGCTGGCTTTGTGGTTCGTAGGGGGTAAATATTTGGCGCTGGGGCGGCTAGTATCCACAGCCCAACATGAGTTGGCTTTGGATACTAGCTTTGCGGATTATTAAAAGCAGATATCAACAATTAGATTGCTAAACAGCGGCAAGCAACGACAAGCCAAGCGAAAACAGATTTTGATTTTTTTCCTGCAGGCTGCGAATTTTGGTGAATGTATCCCAGCCCCAAGCTTTTGCTTTGTCGCGCCATGCTTGTTTGCCGATAGGCGCTGGATTCATACCGACTCTACTCAGGACTTTTCTGGCAATTCCATTAAACCTGAGGGCTTTGCGCCATGCATTATTTTGTTCAGTATTAAAGAATATCGCCATGGATATAGATACATCTTCACTCCCATTGCGTACATGGTGGCCGGCCAAAAATGGAATATGTATAGCTTCGCCTGGTTTAAATTCAAACCGGCTTCCGAGTGCGTCTATCTCATCATTAAATGGCAGCTTGGTATTGGCGTAAGCCATATAGGCTTCATGGTGCTTCGCCGTCACAGCGCGCTCATCCCATTGCGGAAAAACGCTGACGTGTTTGCTGCCGCGAAATTGCATTAAAAAATTGGAATAGCGATCAATATGGAATGGCGTGACGCTATTCGGTGAAGCGATAAATAGAAATAGCCGCGGGTCTATTGCCTCTTTACCTATTCCCAATCGGCGCATGATTGACTCAACGTCTTCCACCAATTGACGTTTAATAGGTGCGAATGATGGGTGCACATCCGGATGGTTCACCATGATATAAGAATTGGATGTACGAATATTTTCAATGATGTCCTCAAGCTTGAGTTTCGATGTTCCATTCTCAAGTGTCTTTTCAAAATCATCATTTATGTCAAGTAAACCTTTAGAAAACTCCACTCTCCCAGCAGGAAGCTCGGGAAGCACGCGCGCGAGATTTTCCAGGCTCAACGACGGGTGCCCTAAGAGTTTGTGATTAAATTTAAACGCGGCGCTATCTAACTGGTCGAGCGCCTCGTTGTCTTCAAAAGATTCCATACGTGCTCCTTGGGTAGGTTGATCGATGTTTTCTTGTATATTTAGGCGACAGCGATGTCATAAAACCACGTTGTTGATTTTGATGTCAACGGCTTTTGAGGTGATTATTAAAGCAAGTGTTCAAGAGTGAGGCTTGAATCGGACAAACCGCGATGACTAGTTGTGGGTGTTAGATAACTGTAATTTCCGGTTTTAAAGCGTTAAATAACTCTCAGGTGTTCGGCTGTAAATCGCACTCTAAGCGACAAGCGAACAAGTCGATAGGTTCAATTTAATTATCTGCAGGAGTCGAAAATGGAAGACAGTTCGCATAACATCACAACTTTATTTGACCAACTTGGGCTTCCTTCTTCTGACGAAGCCATCGAAGCTTTTATCAATGAACATCGTCCACTTGATCCCTCAATGCATTTGAGTAAGGCGCCTTTTTGGACGCCTAGCCAGGCGCAGTTTTTGGGAGAGCAAACAAAAGCAGATGCGGACTGGGTGATGGTGATTGATAAATTGGATACGAGTTTGCGCCAGCAATAAGCTTGCTACTTGCCGGTAAGGGTCTTCGGGTTTAGTAAGCGTTCAAGTTCTAACCGCGCTAAATCGGTTTCTTCTTCGGCAACATCAATAATATTGCGCCCACTTTGATAGGCTTTTTTTGCGATTGCAGCTGCATTTTCGTAACCAATAATTGAATTTAGTGCTGTCACTAAAATTGGATTTTTTGCGAGTGCTTTATCAATATTGGCTTGATTTACCGTAAAACTGGCGATAGCGTTTTCTGATAATTGGTTACAAGCGTTGCTAAGTAGCTCAATGGATTGCAACAAATTGTAAGCGATTAAAGGCAGCATAACGTTCAATTGAAAATTTCCTGATTGCCCCGCAACGGCGATGCTCGCATCATTACCAATCACTTGTGCGCATACCATGCACACCGCTTCGGGTATCACCGGATTTACTTTGCCCGGCATAATAGATGAACCCGGTTGCAGTGCTTGCAAACTGATTTCAGCAATTCCTGCTAAAGGCCCTGAGTTCATCCAACGTAAATCATTGCAGATTTTCATTAAACTCACGGCAAGTGTTTTCAATTGGCCAGAAATAGCAACGGCCGTATCCTGTGCGCTCATTAATGCAAAGAAATTATCTGCTGGCGTGAAAGGAAGGCCAGTATTTTCACTTAATTTTTCTGCAAATAATTTTGCAAATTTCGGATGCGCATTTACGCCTGTGCCAACGGCTGTTCCGCCTTGAGCGAGTTGTAATAGTTGCGGTAACGCAGTTTGTAAACGCACGTAATTACTTTCGATTTGACTTGCCCAGCCACTTATTTCCTGCCCAAATGTGAGCGGCATGGCGTCCATTAAATGAGTGCGTCCGGTTTTTACAATCCCCTGCAGTTGTTCCGCCTTTCCTAATAAACTGGTATGTAAATTTTCTAGCGCTGGAATTAGCCGCTGATCAAAAGCCAGTGCAGCGCTTATATGAATCGCACTTGGAATGGTGTCATTACTGCTTTGGCTCATATTCACATGGTCATTAGCATGAACCTTTTGCGAATCAGTTTTATTAGCGAGATGTGCAATCACCTCATTAACATTCATGTTTGTGCTGGTTCCAGATCCCGTCTGGAAAACATCCAGTGGGAATTGGTCAGCATACTCACCTGCGATAAGCGCATCACTCGCACGAATAATTGCGTAGGCAATTTTTGCATCCAGCAGTCCAATCTCCAAATTTGTTTGTGCAGCCGCTTTTTTTATTTGCGCAATCGCATGAATAAAACGCGCGGGCAATCGCAAATCACTGAGCCCAAAATTATCCAGAGCCCTTTGTGTTTGTGCGCCATAAAGCGCAGAAGCGGGTACCTGTACCTCACCCATGGTGTCATGTTCCGTTCGGTATTCAGTCATGATGTCGCTCCTGACGAAGAATTTGGACAATAATTAGATCAAATTGCCAAAGCTTAGTTCAAATATGGATTATGGAGAGTTTTGATTAGCTAATTATTTTAATTAGGCACAGTACATTTGGTGCTTTGCTAATCACTTATTTAGCATGGAGCAGGAATAAAAAATTAAGATTTTGAATTTTTATGTGGATTGATCAAATGATGGTTGGAAAGGTATGGACTTAATTATTTTTTGTTCGCTTCGTTTGATAAAAGGGCGGTGCGATGGTGATCGGACTGCCCTTTCTTAAATGTTGTCGAAACTATTTTCAATAGCTACTTTAAATAATCTGAGGGCAATGATTGATCAGCCTATAAGGCTTTGCCAAGTTCGGAAAAACTATTGTTCAGCCACACTTTAATTCGCTGGCGCTCGGTAATATTCAAAGACTCGGTATTATTAGCCGCCGCCCAAAAACTGTAATTACTAAAATCTATTTTTTGCATCAAGCGCGATTGAAGTTTGTTGAGGGTAATAAACTTTGCGTTGCGCTCTTTGGCTTTCGCGAAGGTAGTTGATTGCTTGGCAGCATCGAAATTTTCACCGCGACCCATATTGCACACAATGACAAATTGAACATCTACATGCTGGTGTTTTTGAAGCAATGAGTCTAGCAACCGCATGGAGTCAGCACCGTCATCCATAATGTGCCAGAGAAAAACCTGGTAATCTAATTCTGCAAAAACATCGAAAATTCCGCTGTCTTGAATCCATTGCTCCAACTTACGTGAAGTTTGTGCAGCTAAATCTACAATAATATCGATACCGGGATGCTCTTCGGCGGTAGCGACAATTTGATCCAGGCTATCGAAATCCTCCACAATAATTGGGCTGGCAAAGTCCGCGTAAAAACGCGAGAAAGTTCCGTGAGATTGGTCAGTGTCGAATCCAATAAAGGCTAGATGATTGTCAATAAAATATTGTGCGAGCAAACGAGCGGTTAATGATTTTCCGACGCCACCTTTTTCGCCACCGATAAAATGTACTCTGCCCATTTGTTCTCCGTAATCGTTTGATGAAATTATTTTCAAGAGCAAGGAATGAGCCAATGCGAAAATTCAAGCGGCTCGCAGTTTAGCGGAACGCAGATCTTCCCATATGATTTTTTTGTGGGTGATTTTGGTGCAAGTTGGATTTCAGTTGGTACGCTGAAGTGTTTATTTCGCTATTGAGGTGACAGCAATGTCGTTGCCTCAATAGCCTGATGATCAAACAGAATTAGCGTTCGTAAAAATCCAAATCCCGGCCAAAGGTTTCTTTGTTGAAGTAGAGTGCGATGAGCGTAATCAGCATTACTCCGCCGCCAACATAGTAGAAACTTTTAATTACATCGCCTTGGTTAAGATTCAGCACCAGTGAATAGCACCATGCGAGTGGTACCAATGAGCCTCGAACAAAGTTTGGAATACTTGTGGCAGCTGTTGCTCGCAAGTTGGTGCCGAATTGTTCGGATGCATTGGTAATAAATACCGCCCAGAAGCCTACTGAAAAACCCAATAGCACGATAGCGATGTAGAAAGTAGTGTTGGTAACTGATTCCAGGTTTAAATAAGTGATCATCATGAATGTGCATAGGCCGTAAAAAATCAGGAGTGCTTTTCGACGGCTACGTAATAGTTGGCTTAAACCACCGCAAGCGAAGTCACCCAGCACTAACCCAGCGTAAGCGCCCATAATGCAGTAACTTTGTTGAATGACTCCCTGGACATTTAAAATTTTGCCGATCTCCGGTGCTCTCGCAACTAACAGACCGACTACGAACCACAGCGGTAGCCCAACTAAAACGCAAACAAGCAGACGTACAAACCGCTCGCGGCTGGTGAACATCATGAAAAAGTTTCCCTGGGGAATATTCAACCCATGTGCTTTTGCGAACATATTACTTTCAAACAAACCAAGTCGTAAAAATAGTAGGGCGATCCCTAACAACCCGCCGATGATGTAACAGTTCTGCCAGCTAACATATTGGGAGATAAGGCCAGCAAACACTGCGCCTGCCACACCTACGGAAGCAACAATCATAGTTCCGATACCGCGTTTGTCTTTGTGCATTAACTCGGTCACTAGTGTGATGCCTGCGCCTAGTTCCCCGGCCAATCCCACACCGGCGATAAAGCGCAATATTTCATAGGTTGTCATGTTGGTGACAAAGGCGTTTAACAGGTTAGCTACGGAGTAGAGAATAATGCTGCCAAACAACACCGCCAGGCGGCCTTTTTTATCGCCGATAACGCCCCAAAGCACGCCTCCAATCAACATGCCCAGCATTTGTAAGTCCAGCAGGTGTTGAAATTTTTCGAGGAGAATGGGTTGACCTTCCCACTGAGGGTAAAGCTCAATCAAGCTTTGTTTACCGATAATTAAAAACAGTAGTAAGTCGTATATGTCCACGAAGTAGCCAAGCGCGGCCACAAGGATAGTGATGTTAATAACTTTAGCGTTTGCTGTGCTCATGGTTTTATCTTTATTGGATGAGGGAAAATAAATGGGCGCATTGTACAAAAAAATGTGCTGCTTACACCTATTTTCTGTTCGTCTGGTTTATATTCGCGATCTCTACGGAAGCTTTACATCTTTGAAGGGCCGGCAAGCCTGATACAATGTCGCCCAAATTATCAATAGTCTTAGATTCAGACTGGCGGAGTTCGTTGTGGTCAAAATTTTAGTATTAGCATTGAGTTTGTTAATGACGAGCGCATGGGCGCAATCGCCTTTGGATGCTTATCGCGTAGAGGCTGAGGTGGCCAATCAATCGGAACTAGAACGTGTTAAGGCCGCCAAAGCTAATTTGGGCGAGGTGATCACGCGTGTGCTGGGTGATTCTGCGGCCTTGCAACATCCGCTTGTGCGTGAAGCTATTAATGACGCACCGAATTATCTTTCGAAATTCAGTTACAGCTCAGACACCACGCTCGTATTAAATTATTCCCCACAAGCAATACAAACACTGTTACAACGCGCACAGCTGATTGCTGTCAATGCGAGCACTGCTAGTGGGTTAACAGTTTACGTAGTGGGCGTTCAGGACTTTACGGCATTTAAACAAGTCCAGCTTTATTTGAAAACGATTGGTGTAGTGCGCAACGTAAATTTAGTGAGTGTTGATAAAGATATTTTGCAATTTAACTTATTGCTGGATGGCGATGAGCAATTGCTCACGACAACAATAGCTGCGGGTAACAGGTTGCAACTTGTCGAAGGCGACCCACAGCAACCACTAAGTTTTCGCTGGCAGAATTGATAGGTTGTAGATAATGATCCCGCAACAACTTTCACTGGGTGTCAGTTTGAATGATGATGCCACTTTTGAAAATTTTTATGCTCCCACTGAAACAACTAATGCGCAAATCCTATCGGCTTTGCAGCAACAAATAGAAAATGCAAACGAGCCTTTTATTTTCCTGTGGGGAGCGCCAGGCTCTGGCTTAACACATCTACTGCAGGGTGCTTGCCATTATGCCGACACCTTGGGGAAAACCTTTCAATATTTTCCGTTGCGAGACTTAGCCGGTTATGCGCCAGAAGAATTATTCAGTGGGTTGGAAACGCTGGATCTTATTGTGTTGGATGCGCTGGATGAAGTCATTAATCGCCCTGAGTGGGAACTGGCGTTGTTTAATTTATTTAACCGACTGCGCGATGCTGGTAAATTATTATTGGTGGCAGCGATACATGGCCCACAAGAGTTGGCAGTGAATTTGCCGGATTTAAAGTCGCGATTGCAGTGGGGAGCCGTTTTCCATGTACATACGCTTGACGACGAACAAAAGCAGGCGGCTTTACAATTTCGTGCGCGTGCACGTGGTTTGGAATTAAGCGATGAAGTTGCGGCTTTCATCATCCAACGTTTACCGCGTGATATGAATGAATTGTTTTGGCAATTGAATCGCCTGGATCACGCATCGCTTGCCGAACAACGCAAGCTGACGATTCCTTTTGTTAAGAAAATTTTAGGGCTGTAAATTATGATTCACCGGGCTAAGAGTTTTCTCTTGTTGGCATTCTCTATTGCGATAGCTTTTTCATCCTCGGCAAGTGAGACAAAGATGTCACCAAAAGATATCTCAACTATTGAATCTAACATTGCCCTACCTAAAGGCGCACATCCATTAGCAGCCTACAGTAGATACTATTTTATTACGCATGTAGATGGCCTGAATCAATTGATTGGATATTACTTTTATGAAAACGCTAAAAATCCCGGTATTCATTGGATTCAACCTAACTCGCTTCCCATGATGGCAGACGGTGGTTGCCGGGTTGTTCATATAGAATATGATTTGATAAATAAAAAGCTATTAAAAGCTAGGTGCAACGGTGAGGCTTAATGCTGAACGCTAGTATAAAAAATTAGCATCATTCGAAATGAAATAGTTAGGCTAAACTTCAACGTATATTTGTTAAGGTCCAACCAAGACGCTTCTTCAATTTCAATAATAACAGGTGGTGTGCGTGGCTAAGGCAACGATTGACGATGTAGCTGCACTCGCAGGCGTTTCAATGAAAACCGTATCACGGGTTATGAATAACGAACCTAATGTTCGTCCTGCAACGCGTGAAAAAGTAACTGCTGCAGTTGCGCAATTAGATTATCGCCCAAATATGTCCGCTCGCAGTTTGGCAGGTAATCGTTCATATCTTCTTGGTCTTTTGTACGGAATTCCATCTGCGCACTATGTGTTAGATATTCAAGAGGGTGTTCTCGATGTTTGTCGTCCGCAGGGTTATGAGCTTTTGGTTCACCCCTGTAATCATCAAGATCCTAACATCACCGAAGAAATCGTCAATTTAATTCGCGATAAACGCATAGACGGCGTCATGCTCACGCCGCCCATCTCTGACAATATGGTATTGATGTACGCTTTAAAACGCATGGCAATTCCGTTTGTGCGCGTTGCTCCAACAGAAAGCAAAAGCCTGTCGCCTTACGTTGAAACTAACGATCAGGAGGCCTCTTACGATATGACCTGCAAACTGATCGCGCTTGGTCATACGCGCATAGGTTTTATTTGTGGTCATCCGGATCACCGCGCGGTGACTTTACGTTTCGATGGTTATAAAGCTGCATTGATTGAAAATGATATTCCCATCGCCAACGATTTGGTTGAGCACGGTTTGAATTCATTTGAGTCTGGCGAGATTTGCGCGCGTAATTTATTGCAAAGAAAATCGCGGCCAACCGCAATTTTTGCAGCGAACGATGATATGGCGGCAGGTGTGATGATGGTTGCTCACCAGCTTGGTATTCAAATTCCGAAAGAGCTTTCCGTGGCCGGTTTTGACGATACTCCCGTTGCTCACCAAATTTGGCCGGCATTGACTACAGTGCGTCAACCGATTCAACCCATGGCAAAAAAGGCCACCGAACTTTTAATAAAACAATTGCGTGGGAAAGACGTACAACTACCAGCTAGTATGTTGAGCTCAAGTATTATTATGCGCGAATCGACCGGTACTGCTCCGAAAAAAATCTGAGTGAATTTTTACTCACTGCTAACTTGCGGGAAGATTTAAGCATTTAAAAAAAACGCCGTGATGAATATCTTATCACGGCGTTTTTGTACCCAACATTAAACAGGTTTTAATTCGCGAGTTTTATGAATCAGCCAAGCTGCTGAGCCAACCAGCGCTGCTTTATCATTTACAATGACTCTGATTGGAATGTCACGAACAAAGTCCTTCATTGGGCCTTTATTCTTGTAGCGCTCTTCAAAGTTTGTTTCACCGAGTATGCTCATAAGTTTCGGTGTTATACCTCCCCCGATGACTACACCGCCTCGGGCACCCGTTGAAACAGCTTTATCACCCGCAACTGCTCCCAATGTATTGCAGAAAGTCACCACTGCTTCGCGACAAATAGCGTCTTCATTCGCCAAACCTTTGGTGCTTACATCAGCAGGTGTATAAGGTTTTGCTTCAACGCCTGCAATGTGGGCCAAGGCGCGATATAAATTTACCAGCCCCGCGCCAGACAGGATGTTTTCAACGGAAACATGGGATTGTTGCGTCAACAAAAAGGATTTGATCGCCAATTCTTTTTCATTGGTGGGTGCAAAGCTCGCATGTCCGCCTTCGGTGGGAATGATTTCCCAACTTCCATCGTCTTCAGGAACCAGTATGGCCATCCCAAAACCTGTACCGGGGCCCATCACAACGATAGGCGCTTTAGGATTTGGATCAGCCGCGTAGAGCACTTTTGTTTCTTCGCTTGAAAGAAAAGGTACAGCGTAAGCAAGCGCGGCGAAGTCGTTAATGACGTGCAAGGTTTTCATGCCGAGCTGGTCGCGCAATTCGCTGATGCTGAATTCCCATTTCAAGTTGGTAATTCTTGCAACACCGTGCTCTATGGGTCCGGCAATCGCAAGACAGGCGTATTTGGGAATATCAATGTTAAGTTCCACGCAACAGGCCTTAACCATGCTGGCGATGTCCTTATAGTTTGCGCATTGCAGCGTGATTTGCTGACTTGTTGTGTAAACCGGTTTGCGGGTATTTTCGACCTGCTCAACCAAGCCGAAGCGAGCGTTGGTGCCGCCGATATCTGCGACCAATAGTAAGCCCATGCGTTTTTCCTCTGTGCATCATTTGTAGGTATAAGTGGTTGGAGGTACTAAGAATGAAAGTTGAAGGAGGATTGTTGAGGACGAATGCCCACAACCATCATTCGGGGTGTGATTATGACCTGTTTTTCAACAACTGGAAGTCTATGGATCGTTGACAGCGCTGTCAATAAACGGTAGCTTGCTTACCCAATATTAGGCGCATTTTGATGTGCCATTCTAGCGAAGTAGTGGTTTATAAGTAGTGATGAATAAAAGTTCGAGTAAAAGTATTTCAGGACGTGTCCAGAGCAATAATCTCTGGGTCAAAATGACCACATCCAACGCATAATAATGAAACTACTCCAATTTCTTTGTTCTTTTTACCGCTTTGAGGATCAGTTCATTCAGATGCTTCCCGGCAGCATCTTTAAAACTCTTTAATGTTTTACCAAAAACGAGCTTGCGCATTAGGCTGTTGATCAAGGTCGATCATAGTTGAAGCGTTGCTTTATCGTATTTGTAGTTATTGATTTGGAGGTTCACGAAAGTGCTTTGGCCCACGCTCGCTCACGCAGTAAAAAAAGATCCCATCATCGAACAAAAGATTGATGAACTCATGGCTCGCATGAGTGTGGAAGAAAAAGTGGGGCAAATGATTCAGCCCGAAATCCGTCATTTAACGGCGCAAGACGTAAAAGACTATCATATAGGTTCGGTACTTAATGGTGGTGGCTCTGTTCCTAACGGAAATCGTTATTCTAAAGCTGCGGATTGGCTCGCTATTGCAGATGCTTATTACGCAGCTTCAATGGACGAAAGCGATGGCAAAGTCGCCATTCCTATCATGTGGGGTACCGACGCAGTTCACGGCGTAGGTAACATCGTCGGAGCAACGCTTTTCCCTCACAATATTGGCTTGGGTGCTACTAACAATCCCGAATTAATTCGTCGCATTGGCGAAATTACGGCGACTGAAATTGCCGTAACAGGTTTGGATTGGGATTTCTCTCCAACAGTAGCAGTTGCACGCGATGATCGCTGGGGGCGCACCTACGAATCTTATTCAGAGCATCCAGAGCTTGTTCGCAAATACGCGGGCAAAATGGTTGAAGGTTTACAAGGCGTTGCCAACACCGACGATTTCCTTTCGAAAACTCGCGTCATTTCAACAGCCAAACATTTCATTGCTGATGGTGGAACACTTAACGGTATCGACCGCGGCAACAGCTTGATCAGTGAAAAAGAATTACGCGATATTCATGCTGCCGGTTATTTCAGTGCGATTGAAGCCGGTGTGCAATCGGTAATGGCATCATTCAATTGCTGGCACGGCGAGCATATGCATGGCCATAAATATTTATTAACCGATGTGCTTAAAGACAAATTAGGTTTTGATGGCTTGGTAGTAGGCGATTGGAACGGCCACGGCTTTGTTGCCGGATGTACGGTTCTCGATTGCCCAGCCGCTATTAATGCAGGTCTGGATATTTTTATGGTGCCGGACCCAGAATGGAAAACACTTTTTAAAAATACCGTTGAGCAAATTAAGTCTGGTGTGATTCCAACCCAGCGTGCTGATGATGCAGTGCGACGTGTTTTGCGCGTTAAACTTCGCGCTGATTTATGGAATAAAGGTTTACCATCCACTCGTCCTTTGTCTGGTAAAGATGAATTGCTCGGTGCACCTGCGCATCGCGAAGTCGCGCGTCAGGCAGTGAGAGAATCCATCGTGTTGTTAAAAAATAAAAATAATCTTTTACCGTTATCACCATCCGCCAATATTTTGGTTGCGGGCGATGGCGCAGACAATATCAGTAAACAAACCGGTGGCTGGTCAGTGAACTGGCAGGGCACTGGAAATACAATGGCCGATTTCCCCGGCGCAACAACATTGTGGTCTGGTCTTGAGGCTGCCGTTAAAGCAGCGGATGGGAAAATTACTCTTAGCCCTGACGGTAATTATCAGCAGAAGCCTGATGTTGCGATTGTTATTTTCGGTGAAGATCCTTATGCAGAAATGCAAGGTGACGTACAAAATCTTTTGTACAAATCCGGTGATACGAAAGATCTCGAGTTACTTCGTAAATTTAAAGCCGACAACATTCCAGTCGTTGCCTTGTTTATCACAGGCCGCCCACTGTGGGTGAATCGTGAGTTGAACGCGTCGGATGCTTTTGCAGTTATTTGGCAGCCAGGCACTGAAGGTGCTGGAATTGCGGATGTTATTTTCAAAACACCGGATGGGAAGAGAAGATTCGATACTACCGGACGTTTAACTTTCTCATGGCCCAAACGCCCTGATCAGGCTCCGCAAAATATCGGCGGTGAGGATTACGATCCACTTTATCCATACGGTTTTGGCTTGAGTTATTCAGACAAAGATGACTTCAGTGATAATTTGTCTGAAGAAGGGATTCAGCACCAAGCGACGACTGATGTGTTGGAATTATTTAAGCGTCGTCCGATGAATCCGTTCAGCATTATTTTGGTGGGTAAAAATAATGATAAGGCCGATTTGAATGGTAATATTGCAACCGTTTCTTCGTTGACAGTAACAACAGTGGATCGCGATGTACAGGAAGATGCTCGTCGCGCGCTGTGGAATGGTACTGGTGAAGGTTTGGTTGCGTTGTCCACGTTGAATCGCCAAGTACTGAGTGATTATTTACATTCCAATTCAGCGTTAATCTTTGATGTTAAAGTTGATGCGGGTCCTAAAGGTAACGCCAAGGTGCGTATAGGTTGCGGCCCTTCATGTTTTACTGAAGTTGATCTTACGGCTCAATTCACGTCCATCGCTACTAAAGGTTGGAAAACTATTAGAGTTGATTTGGTATTGTTCCCCGATGCCGGAACCGACTTTGGTTTAAAGCGTACTCAGGAAGAACTATTTGAATTAGTGCTTGAACCCTTCTCACTTGTTTCTAACGATGAGCTCGATTTGGTCTTCTCTAACGTTCGGATAGAGAAAAATGCGGGTCAAAACGGTAGTGTTCTTGTAGTGTAAATTCGAAAAATTAAAACGCAATGGCGGTAACCTGATAAGTTATTGCTATTCAATTTTGATTTTCATTAAAAGCGAGCCTCAAGGCTCGCTTTTTTTTATGGCAAAAATTTGGGCCGTGCTAGTCAGATGGTATTACGCTATTTCGGGGCACGGTACAGCTTTTTAAATGTTCTGGTCAGGTGCGCTGTTTTTTTTGAAGTCTGGTTCGTTAATTTTTAGTCGATAGCTCACCTGAAAAAAGTGAAATGCTTTTAAATAGCGCAATTTGTACGTCCGATATGCAAATTGTTGGTGCTATTTGGATCGTTGCGTTTATGCAAAATGGAAATTATTAGCGCGGATTTTTTAATTAAATCACCAAGTATGTGCGTTACGAATTTGTGACAAAAAATAATCCGCAAAATAGTTGTTTTTATAAGCGGTTGATTTGCATGAAAAATATGTAAATATTTTAAGCGACTTTTTTGTTTGGCATAGGCCTTGCTCTAGTGAGAATTGCTCATGTCCTAGTATCTAAATTTAACATTAGATAAATATGCGATAGAAATTTATACGTCGCAAAAATAAGACGACCAATACTAACGCTCACTTTTTGGGGAAGGTTTTATGAAAAAATATACTGCGTATCTTTTTTGCGCTGCCGCAGGTTCATTGCTTTTATCAACAACAAGTGTACAAGCAGCGCAAACATTGACAGAAGGTTTGCAAACAGGCAGTACCATTAAATTAAATTTTCGTACACGCTATGAAAATGTGAGTTGGGATGGTTATGAAGATGCAGACGCATTCACCCTGCGCTCGCGTTTGAGCTATCAGTCCGGTGCCTGGAATGGTTTTGCGCTAACGGCGGAAATGGATAATGTTACTGCAATTGATCATGAGGTGGATTATGCCACTTGGCCGGCAGATCCAATTATGGTTAACGGAAAAAAGGCCGCGCCGATTTTCGATCCGAAAGGAACAGATTTAAATCAGGCAATAATTTCTTATTCAACATTTAACAATCAAATCAAATATGGCCGTCAACGTATTGTGCTGGATAACTCGCGCTTTATCGGCAATGTAGGTTGGCGTCAGAACGAGCAAACTTATGACGGCGTTTCATTTACTAACAAATCAATTCGCTACACGAATATTTTTGTTGCGCATATCGATAATGTAAATCGAATTTTTGGAAGCGCTATCCCTGTGCAAGGTGATTACAAGCAGGATACGAATTTATTAAATATAAGTTACACGGGTTTTGAGGCTGGCAAATTAACGGGCTATGCGTATTTAATTGACAATGTGAATGACCTGACGTTGGTAGGTACCGGAGCAGCCACCAATAATGCCGCTGCAATTTCCAGCGATACTTATGGTGTGCGTTGGAGTAGTACTGCAAATCCAGCATTTATGTACACGCTGGAATATGCACAACAAAAAGGTGCAGCCAGCAATCCGTTGGATTACACAGCTGATTACGCACTCGTTGAATTGAGCACTACTCTTGGGGCTTTTATTCCTTTGATTGGCTACGAAGTTTTAGGTTCAGATGATGGCAATAAAGGCTTTGCGACGCCCTTCGCAACGCTACACATGTTTAACGGTTGGGCAGATCGTTTTCTCGCAACACCCAAAGAAGGTTTGAAAGATGCCTACGCGAGTTTGACTACGACTGTTGCGGGTGTTCAGTTAGTCGCGGCTTATCATAAGTATGAAGCCGATGCAAAAAGCCTAGCGGCTGGTACAGCCTTTGGAACAATTATCGATTTCGGTTCGGAATGGAATGTGAGTGCTAGTAAAAAGTTTGGTGCAGTCGTGTACATGGCTAAATTTGCAAAATTTAACAATGGTGATTGGGTACAAAAAATTGGTACGGAATCATTAGTTTCCGATACGACCAAGTTTTGGTTCCAGGCTGATTGGAATTTTTAATGTTGTAGTGATGAATGAAAAATCCCGGTTGTTTTGCAAACGGGATTTTTTTATTTAGTGGTTACTATTTTTATTGTGCTGCTGGATCATTTAATATTCCGCTCATCCTGAGCGTGTCGAAGGATTCGTTTTTACCCTTCGACAAGCTCAGGGCGAACGGTATAGATATCAAAAAGAAATTTATTAATGAGCATCGGGTTTAACATCATTCGTATTTTCATCAGGCATTTCTGATGTCTCAGGAAGTGAAATAATCGATTTATCGACATACCATAATCCGTTTTGCCCAAGTTGTTGCCAGCCCCAGCGAATCCATTTTATTAATGAAGATGCGAGCCAGAGTGACCATAGCAAAATTATAATTTTGTACGTCCAAAGTGGTAGAGAGATCACCCAAGCGGTGGGGAAGGCGGAATCGCTATGGTCCTGATACCAATTCAGGAATCCATCACTTGAGCCATTTCCGGAGACGCGCATATTGGGGTTTCCAAGTAGCCCTTCAGGTATAGTGGCAATGAGTAAACCTAATGCGACGATTGAAAATAAAAACAAAGCAGCTTGTAGAAATTTAAATTTTCGCGCGCTGGATATTCTTGTGAGCGCCCCTCTTTGTTGTAAAGCTATTAGCCAAACCGCAACAACGACAAAGGCTACAAAATTCAGTGTACAAATCCCGAGACTTAAAATTATCCATTCGTAAGGTTTTAGCGGGGTTAATTTACTGCGGCCAAGCGCAAATGCCACCAGTGCAACAATCAACAACATTCCCCAAATTAATACGCTAGGTCCCATCATCGGACCTCCTAGTAAAATTACCCAGCGGTTATCCGGCAAATCGATATTTATCCGCTGATTGCTGCTGCCTTGATCCAGCGTAAACTCAGGTGTCTTGGTAAATATCGACGCGCCTTTTTCGCTATTCCAACGTATAACGACATTTTGTTTTCCAGGGCGTAGCGGAATTTTTATTTGATTATTGGTTGAGCTTGTTGCACTTGTAGAAATTGGTTGATTATCTATCTCAAGCGCAGCCAATGTTGTTTGGGCTGGCAAATTAAACGTGTACTGACCGCCCTGATTCGCGCGAATACTCAAGCTGAGTTGAGCAAGGTTGCTGCGTTCACCCAAGGTATAACTTAAGCGCGCGGAATCTACGGTTATGTAACTACCTTTCGCGGCCTGGGGGCGTGTAATACTTATGTTTAGCTCTTCACCCGGCCATGGTTGCCAGACCGGAAGATTCTCGGCGCTCGCCATCTGTATTGGAGCAATACCTTTAGTATCTGTATGCCAAAGCGCAGAGGTATCCAGCGACCATATCTCCACCCAAGGCACATTTTTAGGTGCTTCCAATTTCAGTGCTGAAGACTGCTTTAGAGTTGAGTTCCAGGAAAAAATTTCCTGATTCGCCTCTAAATGAACTGATACTTTTCCGTTTGCATTTAATTGTGCTGTCAGCGGCGCTTCACCTTCTACAACAGGAATTTCTAAATTAATCGCACCGAATGCTGGCGCAACGCGAGTAACCGTAGTGACAATTGTCCAATCCAAATCCAGTTTTAATTCGCGATGTACTGTTACAAACGATGCAATAGGATCAAGACGCAGGTGCTCGGACTTAGTGGCATTCTCATCGCGCTCAACCCGTTGCAATTGCAGTGATGCGCTGGTCTGCTCTGCGGTAGGAATTCCGTTAATACCCCAGCCATTAGCCTCAGTGGTTACATTGTGAATCGAAAGCGGAAAATTTAGATTCAGCGAATCTCTTCCCTGCAGATCCGCTTTTATATTTAGCGTATGACGTCCTTTGGGCAGACTCACTAAAAGTGTTTGATTATCTTGTTGAACAAGTAGCGCACTTTTTCCGTCAACATTCACCGCACTTGGCCACCATTGTTGATGATCGGCAGGTAAGGGCAGTGCAATTAAATCACTGCTGTGAACAACAATATCCACATTAAGTTGATCATCTTTCACATTTACTGCAACAGATTCGATAGACGCACATTCTGGTAAGCAGGCAGGTAGCTGCGTAAGACGAGCTTCCAGTTCTTTTAAAATATTTGAGCTAACTTGCGCATGAGCAGAGTCGAATGGAAAAATAAAAATTCCCGCCAACAAAAGAATTGATAAAGCGCTTGCGTTTTTACTCACACTAAATGTTGGGAGCTTCATGGGCTTATCAATTATCTGTAGGAAATGACGCAGTAAAATACTAGCAAGCAGTAACGGCAATATTGCACACAACAAATACCCTAAACGATTGAATACTGGCGATATCAAAATTAGTTTGGTGGTTTCATTTGCTTGAATTGGTCCGGTCCAATGTAAATTAACTCGGTTTGCATACCAATCAGGTACCGCCAAACCAGTTTGGGTTTGTTGGGTGACATCGTATTTCTTTAAAACTTGTTTGATTTCCTGTTTTCTGGATATAGACTCCCTCGGAATTCTTTGCAATGATTTAGAAGTATTGGTATCGGGAAATTGACCCATATCTTCTGATTGTATTGAGCTTATTTCTCTTTCAGCCATAATCGGCGCAGGTGCCGGAGCAGCTTTTTTCTTATCGGCTGAATAAACTGGGGCAAACGTAAAAACTTTCTCTTGATGTAATTGCGGATTTATAAATGATCTTGCCTCGTGAACAGTGAAAGGTAAAATTATCAAAATTAATAAAAGAAAGCTGGCGTATGCATATTTAATGATGAAGTGTTTAAATTTTCCACGCACATAAGTTGCCAATGCGATTGCCACAATTAGATTTAACCATACAAACACCGGAGCGCCATCGCGATTGTAAATAAGAATAAAGGTTACAGCGGCAACAACTCCAACTGCTGGTTTTATCAGTCGTGCAATTGATACCACAATAATTAATACTAAAAACATATCCCATAGCGTCCATTTTGAAATCCAGGTTCCAAATTCAATGCTTGAACCCGTCGCGGTGAAAAGCGACCAACCGGGGGGCAAATTTAATTTGGTAGTCACTGAATTAAATTCCTCGTTCCAACCGGTAATAGGTAAGGTGAGTTCGCGAGGCAGATGGCTAATACCGCTAATATTAATAGTGCGCGAACGAATTTCTATGCCCGTATTTTTGCTGTTGGCAACTTGGGTAATTAACTGCGGTTGATTGGCAATTTCTGCAGCAGTGAGCTCGAGAGGTTGTGTGGTCTCGAGTCGCGAATTTTGAGTTGTGCCGGTAATGCGATCACTGGTGATAAATTGTTTTCCATCAAAACTTAGCCATGCGTTGCGATTAAGCTCAAGTTTATTTCCTGCATTTTTCGTTTCACCGCGCTGCAGCTCTTCAATTTTAAATTGTGTTTCCGGTGTCAAAAGATAAGCAGGCAAACTTTTCCATTCTTCAGGTAGCTGGGTTTGTTGTGGGTCAATTGTTTGTGCGCCCGAAATTTGTACGCTGCGAAGTTGGCGTTCTGCAGAAAACACCCACACTTCCTCACTGGGCCAAAGTGCAGATGTTGTTTTGAAAGAAAGATTATTAATTGGCGTATTCGATTGGCTGACGAGGACAATTTCCCAAGAGCCCGGTTTTACTTGCACACGCAAACTTCCGTCCTTTTCGATACGCGCGGGAAGTGCACTATTAAATTCAATGAGGTTAAATCCGCTTAATAGTAGTTGTCCTAATTGCAGCTCACGCTCTTTGCCACTCACATCCATTTGCAATTGGGTCGTAACTCGCAATGGAATTGTGTCTTCGATTTTGCGAAATACTCGCATGTCAAACGCATCCTGATGCGCAGATGTATTTTGTTTTTCACTAGCGGCCAACCACAGTTGATTGTTCGCTTCCACCGCGGGGGAGTTAACGTTCTTGCCATTTAGCACAAGCTGAATGATTCCGGTGTTCTCGGGGACAGGTAAGGTACGTGGCATTTCGGTCCAGCGAATCTCGCCGCTGATGTCGTGAGAGCCAGGCGTTAGATATATTTCCGGTATATTATTTTTATCGCGTACAGCAATCTTTAAATTTTTGTCGCTTACATTTTGTGGCCACAAACCGGCGCTACCAGGTAGCTTTACCCACTCACTTTTATAAACCTCAATGCGCTGCAAAAAATTTGCGCCCGTTGCAGTCGCTTCGATCTTTAATTCCGAAGGCCACATACAAGTACGTGCGTTGTTGTTAAACATTAATGGGCAGTTGAGATCCGCATATTTTTCTAAAACCCATGGCTTCCATTCTTCCAGCGATTTGGGAATTTCCACTGCGTAACTATTTGCGCTAATGAGAGTGATGCTACCGAGAACTATTAAAATGCTGGCCAAGCGTGCAATGAATTGAGACATACAAGAGTTCCTTTTTTGTTATTGAGAGTGAAAAGAGTATACGAATGAAAGTGAAAGGCTGCACGCGATAATAATTATTGAATTCTGAAGGGGTTGAGAATATTTTTGCAGAAGAACATTCCTCTTGGCAGTGAGGCGCGGAGCCGGGAGGAGGTCTCAATAAAAAAGCCGCAAATTTTCATTTGCGGCTTTCATGCTCCAAAGAACTAAGTTAGAAAACTTACTTCTTTGGATAATCGCGTTTCACGCTACCGGTGTACAGCTGGCGTGGGCGACCAATCTTATATGAAGTGCTAACCATTTCATCCCAATGAGTGTACCAACCAACTGCACGGCCCAGAGCGAAAATAACAGTGAACATTTCAGTTGGGATTTCAATGGCCTTTAAAATGATGCCAGAGTAGAAATCCACATTCGGGTAGAGTTTCTTGCTAATGAAGTAAGGATCTTCCAACGCAATTTGCTCAAGGCGTTTTGCAATCGCGAGTAACGGAGAGTTTTCCAAACCTAATTCACTTAATACTTCGTCGCAAGTTTGCTTCATTACTTTGGCGCGTGGGTCAAAGTTTTTGTAAACACGGTGACCGAAGCCCATCAGGCGGAAGCCTGAGGTCTTGTCTTTAGCGCGTGCGACGCAAGCTTCAATGTTTTCCACAGTGCCGATTTCTTCCAGCATTTCCAATACAGCTTCGTTGGCGCCGCCGTGAGCCGGCCCCCAAAGTGTAGAAATACCAGCAGCAATTGCCGCGAATGGATTTGTGCCTGACGAACCAGACAAGCGTACGGTAGATGTAGAAGCATTTTGTTCATGATCAGCATGCAGAACGAAAATACGGTCCATCGCTTTAGCGAGAGTCTTACTCACATTTGGTGCTTTGCCTGCGGTGCCGAAGGTCATATTCAGGAAGTTTTCGGCGTAACCCAAGCTGCTATCTGGCGCGATAAATTCTTCACCTTTGCGGTGTTTGTACACCATGGCTGACAGCGTTGGTATTTGACCAATTAAACGGTAAGCGGTGAGCTTGCGGCTTTCAGGTTTGGTAATATCAATTTCATCGTTATAAACCGCAGCGAGCGCAGCAACAGCACTGCACAAGATCGCCATTGGATGCGATTCACGCTTGAAACTTTTAATAATATTGGCCACAGATTCATCAACGGTGGAATTGTCTTTGATCGCTTGGGCAAATTCGGCTTTTTGCGCTGGGGTTGGCAATTCGCCGTTTAGAAGGAGGTAGCTTGTTTCGATGTAATCTGAGGAGACGGCAAGTTGTTCGATGGGGTATCCGCGGTGTAACAGAATTCCTTCATCGCCATCAATATAAGTAATCTTGGATTCGCATGAGGCGGTGGACATAAAGCCCGGGTCAAACGTGAAAAAGCCATTCTTGGTGATACTTGTGACGTCAATAACGTCTGGTCCGACACTGCTAGCATAGATAGGTAAGTCAATCTTATTATCAATGCCATCAATCGTTAGGTGTGCTTTCTTGTCAGTCATTACTGACTCCTGTGCTTACTAATAGGACGAATGTGCTTGAGGGTATGTGTGCAGTTTCGATTTGCACCTGGCTTTTATTCTTTCCCTGATGTTCAGTAGGGGGAGTATATAGGCCATGAGTGCAGAGTTCGACATTATTATCCATCTGCAAGTTGCATGCTCAAGTGATCTAGAGAATGTGCAGCTTTTTAAAGCTGCTTTTTGACTAGTCGAATTTGCGAATTGCTGTATGAAGAGCAGTCGTTCGACGACCTTGCCGTTTGTTTGCGGTCGGCATTATAGATGAGTTAATCGTTGCAACGAAAGTTTTTGCCAATAAATAGGGCGTATTTGATGAAACTATTTTTGGTGATTTTACTTGCTTGTTAGGCGTGTCAGACGTTGCCTCCCTTTTTGCACCAGACTGGTTCCGCCGCGTGCTTTTGTGCGCCTGTTTGGAACAAGAAACTTCTAAGAAAAAGTCGGGAAGTTATTGATCTTGCAGAAAAATAGCGCGATTGCCAACAAGCTCAAAAACATGCCTGAGATTTGCCGGTAGTAACGGCTTTTTGTTTGTGTTTCTCAGGCTCCATCTCTATAATGCTGCGCGACTTGCAGGATGCGCCAGCGATGCCCCAAAATCTTCCATTTTTGACGGTTCCGGTGCTGATTCTTATAACCTGCCCGCGATGGGCTAAAAGGTGACTCAAACTGTGAACAAGAAAAGACCTGTCAACCTCGATATCTCTACAATCAAGCTTCCCATTACCGCCTACGTATCTATTTTGCACCGCTTTTCCGGCATTTTTTTATTTGCCGGGGTAGCTGTTTTATTGTGGCTGCTCGACTCAAGCCTGGATTCTCAGGAAAGTTTTGCCGCTGCCCGCGATGCTGCCAATAACCCCGTTTGGAAATTTATCTTGTGGGCCGTTTTATCCGCGTTGGCGTATCACACCATTATGGGCCTCCGTCATTTACTCATGGATTGTGGTATTGGAGAAAGTCTTAAGGGCGGCAAATCGGGCGCTACTATTGCGCTGATACTTGCGATCATATCGATTGCATTGATAGGAGTTTGGGTATGGTAACTTCGGTAACAAGTTTTGGCCGCAGTGGCCTTTACGACTGGTTGATTCAACGTGTAGGTGGTGTCGTTATGGCCGCTTACCTTATTTTTATTGTTGGTTATCTTGCATCAAATCCCAATCTGACTTATGAACAATGGCAAACTCTGTTTGGCCAATTATGGGTTCGTGTCTTCAGCTTCCTTACCTTGGTTTCTTTTATTGCTCACGCCTGGATTGGCTTGTGGGCGGTGTTGACCGATTATTTAACTGTGCGTCTTATGGGCGATAAAGCCACTGTGTTGCGCATCATCGCGCAAACGGTGCTAGGTGGAGTTGCAGTAACTTACCTGATTTGGGGCATCGAAATAATCTGGGGTTTGAAATAATGGCTAGTATTCGCACCATTTCTTTTGACGGGATTGTGATTGGCGGTGGCGGGGCTGGTATGCGCGCTGCTTTGCAATTGGCTCAATCTGGATACAAAACGGCGGTAATTACCAAAGTATTTCCAACTCGTTCGCATACAGTATCAGCGCAAGGTGGAATCACCTGCGCCATCGCAAGCGCTGACCCAAATGACGATTGGCGCTGGCACATGTATGACACCGTAAAAGGGTCAGACTATATTGGCGATCAAGACGCTATTGAATATATGTGTTCTGTAGGCCCAGAGGCAGTATTTGAATTGGAACACATGGGTTTGCCGTTCTCGCGTACTGAAGAAGGCCGTATTTATCAACGTCCATTCGGTGGTCAATCAAAAAATTTCGGTGAAGGTGGTCAGGCGGCGCGTACTTGTGCAGCGGCAGATCGTACTGGCCATGCTTTGCTACATACCCTTTACCAAGGCAACATCAAAAGCAAAACCGTATTTTTGAATGAGTGGTTTGCTGTCGATTTAGTTAAGAACGCTGACGGCGCAATTGTCGGTGTTATCGCTATCAATATTGAGGACGGCGAAACTGTTTATGTAAAAGCCAAAGCAACCGTATTAGCAACAGGTGGCGCAGGGCGTATTTACTCGTCTACTACCAATGCTCACATTAATACCGGTGACGGTGTTGGGATGGCATTGCGCGCTGGCTTCCCGGTGCAAGATATCGAAATGTGGCAGTTCCATCCTACCGGTATTGCCGGTGCCGGTGTGTTAGTAACTGAAGGTTGTCGTGGTGAAGGTGGTTACCTCATCAACAAACACGGCGAGCGTTTTATGGAGCGTTACGCTCCTAACGCGAAAGATCTTGCAGGGCGCGATGTAGTAGCGCGTTCAATGGTTCTTGAGATTCTTGCCGGAAATGGCTGCGGTCCAAACGGCGATCACGTACTGTTAAAACTCGATCATTTGGGCGAAGAGGTTCTGGAAAGCAAATTGCCCGGTATTTGTGAATTATCACGTACCTTCGCTCACGTGGATCCAGTGCATGCACCAGTGCCTGTAGTTCCGACCTGCCACTACATGATGGGCGGTATTCCCACCAACATTAATGGCCAAGCACTAACTCAAGACGCTGATGGTAACGATATTATTGTTCCAGGCTTGTTTGCTTGCGGTGAAGTTGCTTGCGTATCCGTACATGGCGCCAACCGCTTAGGGGGAAACTCGTTGCTTGACCTTGTGGTATTCGGTCGTGCGGCAGGCTTGTTCATCGAAAAGTCATTGCGCGAAGGTGTTGAACAACGCAACGCGACTCAGGCGGATCTTGATAACGCTTTGTCGCGGTTGAATAAGTTGAATACGTCGAATACTGGTGAAAGCGCTGCAGTCTTGCGTAAAGAGCTGCAGACCATTATGCAAAACTACTTCGGTGTTTTCCGCAAAGGCGAATACATGCAGAAAGGTATTCAGCAGCTAGCTGAATTGCGTAAGCGTATTGAAAATGTATCAATTTCTGACAAGAGCAATGCGTTCAATACAGCGCGTATTGAAGCGCTCGAATTGCAGAATTTACTGGAAGTTGCTGAAGCAACAGCCATTGCTGCTGAAGTTCGTAAAGAGTCACGTGGCGCTCATGCTCGCGATGACTTTGAAGATCGCGACGATGCCAATTGGTTGTGTCACTCATTGTATTTCCCTGGCGAGAAGCGTGTTGCCAAACGTGCGGTTAACTTTAAACCGCACACTATGGAAGCCTTCCAACCTAAAAAGCGCACCTACTAAAAAGTAACGTACTTACTAATCGGGAATACAGACATGTTAAAAGTTGAAGTTTATCGCTATAACCCTGACACCGATAAAGCGCCGTACATGAAAGCTTACGAGTTGGATACCGGTGGCAAAGATTTGATGGTATTGGATGTACTGGAATTATTGAAAGCGCAAGACGAAGGTTTGGCTTATCGCCGTTCATGCCGAGAAGGCGTATGCGGTTCTGACGGTATGAACATCAATGGTAAGAATGGATTGGCTTGCATCAAGCCGATCTCTGAAGCTACCGGTGGTAGTGGTAAGTTGATCTTGCGTCCGTTGCCAGGTTTGCCAGTGATTCGCGATTTGGTTGTAGATATGACCCAGTTCTACGATCAATACAAAAAGATCGAGCCCTACTTGCAAAACGATACTCCGGCCCCAGCTATCGAAAGGCTTCAGTCTCCGGAAGATCGTGAAAAACTGGACGGTTTGTACGAATGTATTTTGTGCGCATGCTGTTCAACCAGTTGCCCTTCGTTCTGGTGGAACCCGGACAAGTTTATCGGCCCAGCCGGCTTGTTGCAGGCTTACCGCTTCCTTGCGGATAGCCGCGATCTGGCCACTGAAAAACGTCTCTCCAATTTGGACGATCCTTTCAGTGTATTCCGCTGTCATGGTATCCAAAACTGTGTGGCGGTATGTCCCAAGGGGCTCAACCCGACTAGAGCAATCGGCCATATTCGCAACATGCTTTTACAGAGCGCTACCTAAGGTGGCGCTTTTGTGTATCTGTAATCAGTAAAACTTTTAGCTTGGCAGAATTTTGCGGCTAAGCTTCTAAACTGTTCGCTGTCACTGTCATCCCGACTGAAAAGGTGGCGACTTAAAAGCGGCGTTTTTTACCACAAGTGAAAAGCGTTATTGTGTAGCTAAATAGCTAGTTGATAGCAGGGTGTCACATCATTTGCGCCAGTTAGGGCCGAAGTGATGCAAGCCCGTGATGAAGGTGGGTGGAATGCAAGACAGCATTATGGAGCATTTTTGGAGTAGTTCGCACATCTCTGGTGGGAACGCTGCATACGTCGAAGAGCTCTACGACACATATTTACACAATCCAAATGCCGTTTCTGAAGAATGGCGTAATTACTTTGATCAGTTGCCGCGCGTCAGTGGAGTCTTAACACAAGATACTCCCCACTCTGTGATCCGTGCTCAATTCGAGCAGCTGGGTAAATCGCGCGCACGCACACTTGTTGCTGCCAGCGCTTCCGCAGGCTCAGGTTCTGTCAGTGCCGAGCACGAACGCAAGCAAGTTAAAGTTTTGCAATTAATCAGTTCCTATCGTTTCCGTGGTCACCAAAAAGCTCAACTCGATCCGTTAGGCTTGATGACGCGCGAGCCGGTTCCAGATCTGGAATTAAGCTTCCATGGTTTAACCAATGCTGACCTCGATACCCTGTTCAATACCGGCAATTTGTTTATCGGTAAAGAAGAAGCGTCTTTACGCGAAATTATCGACGCGCTTGAAAAAACCTACTGCGGTCATGTGGGTGCTGAGATTATGCACATCACGCCGTTGGCTGAAAAACAATGGCTGCAACAACGCCTTGAAAGCGTGCGTTCAAACCCTGGGTTTAGCAAAGAGCAAAAATTGGCTCTGCTGGAGCGTTTGACTGCTGCTGAAGGCCTTGAACGTCATTTAGATAGTAAGTATCCAGGCACCAAGCGTTTCGGTTTAGAAGGTGGCGAGAGTTTTATTCCACTCGTTGATGCTTTGGTAAAACGCTCCGGTACTTACGGCGCGAAAGAAATTGTATTGGGCATGGCCCACCGCGGTCGTTTGAACGCTCTGGTAAACGTATTTGGTAAAAACCCCGCTGAGCTCTTCGCAGAGTTCGATGGTAAGCGTTCGTTGAATACATCGGGCGACGTGAAATATCACTCGGGTTTCTCATCAAACCTGATGACTCCCGGTGGTGAATTGCACTTGGCCATGGCGTTCAACCCATCGCATTTGGAAATTGTTTCTCCGGTAGTTGAAGGTTCTGTTCGAGCGCGCCAAGACCGCCGTAAAGACAAAACCGGCGCTAAAGTGGTACCGATTAATGTGCACGGTGATGCGGCATTTGCAGGTCAGGGCGTGGTGATGGAGACATTCCAAATGTCCCAAACTCGCGCCTACGGCACTGGTGGCACTCTGCATATTGTGATCAACAATCAGGTTGGTTTTACCACCAACAAGCGTGAAGATGCTCGTTCAACCGAGTACTGCACCGATGTTGCGAAAATGATCGAAGCACCGATTTTCCACGTGAATGGTGATGATCCTGAAGCAGTATTGTTTGTTGCGCAATTGGCCGTTGATTATCGTTATGAATTCAAAAAAGACGTAGTCATTGATTTGGTTTGCTACCGTCGTCGTGGTCACAATGAAACTGATGAGCCATCCGCAACTCAGCCATTGATGTACCAAATTATCCGCAATCAAAAAACCACGCGTACCTTGTACGCGGAAAAATTGGTCGCGGCCAATTTGTTGTCGCAAACAGCAGCTGACGAATTGACCACCAATTACCGCGCGGCTTTGGATCGCGGTGAACACGTCGCTAGTGGTTTGGTGAGTGAGCCAGATCGTTCATTGTTTGTGGATTGGTCACCTTACATCGGTCATGATTGGTTAACGCCAGCCAAAACCGGTATGGATTTAAAAGCATTGCAAACTGTTGCAAATAAAATGCTCGAAATTCCAGAAGGTATAGTGGTTCAAAAGCAAGTTGAAAAAATTTACGAAGACCGCCGCAAAATGGCCGGTGGTGCCTTAGCACTTAACTGGGGTATGGCGGAAACCTTGGCATACGCAACCTTGCTTGAGCAGGGTTATGAAATTCGTATGACGGGGCAAGATGTTGGCCGTGGTACTTTCTCACACCGTCATGCAGTTGTTCATAGTCAGAAAGATGGTCAGTCTTATACGCCTATTGCGAATCTTAATGCCGATCAACCTAGATTTGATTTGTTCGACTCTTATTTGTCAGAAGAAGCTGTACTTGCGTTTGAATATGGTTACGCGACTACTGCGCCAAAAGGTCTGGTGATTTGGGAAGCGCAATTCGGCGATTTTGCCAACGGTGCGCAAGTTGTTATCGACCAGTTCATTACTTCGGGTGAACACAAGTGGGGCCGTTTGTGCGGCTTGACCATGTTGTTGCCACATGGGTACGAAGGTCAGGGCCCAGAGCATTCATCTGCACGTTTAGAGCGTTTTATGCAGTTGTGTGCTGAGCATAATATTCAGGTTTGTATTCCATCAACACCGGCGCAAGTGTTCCATATGTTGCGTCGTCAGGCGATTCGCCCAATGCGTCGTCCGTTGATTGTAATGAGCCCGAAATCTTTGTTGCGTCATAAGCTTGCGACATCGACCTTGGAAGAACTCGCGAATGGTCAATTCCAAAACGTCATTGATGATGTTGCGAATCCGGAAAAAGTAGAGCGTTTGATTCTTTGTAGCGGTAAGGTCTATTACACGCTGTTTGAAGAGCGCGCTGAGCGCAAACAAGAGAATGTTGCGTTCATTCGCCTTGAGCAGCTCTACCCATTCCCGGATGTAGAGTTGAAAAATATTCTCAGCAAATACACGAATGTGAAGAGTATTGCCTGGTGTCAGGAAGAGCCAATGAACCAGGGCGCCTGGTACAGCAGCCAACACCATTTGCGCCGTATGGCTCACGATCTGTATCCAAAACTTTACTTGGAATACGTGGGTCGCGAAGCGTCAGCTGCACCAGCGGGCGGTTACATGTCTGCGCACATTGAAGAGCAAAACCGTTTTGTAAATCAGGCGCTGACCGTTCAGAGTTAAGCTGATAAAGAGCTGAACCAAATAACCAGTCTGCATAATCAACTAATACCAAGCCGAGAGAGAAGGAATAGTAATGAGTATCGAAATTAAAGCCCCAACATTCCCCGAATCAGTAGCTGACGGCACCATCGCAACCTGGCACAAAAAGCCAGGCGAAGCGGTAAAACGCGATGAATTAATCGTTGATATCGAAACCGATAAAGTGGTTTTAGAGGTAGTAGCGCCTGCTGATGGCAGCATCGCTGAAATTAAGAAAGGCGAAGGCGATACCGTTCAAAGCAATGAGGTTATTGCCCTGTTTGTAGAAGGAAAGGTTGAAGGTGCGGCGGGAGCTTCTGCCGCTCAAACCGCCGCTCCAGTCTCAGCGCCTGCCGCTGCACCAGCAGCAGGAGCGCCTGCCGCAGAAAAATTAGTGAACCCTGCAGCACGCAAAATGGCTGATGAAAAGAATGTGAATACTGCGGCTGTTTCAGGCACAGGTAAAGACGGTCGCGTGCTGAAAGAAGACGTTGCGAATCATTTGAAGGCTGTTCCGTCGTCCGCTCCAGCTGCTAGCGCAGCTCCAGTGGTGGCACTGCAGGCAACTGGCGATCGCGTGGAAAAACGCGTTCCAATGACTCGTTTGCGTAAGCGTATTGCTGAGCGTTTGCTCGAAGCATCAAGCACCACTGCAATGCTCACTACGTTTAACGAAGTGAACATGGCGCCGATCATGGCGTTGCGTGCCAAGTACAAAGATCAATTTGAAAAGGTTCATAACGGTTCACGCTTGGGCTTTATGAGCTTTTTCGTAAAAGCGGCTGCAGAAGCATTGCGTCGTTTCCCGGCTGTTAACGCGTCTATCGATAACAACGATATCGTGTATCACGGTTATCAAGACATAGGCGTTGCGGTTTCAACTGACAAAGGTCTGGTTGTTCCTGTATTGCGTAACGCAGAAAGCATGAGTTTGGCTGGTATCGAAAATACGATTCGTGATTTCGGTGCACGTGCCCGCGATGGCAAATTAGGAATTGAGGAAATGTCTGGTGGTACTTTCACAATCACCAATGGAGGCACTTTCGGTTCTTTGCTTTCCACTCCGATTTTGAACTTGCCACAATCTGCAATTCTCGGTATGCACAAAATTCAAGAGCGCCCAATGGCTGTGAATGGCAAAGTAGAAATTCTGCCGATGATGTATTTGGCATTGTCTTACGATCACCGTTTGTTGGATGGCAAAGACGCCGTGCAATTCCTCGTCGCGATCAAAGACTTGCTCGAAGATCCAGCGCGCATTTTGTTAGAGATCTAAAAACTTTTTGAAACGCTCCCAGCAAACTAGGAGCGTTTTTTTATGTAAATGATTGTTGCTCACAAGGCGTTAATCGAAATTAATAAAAATTGATGCCGGTAAAATACTGGCCAATTAAAAGCAGGAACATAAATTATGTCTGAAAAATTTGATGTGATAGTTATCGGCTCAGGCCCAGCGGGTTATGTTGCCGCTATCCGTGCCGCGCAACTAGGTTTGAAAACCGCGTGTGTTGAGAAGTGGAAAAACGAAGAAGGCAAGGGCGTTAACGGTGGTACTTGCTTGAACGTAGGCTGTATTCCTTCCAAAGCATTGCTCGATAGCTCTTACAAATACCACGAAGCAAAAGATGATTTTGCGGTTCATGGTATTACGACTTCAGGCGTAAAAATTGATGTTCCAGCGATGATTTCGCGTAAAAACCAAATCATCAAAAACTTAACCAGCGGCATTTCCGGCTTGTTTAAAGCGAATGGTGTTACCAGTTTATTCGGCACCGGTAAATTGCTCGCAGGCAAAAAAGTTGAAGTAACTGACTTCGACGGCAAAGTGACAACTTACGAAGCAGAGAATGTAATTCTCGCGTCCGGTTCTAACCCAATTAATATTCCACCAGCTCCTGTTGATAACGACGTAATCGTTAACTCAACTGGCGCATTGGAATTTTCTGAAGTTCCAAAACGTCTCGGCGTAATTGGCGCTGGCGTAATCGGGTTGGAATTGGGTTCGGTGTGGAACCGTCTTGGTTCACAAGTGACTGTGTTGGAAGCATTGGATTCATTCCTTTCAATCATGGATCAACAAATCGCGAAAGAAACGCAAAAAATCCTCACTAAACAAGGTTTGGATATTCGCACAAGTTCACGCGTTACCGGTTCAAAAGTAAACGGTAAAGAAGTGACCGTGACTTACCTCGATAAAGATGGCAAAGAGCAACACGAAACTTTCGATAAATTGATCGTTTGTGTGGGTCGTCGTCCATTCACCGAAAACTTGCTGGCTGCCGATAGCGGTGTGAATCTGGATGAGCGTGGTTTTATCTTTGTAAACGAACAATGCGAAACCAACGCTCCAGGTGTTTGGGCAATTGGTGACGTAGTACGTGGCCCGATGTTGGCACACAAAGGTTCGGAAGAGGGTGTGATGGTTGCCGAGCGTATCGCCGGCCAAAAATCGCAAATCAATTACGACATTATTCCTAATGTTATTTACACCCATCCGGAAGTTGCTGCAGTTGGGAAAACTGAAGAGCAAGTTAAAGCATCTGGCGAACCTTACAACGTGGGTACTTTCCCATTCGCTGCGTCTGGCCGTGCGATGGCAGCTAACGAAACGCAAGGTTTGGTAAAAATTATTGCTCACGCGGTAACCGACCGTATTCTTGGCGCCCACATTGTTGGCCCAAGCGCAGCGGATTTGGTACAGCAAGTTGCGATTGCAATGGAGTTTGGTTCCAGTGCAGAAGATTTAGGAATGATGGTGTTTGGTCACCCAACCTTGTCTGAAACGATTCATGAAGCAGCATTAGCGGTGCATGGTCATGCCATTCACATCGCTAATAAGAAGAAGCGTTAATCACATACAAAATGTGAAGTAAATGTGAGGAGAGCTACTAAGAGTTCTCATCCCAGGCGGCCATCTACTCAAAAGGTTTATGGCCATCGATAACCCCAGTTGACACACTCTTCCACAAATGTGTTCAACTTCGTCAAATGGAACAACACCATGAATTTGCACGAGTATCAGGGTAAGCAATTGTTTGCCCAATATGGCTTGCCAGTCTCTAAAGGCATTGCTGCCGCAACTGTTGAAGAAGCTGTTGCAGCTGCAGATCAAATCGGCGGCGACATGTTCGTCGTTAAAGCGCAAGTACACGCTGGTGGCCGCGGAAAAGCGGGCGGCGTGAAGCTGGTTAAGAGCAAAGAAGATATACGCGCATTCGCTGAAAAGTGGTTGGGCAAGAACTTGGTGACTTATCAAACTGACGAAAAAGGCCAGCCAGTAAGCCGTATTTTGGTTGAGACCTGCACTGATATTGCTAAAGAACTTTATCTTGGCGCAGTGGTAGACCGCTCTTCACGTCGCATTGTGTTCATGGCCTCTACCGAAGGTGGTGTGGAGATCGAGAAAGTTGCACACGACACACCGGAAAAAATCCTTAAAGTTGCTGTTGATCCATTGGTTGGTGCTCAACCATTCCAGGGTCGTGACCTGGCTTTCAAACTTGGTTTGGAAGGCAAGCAAATTAACCAATTCGTGAAGATCTTTTTAGGTCTTGCGCAATTGTTTAAAGAAAAAGATTTGGCGTTGTTGGAAGTAAACCCATTGGTTATCACTCCAGCAGGCGACTTGCACTGCCTGGATGCAAAGCTTGTGATTGACGGGAATGCTTTGTACCGTCACCCAGAATTGAAAGCTATGCAAGATCCATCACAAGAAGATGCGCGTGAAGCTCATGCCGCTGCTTGGGAATTGAACTACGTTGCTCTGGGCGGCGATATTGGTTGTATGGTTAACGGTGCTGGTTTGGCGATGGGCACCATGGACATCGTTAAATTGCACGGCGGCCAACCGGCTAACTTCCTGGACGTAGGCGGTGGCGCAACCAAAGAACGCGTTGTTGAAGCATTCAAAATTATTTTGTCTGATGACGCTGTTAAAGCCGTATTCATCAACATCTTCGGCGGTATCGTTCGTTGCGACATGATCGCGGAAGGTGTAATTGGTGCGGTCAAAGAAGTAGGCGTGAAAGTACCTGTTGTTGTTCGTCTGCAAGGTAACAATGCTGAATTGGGAGCAAAAGTGTTGGGCGAAAGCGGCCTGAACATTATTGCCGATACCGACTTGACTGGCGCTGCCAAGAAAGTTGTTGCAGCTGCTGCGAATCAATAAGGGGTCCTCTTTAAAGAGAGCAAAAAATTATGAGCGTACTAATTAACAAAGACACCAAAGTAATTTGCCAGGGCTTCACCGGCGCGCAAGGTACTTTCCACTCTGAACAAGCGATTGCCTACGGCACCAAAATGGTTGGCGGTGTAACGCCAGGTAAAGGTGGTCAAACTCACCTTGGCTTGCCAGTGTTCAACACTGTTGCTGAAGCGGTCGAAAAAACCGGTGCAACTGCATCTGTTATCTATGTTCCAGCTGCTTTCTGTAAAGACTCAATCCTTGAAGCGGCCAACGGCGGCATCAAGTTGATTGTTTGTATTACTGAAGGTATCCCAACGCTCGATATGCTTGATGCAAAAGTTAAGTGTGACGAGTTGGGCGTGCGTTTGATTGGCCCTAACTGCCCAGGTGTTATCACTCCGGGCGAGTGCAAAATCGGCATTATGCCAGGCCACATCCACAAGCCAGGTAAAGTAGGTATCGTATCTCGTTCAGGTACGTTGACTTATGAAGCTGTTAAGCAAACTACTGACTACGGTTTCGGCCAATCTACTTGCGTAGGTATTGGTGGTGACCCAATTCCAGGCTCCAACTTCATCGACATTTTGAAGTTGTTCCAAGCTGATCCACAAACTGAAGCCATCGTAATGATTGGTGAGATCGGTGGATCTGCAGAAGAAGAAGCGGCTGCTTACATCAAAGCTCACGTGACTAAACCTGTTGTGTCTTACATTGCTGGTGTAACTGCTCCAGCTGGTAAGCGTATGGGTCACGCTGGTGCGATTATTTCTGGCGGTAAAGGTACTGCTGACGAGAAGTTTGCTGCTCTTGAAGACGCCGGTGTAAAAACCGTTAAGAGCTTGGCCGATATCGGTAAAGCACTGAAAGAAATCACTGGCTGGTAATTCCAATCTGGTGAGTTGAAAAGGCGACTTTCGAGTCGCCTTTTTTATACCCCTCCCCAACCCTCCCCTTCACAGGGGAGGGGCGCTGAATGGATTAGTAACGTTATAGCTTTTTATTCCGTGCTTATTTTTTTAAAACATCCCGTTTGATTTTCTCTTCTTTTAATTTATTGGGCTGCCTCAGGCGATTCTTTCCGGCGATGCGGAGTAGCTGTAAAAATTTCGGGCATTCAAAATGATTTTCCGCTTTGCAAGCAACGGCATGACGCAAACCATCGCGCATAGCCGTTAACTCTTTAATTTTTTCATCGAGCTCATCTGCTTTTGCTGAGAGTAATTTCCTATCTATCTCAATACCTTCATGGGTAAACATTTTGGTAATTTCATCAAGCGAAAATCCAACCTTGCGAGCTAATGAAATTAATGCCAGCCGCTCTATGACATTGGAGTTAAATAACCTCCGCAAACCACTTCGGCCTTTAGATTCAATAAGCCCTTTCTCTTCGTAAAATCGTAATGCAGATGCTGGCAGTCCAGATGCTTTTGAAACTTCGGTGATATCCATAGATTAATTCCGCAACGGAGCTTGACTTAAAGTCGACTTGAAGTTGTATCTTAATCCTGAGCGTTAGTTAGTGCCATAGGCACATTTCCAGTGGCGAGTTTTCAGGTGGATAAATTAGGGGGAGGTTGGTATGCCAGATATTGAATGGATATTGCTATATTTTTTACTGGGTTCTTTTGTAGGTTTTATGGGCGGGTTGCTCGGTGTTGGCGGCGGTGGAATATTGGTTCCATTATTGGTGACTATTTTTAACTATCAAGGAATGCATTCCGGGAATCTTGTGCATTTGGCCTTGGGTACATCGCTCGCGTGCATGATTATTTCCGCCACGGCCAGTATTAGAGCCCATGCTATGCGCGGAACAGTAGCGTGGAAAATGGTATATGGCATGGCGCCCGGCATCATCCTGGGTGCCTTTTTAACGACGCAAATTGCAGCGAATGTAAATTCACTTTATATCGCCATATTTTTTTCGATATTCATGGCGGTCGTAGCGGCGCAAATGTTTTTTAATTGGAAGCCTGAAGCGAGTGAAACACCTGCGAAAATTCGGGATTTATTTTTAATGGGAACTGGAATCGGCTCAGTTTCTTCGCTCGCTGCAGTGGGAGGAGGTTTTCTATCAGTGACCTATTTAAGTTATAAAAACCTGGACATGAAAAAAGCCATTGGCACTTCATCTGCCATAGGCTTCCCCATCGCTATTGCAGGAACACTTGGCTACTTAATAAGTGGCTGGTCGAAAACCTTGGGTGATGCTTACACGATCGGATTTATCTATATTCCAGCATTCGTCGTCATAGCAATAACCAGCTTTATTGCGGCTCCTTATGGAGTGCGTTGCGCTCATTATTTACCAGACGCACATTTGAAAAAAATATTTGCGCTTATCTCGCTGGCGTTGAGTATAAAAATGCTTTTTTCAGTTATCAATTTTTAAGAAAATTTACATCACTTTTTAAAAATCCGATTTGAAATTTTTTTTATTGTTCTCGCGAAGTGGCGGTTGTCTGAACAGGTGGCGGCTTTCGCTGCAACTCACGAAACTGAGGATAGCGCCTATTTTCCCGAAGCAGAGTGTGACAACCGCCGGCCAACAACAGATGCGTGGAAATAAAGTAAGAGAGACTTATCCTATTTCTTCTTCGCAGAGTCGTTAATTGCATCTGCTATCACATCCAGCTCTGTGGGAGGGCTGGCTTTCGGTGCAGCTTTTCCCCAAATAATATAATCCATATCGTGAGAAGCGCTTGATTTTAAATTTAAATGTTTTTCCCCAACGGCTGTAAATGTGAGCGTAACCTTTTTCCCATTGCTATCTACTTCTGCAATCACGGATGATGGGCTAGTTACCTTTTTGCCAAGAGCTATCACCTCTTGTTTCTGGCCGATATGGTAGATCACTTTATCTGTCGTAATGCTGAGTTTCATCCTTTTCATCATGCTCGTTATTGTACTTTTAAACTCCTCGTCTTCGGACGCATCATATTTTGGGCTGCTTTTCACACTTTCCATGGTCTTATCTACATCTATCGTCCAGAGTCCCTCGAATGGGCTCATTTCATCTGCCCATGTAGTTTGGATGGAGAAAAAAAGGCTAAGCACGACTAACAGTTTCATATTGTTTCCTCTATATTTATTTTTGATGAGATAAAATCTCGGCGTACTGTCGGCCAAAGGCAAAAAACACCGGCCAATATAAGCCTATACGAATAATTCGAGATGGAAAGTTTATGCGGAAAATATTAGTGGGGAGTACCTTGCTTTGCTTACTCCTTGCAATTATTAGCTACGACAAACTTAATATGCCGCCTCAGAAATTGTGACTCCTGTTTTCGGTGCACCTGAAATATCCTCGCTCGAAACGATAAAGCTCATCCGCGACCACTTGGAGAATAACAACTTACTTCAAACCTATGTTTTGTATCGAAAGGTGTTTACAGCAGAGCGTAAGTCGTAATCCATTTAGCTACTTTTGAAAAATCTATCGCCCCCTCGGGTCATTCATACAATTGACTCGTCTCCTAAATCAACATTTCGCTTTAAACGGGTATTACCTGAGTGTGCGTTTGTGTTGCACCAAAATTTTCATCACCACTATCTTCAATGTTCGCTTGAGCACAGAGAGTTGCATGGCGGTGCATATAATTACTCTATGAAGTCAATGCAGTAATAAGAGCTAAGTCTCTAAGCTCTTACTGTTCACGATAATAGAATACTTAAGAGAGTGTTATGAACGCATTATCTTTTTCACAAACCGCGATTTTATGCTTAAGACGTTTAGTTACCCAATATTATTACTTTACGGGTGAGCGCCATAGATTGACGGACGAATTCGGGATTTTGGACTTATTGCGAAAGAGCGCGTCAATGACGCATCGGAATGTGCGCGCGGCGTATAAAGCCTTTCTTAAAAAGTTAGACCAGCATCAAATTGAAATGCTTGTCGCTCACGGAGTTGAATTACCGCATTGATATGCAATGTACCGACCCGGTCCCGGTAGTTTGGACTAACTTCCACAGCTGGAAGTGAAGGGCAGTGAATGGATCATGTAAATTTAGAAGGGGTATTGTCATGAAATTACAAATTGTCTTATCTGTTTTTTTTCTGTTGCCTATTTCAATGGTGCATGCAGAGACACGGGTAATTGAGTCTCAACAAGTTTGCGAAAAAAGAATTGATGCGTTTAAAACGGGATTAGAGGCTTCAATTAAAGCGAAACAGAATGTTGACACCGCGAAGGCGGAGCTGGACTTAATCAATAAGCTTCCAAATACACTTTCACCATGTGAAAAGCAAAAGCGAATTCCTGCCCTTTCAGATTCAGACGAAACATCCAAGCAGGCAAACGAAGCGCTGAAGGATAGAGAGATTTCCAAGTAAAATTAATGTTTGAGCGGACGTTAAATAATTGGCATCTAAAATATAAGAACAAAAATTTTTAAGGAAAAAGTTATTTATTTAAATTTAATTGACCCTTAATGTCGCCATAACTTGCTGTTTCGAGCGAATTTAAAAATGCTATGCGATTATTAGAGCTCTTTCGAACTATAAAAATGGGGTTTTAAGAGTGTTAAATATTTTAAGGGAATGGACGCTAAACACACGCCTTCATTCCATTGTTCGAATCGTTTTTTGCTGAACAACCAACAATCAAGTCTGGAGAGATAAATGACGACAGTAAATGATCTTGCTTTTTTGAAGCGATTAGAGCTAGGTCGTTGTTGGTCAACTAAATGGTTAATGAAAAATGTAATAAAAAAAATTGCTAGTGGAGTGGTTATTAAAGCATTCCTCGTTTTAAATCTGTTTTTTATTTGCGCGCTTGGCTTATCAGTAAATGCCTACGCCCAGGTAAATTGGGATCATTGTGCAGATGAAGATAATAACTGCCGTTTTAAAGATGTAAAGTTAGTACGTTACGGTGCGGGTTCAAGCTGGGCTCAAGGTCTTTATATTAATTCCGTTGCGTGCAATAGCGGCGTGTTTGGCGACCCGCTCGCTGATACCCGTAAAACTTGTCAAATCACCGAGCCGCAATGGATAAACTGTTCTAATCAAGATGAGATCTGCCGATTCTCTGGAAAAAAAATTGTTCGCTACGGAGCGGGCACGCGTTGGAGGCAAGGCCAATTCACAGATCAAGTTGAGTGCAATGGTCGCGTTTTTGGAAATCCTGTAAATGGAATGCGGAAGATATGCCAAATTGCCTCTGCTAATGTAGACACAGTTGCACCCATGCCGCCACGCGGTCTATCCATAAGCAGCCTCACTTGCACTAGCGGAGATTTATCGTGGATTTCGGCTACAAGTAGCTTGGGTTTAACCGCTTATGATATCTACCACGATGGTCAGCATATGACGCGAGTTCCAAGCAATAGATTAAACGCAACCTTAACGCTTTCGCCGGGTACCAAATGGGGTATTTATGTAAATGCTGTAGACGCAGCAGGAAATGTTTCGCAAGCGAGCGAAACCCTTTCAATTAATATTCCCCAGTGCAAGCTCGACACCACTTCACCCGCGATACCAACTAATCTTAGCGGCATTACAGATGGAACGACTGCAACATTAAGTTGGGGTGCGTCTACTGATAATGTGGGTGTGACTGGCTACGATATTTATCGCGATGGGAAAAAAGTTGGCTCTACCGCCGAACTCACTTTTACAGAATCCGGGCTGGCTCCGAATATCACCCACCAATACACAATTGCTGCGCGCGATGCTCAACAAAATATATCCCAACCTACCAGTGCAATTTCCCTAATAACGGGAAATTCATGCTCTGCTCCTGTATGTTCAGTGGAGCAAGTTGCAACAGACACAGATTTACCCTGGGGTCTGGTCACGCTTCCGGATGGTTCTATTCTCTACAGTCGTCGCGATGCACATGAAATCGTTAGGGTCGCTAATGGTATGAAAACCATTGTAGGAATGGTACCTAATGTTGAAAACACGGATGGTGAGGGTGGATTGCTTGGCTTAGCGGTGACGAAAGAATTTCCTGCTAGTGACTCCTGGATTTATATCTACCACACCAGCGCAATAGATAATCGTGTGGTAAGAATTCAATACAAAGACAACCTTTTAGTTCCATCAACTTACCAGGTATTAGTCGCGGGCATCAGGCGGAATAAAAATCACAACGGTGGTCGCTTACGCTTCGGCCCCGATGGAAAATTGTATGCAGCAACAGGGGATGCGCAATCACCAGAGAGTGCACAAGATCTCAATAGTTTGAACGGAAAAATTTTGCGCATTAATACGGACGGCAGTGTTCCTTCTGATAATCCATTTAATAATTATGTATGGACTTATGGTCATCGTAATCCGCAAGGTTTGGCTTTTGATTCCCAAGGTCGTTTGTGGCAGCAGGAATTTGGAAACAACGTGTTAAATGAAACTAATTTGCTGGAAAAAGGTGGCAACTATGGATGGCCCGATTGTGAAGGAGTCCTATCGCAATCAGGTGAAGGTTGCGCCACGGTTGGCTTTAAAGCGCCGGCAGCTATTTATCCGGTAGCGCAAGCGTCGTGCAGCGGTCTCGCGATTGTTAACAATATTTTGTATCTTGCATGCTTGCAAGGGAATCGAGTTTACAGTGCGGTAATCAACGATGACACGCTCACGGATGTTAACCAATTATTCGTCGGTACTTATGGCCGCCTGCTCACTATCGAGCCGACAATTGATGGTAATGGCTTTTGGATGACAACATCCAACAGTGGCGATAAAGATAGCATCGCTGACAACAGTAACGAAAAGATTTTTAAAGTTGTCCTTTCTCGATAGTAGTCCTGTCTCGATAGTAGTCCTTTCTCGATAGTTTGTCCTCTAGCTACCTTGTCGCTCTCTCGCGAAAAAGACCAAGGATCCAGTATCAATTACATATTGATGCTGGTTCCCTTTTTAAAAACTTTACGAATTTTAGTGTTGGATAAAATTACGGATTAATCTGGTCTTTTCAAGATTGCTTTCATATCGTCGAATCCGATGGGTGCTGATGTATGCTCGTGAATTATAAAAAGCTCATTACCCGATTTTCTTAGAACCCAAGTAATTCGGTTGTGCATTGAATGCGATTCTTTTCCGTCTGGCGCGACTAGCGCATACTTGACGATAGCAGTCATAGTAGCCATCTCCGGACTACCAACTACATCGCAATCTGAGAATGCAACAGAATATTTTCCTTCAGGGCTAGACGAAAGCCAACTCTCTAAGGCAATTTTCCAGGAGTCAGTGCCGTGATATTCCCAAACTCCCCACGCGTCAAATATCCTTACTTCAGGATCGTAGAGCTGAATCAACGCGCTGGTGTTTCGAGACGATGCGGCGGAAATATATTTTTCCTGAAGTGTGGCAATAGCTGCATCAATATCTTTCATGTATGCCTCCTTTGAACAATTTACTTAACACTAAAAAAAATACTGTTGGGCATGCCCGCTTATCTTGTGATATTAAAATATGTCCATGGAATAATTTATTTTCAGAACCTCAAGAAAAATCTTCTCCAAGTCAATACGCACAGCCCCAGCACGAGTAAGAGAAAAGATGAGGGTTCCGGTACCGAAGCTTTGCGTGTGAATGTCAGATCATCGATTCTTGCCGACACTCGGCTGTTGTAATAATTTTCAACGGTAATGCGCGAAATTCCCGCATCAATATTGAAAGATACGTATTCGTTCGGTGTGCTCTCTTCTTCATAGTCAGGAGTTCCCCACTCACCGTGGGTACCCTTTGTTCGTATTTCTTGTACCAGTCCAGATGAATTGTAAGCGTTTAAGAAAATCGAGTCGCCGACCAATGAGCTAACGTACATGCTTACAGTTGTTGGAAGGTCAGTAGTAAAATTAAAAGTGAGTACATTCCCTCCCAGCAGATAATTCGATTGATGCAAGGGTCCGTCCTCGGAAAGGTATGGAAGAATATAACCGTTATCAACGATGAGCCCTTTATCAGCGTATTGATCGGTGAGGGGAACGTCGTAAAAATTACCTGGTTCGTCGTCCTCTAGCACATAGGGAATGTCGTCAAAATTAATAAACGCAGCATGAGCCAAACTCGTAGTGATCGAGAACGCTCCGGCTGTGACTAATCGTAGAAATGTTTGATTAAAAAAAAGGGCGAAGGTACGCATAAAAACTCCTTATTTAATTGTGGGGCTACCAGATTAGGAGGATTAAATTAAAAAGTCTATCTAAGTACGTGTGTAGGAGGCGAAGCTTAGTAAATAATTTTAGAGCCCACGTTGAGGCGACATGTCTCTATATATGGGATCCGCAAATAACGGGCACTATAGAGGATTACTCTGCTATTCAATTTATCTTTTGCTCGTTTCTCATTTCTCGCCTCTGGCGCGCCAGCTTTCCACGGCACAAGCGTTGTTAATAAAATTTTAAAGATCAATAAATATTAGATTTTAAAAAAAGCATATTTACTGTCTCGTCTGTAAAATTTAAATCCGGATTGGATTCTGCACAATTACTAGAATGTTTTTATTATGAAGCGATTACATTTTTATGAAATTCATGTGACGCTAAAAATATAACTTTAAATCTAAAATATCTTAAATTTTTTGCGTTGATAAGTTCCGCTTGCTGGCAATTTTTTACCAAAAAATTATTTCTATGATTATTTAAAACGCATGATAGAAAATTAGTTTCAGCGTGCGCTACCAAACAATAAAATAAAATCTCTACGCTTACACTGCCGATAGCAGGTCGCGAATTAGCGGCTGCTTGATAACTACTGGAGAGATATTTATGCGAACATTAATAAAACTAATGGGAATCACTCTTGTGCTTGGCAGCGCAACAGCAATGGCGGCAGATGGCGTGACTCATAAAGCGTCATCATCGGCTATGACCTCATCATCGGCTATGAAAAGTACATCAACAAAAAATGCTGATAATACCGATTTGAACGACCGTGATAAAAACGGTGACACGCTGACCCCGCAAAAGCAACCAAATTCTGGTTCAGATATTGATGTTCTGGCGGCCGTACGCAGTGCAATCGTAGATGATAATAATCTTTCGACCTCTGCTCACAATGTAAAAATTGTAGTGGTAAAAGGTGTAGTGACATTGCGCGGGCCAGTAAAAAGCGCGAATGAAAAAGCCCGAGTAGAGGAACTCACGCGCAAGGTGGCGGGAGTAGTAAGCATTGATAACCGATTAGATATAGACACTAAATAAACCTTTGGAGATTTATTATGAAAAACGCTGTGTATTGTATTGCTCAAACTCGCGACCAGGCTGAAACTATTGTTCATGGTTTAAAAAATGCTGGTTTTCTTAATACAGAAATTTCTGTACTTTTCGCTGATAAGTCCGGCACACGTGATTTCTCTCATGAACAAAATACAAAAATGCCTGAAGGTGCCACCACTGGTGGTATTGCGGGAATGGGTGCAGGTGCAGCCCTGGGTTGGTTAGCAGGTATAGGCAGCTTAGCCATCCCGGGCGTAGGGCCATTTATTGCTGCAGGCCCTATTATGGCAGCCCTCGGCGGTGCAGCTGTTGGTGGCGCAACTGGTGGTGTGATCGGTGGTCTAGTAGGCATGGGTATACCTGAATATGAAGCCAAATTGTATGATGGCAAAATCCAGGGCGGTAATTCATTGATCTCGGTTCACACAGAAAATTCTGACCAGGTAAAAGTTGTTAAAGACATCTACAAGCGTGCTGGTGCTGAAGATATTCATTCTACGTCTGAAGCTGATGCGCCACGTAAAGCGTCTTAATTAAGTCTCGCTGCGGAGTTAATATAATTAGTGTGAAGAGAAATTAAAGTATCTAAATATTATTTTTTCCGCATAAAAAAGCGCGATTTTCATCGCGCTTTTTTATTGGCTGGCTGATTAGCCGTTCAAGCAAAAATTGATGGCGCACTACCCAAACAGGTGCTCACTGAGATTACTTTTTATCTGGTCAGATCCACACGCGAAATCCACGCTTGGATCAAACCTGCTTGATAGAATTTAACACAAGAATTAAATCCCCCAGCTTTAATGATATTTGCCCAACAACATCGTGTTGGGCTACAAAAATAAATTGCGATTGGATGTCAAAAACGAAAACTTCGCAATGCTAGTCTGGAGGCTTTATCAACTAAGGTAAATATTTTATCAATAGCATCTTTTTCATGCGGGGGCCTATGCCCATCCACTTTAATAATGTGGCAATCATATCGATCGATAACCTTATAAAAATGTTGATAGATATCGGCATTCTTTAACCGTTTGCCACTATTCGTATAATAATCACGTTGCTCTAATTTTTGTCGTCGCGTTAACAACCCTACAATATTCTGTGAGTCAGTGTAGATTATTAAATTTATTGTTTTTTCTTTATCGGGAGAAATTCCATCTTCGATGGCCCACAACAAAGTTTGCATCTCCAGCAACGTTGAAGATGTATCCTCAAACTGTTTGGTTTTTACCTTCGCGATTAAATTAACAGCAGGTGTTTCGACAGTCTCGATAGCAAGATAAGCACCAAAGCCCATTTTAGTTTTGGTATCTACACTGCCATCTGTAAATAAAAGTAGGTTATTCACTAAATCGTCTCTGCATCATCCTCTTTTTATACGCACGACTTTCATCACCTCAAATGTGATGCCCGCGACAACTTGCTGTTCCGGGTAGTAGGTAATGTTCACTCTCGCACCTTTTAAACTTTGGTAATTACCTTTGCGCTTGAATTTAAAAGGCACATCGCACCCCTCCACCATTAGCGTGTGCAAAACCCATTCACCTTGCTCTCGTTGAATATGCGATACCACTTTCAACAGTTCGGAGTGATTGAGAGTGTTGTGTTTCTCTACCAGTTTTTTAGCGTCGGATTGCATAATCTTTTTCACGGGTTAAAGTCTGGGATGCGTTACTTAGATCGGCGCGCATCGTCTGCAAGTTTACTCAATTTGGCGACCATGTCAGGTGTGGCGCGTAAGCGAAAAAATGCACCCGTTGCATCTGCACGTTCTTCAAGCACGTCGCAAGAAGCAAAAATTTCGCCGCGTAATTCTTGTGCTGACCATGGCAAAAAGATTTCTGACTCAATCAAATCCTTTTGAAAAAATTGCACAATGGTTTGATGCAAATTTTTTATATCATTCTCACGCTGCGCGCTTAGCACAATACAACCGGGATAATTTATCTGCAGCTCTGCGGTACGCTCTGCTTGTGCGGCGGCATCACTCAGATAATCAATTTTATTGAACACGCGAATGCGTGGCACAGTATCGGCGCCAATCTCCGCTAACACTTTATCGGTGACTTCTAACTGCGATTCAAACCCGGGGTCGCCAGCATCAATAACGTGCAGCAATAATGATGCGTTAAGGGCTTCGTCCAATGTAGATTTAAAGGAGGCTACCAAATCGTGAGGTAAATTTTTAATAAATCCCACAGTGTCACTCACCAATATTTTGGGCACGCTCTCCGGGTATAAAGTACGAACTTTAGTGTCGAGTGTGGCGAATAATTTATTGGCGACTAACACCTCTTTGCCGGTCAATGCGCGCATTAACGTCGATTTACCCGCATTCGTATAACCGACCAATGCGACTTGGGCTAGCGCCGTTTGTCCCTGACGTTGTGCGCGCTGGGTTTCGCGCCCCGCCTCCATTGCATCAATTTCTTTTTGTAGCTCGGCAATACGATCGCGCACCTTACGGCTGTCCATTTCGCTGCGCGACTGACCTGAGCCACGCCCACCGGTGCCGCTGCGCTGCCGTCCTGAAGGACCTTCGCGCTTCGCCGCCTCACGCAAGCGCGGCGCCATATAAGTCAGGCGTGCAATCTCAACTTGTATTCTTGCAGCATGTGAGCTGGCGTTGCGATGAAAAATCTCGAGGATTACCACCGTGCGATCCATCACCTCGCAACCCACCTCGTTTTCAAGATTGAGCGCTTGGGACGGCGAGATTTCATGATCAACAAGAATAAACTCCACCGCATCATTCGCCGCGTGCGCATCAGCCTGCAACAGCCTGTCTGAGGCATCTTGTTGCGTTTGTACGAACTGTCTTATTTCTTCTCGCTTCCCAACGCCGATATAGGCCGTCGAGTCGAACGATGCACGCTTCTGGGTAAATTGCCCAACCACCTCCAGGCCCAAGGTCTTTGCCAGCTCAGCCAATTCGACCAACGACGAGTTAAATTCAGTATCGCTAACACCATCTAATTGCACGGCGACGATTAGCGCACGCGGACGACGTGTTTCTTCGGGGTTTAACATGGAGTAATTTCTCTAGGGAGTGGAGCGCGAACGTTTTCAAATAGCGTCATAAGGTGAAGTGTACGCAATATTATGGTTCATGGCTGCATCGCTTCAACATCGGTAAGTTAGCCTGAGGCTAACAGCGCAAAAACTTTTGCTACGAATCGATCTATGCATTCGTCCAAAAACCGGACATTAATAACTCTAATGATTAGCCATTTAAATTTTTACACAATCTGGAAGTCGTTTCGTAGCCTTGAAATGGTAGAGCCAAACAAATAGAAATAACTAGTGTCTGGTGAATGGTTTTGGCTCAACTTTAATTTCCATTGAGAATCCAAGCGTCACTGACTGCTGCGTTTAGCTCTGGCGATAGTCGCCATAGGTGCGCCCATATTTCTCGCCTTGCACCAGGCGCAAAAGCAGGGAATGGACACTGCCAAAAATCGAGCGCTGCTGTATGCCTATGAGCTTATGATTGAATCGATCGAACTATTTATGCAAGATAGCCTTTTATGGAAGATAGCCTTTTTTAAAATCAGTGACCTAGATATTCATTGGGGAAAAGTATGAGTAGTGTAGATAATCAAATCGATCATATTGGCGAGATGAAAAATACTAGTGGCGTTATCGAAAAAATAATTCAACCACAATCAAAAGATCTTGGAGGTTTTTTCGTCCGCCGTGCAATCCCCTCAGTGCACCAAAAAAAACTGGGCCCTTGGGTTTTTATTGACCATTTCGGGCCACATACTTTTCCAGCGGGGGAGGGATTAGACGTTCGCCCTCATCCCCACATTGGGCTTGCTACTGTCACTTACTTATTTGAAGGCGAGATTTTGCATCGAGATTCATTGGGAAATACGCTCAGCGTTCTTCCCGGTGAAATTAATTTAATGGTAGCTGGCAGAGGAATCGTTCATTCCGAACGTAAAAATCCAGCAACATCCACCAAACCTCTTACCTTGCATGGGCTTCAAATGTGGTTGGCTTTACCAGAACATTTGGAAGAAACCGAACCAGCCTTTTATCACTATTCTAAAGGCGACATTCCGTCTGTAGATGTAAATGGCGTTAACGTTCGCCTATTGATAGGCAGCGCCTATGGAGCGATTTCTCCAGTACAGCAATTTTTCGATACGCTATATTTTGAGGCGCATTTGCAAACAGGGCAGTGCCTCCAGCTTCCCTATGCGGAAGAGCGTGGAATTTATGTTTTAAGTGGCGCCTTACGAATAAACGACAGCATCCTTCCCGACAAAACCTTGTCAATTTTAAATCAGGATAAGGAAATAATTGTGGAGGCAACTGAAGATACCTGTTTAGCGTTAATTGGCGGCGAAAAAATCGGACAACGATTTATAGACTGGAATTTCGTATCAAGCAAAAAAGAGCGGATCGAGCAGGCAAAAAGGGATTGGAAAGAAAATCGATTTGATAAAGTGAAAGGAGATGAAATTGAATTCATTCCACTGCCTGAATAAAAATATTTATACAGGACGTGTACGCAATTTCATTACGATTTTACATGCGATGGTGAGAGATAAAAAGACGTGGTGAGGTGCTATCGGCCAACAGCGGACATAACATTATATTCGTTATCCCATGCAAATTAATTTAGTTCTAATAGAACCAGCCCAGGCCTCACGCTAAAAACCTGATTAAACAATCCTTTTAAATGTTTCCAGGAATTGCAATGCTCTGTAAGGATTTTGTTGATAAATTGAAAGATTCAGATCATCTTCTAGAAAAAGATTAAGTGTTTCAGGATTTATTTTCTTCAGTTTTTCGATATTCCTAAAGCCCATTGTCCAAGTACTAAAATTTCTATGTGTAATTGCCTCCTTGAGTAAGAGCTTTACTTCCGTGTGACGATTGTCTTGCCGAATCTTTTCATAAAGCGCCTCGACAGTCGGTGCATGCCCCTCCACCAACTGCATAAAGTTTCCCTTATTGAAAAGTAATAATCCGGTAATGTCGCTTTTTTCATTATTGATTCGAGCGTCCTCGACGATGTTAATTATTTCACTCTCAGTCAAACCGAGCTTCGCAGAGCTTATGTACACCATGCAGATCATTTTATTGGCCTCATTCACTCATTAGCAGCTTCAGGAGTTGAGAGATTATATAAAGTTTCGGAAGAGCGACAATTTCCAAGCCGTTATTTTTTTAGTCTAGCATTTTTAGTCTGTTGAGTGTGGAGGTTGAGCGGTTCGACCAATACCGGACGTAGGTTAATTTGACTCTGACTCCCATTATTCTGTAGCAAATCATTAGAGCTTTCCCCCTCTGAGTTTTTTCAGTCCGGTGGCGGATGAAGTCACTTTCCACTTTGGGCACGATGCTGCCCTACGTTAGCTGGTGAATAAATTTTACGATTGCGTCAGATAACGGCCGCTTTTAACAATGCGTATTTGCCAAGTTTTAGATCTTGAAGTTGTTGCATTACGCTTTCATTATATTTGAATCCATAGGCTTCGCTTACTAAATGGACGATCTGTCGCGCCACCTGGGTATTTCATCATGTGGTACTACAATAAAAGTTGATAACAATAATTATTAAACTATCTTTGTAGAAGCGACTTTTGAAACAAAATAATGAAAAACCCAATTTTTAATACTCACGACCTTATCCTCGTCCTTACCCTGGCAGTTTGTGCATTACTGGTCATTTTCCAGTGGTTATTATCCAAACAAAGAACCAGTGCTTCCTGGTTGCTGAGCGGTTTTTTTGTGGGGGTTGGTTTAACGGCGCTGTGTAATCTGTTGTTGTGGAATGATTACATCCATAGCGATGCAAGGGCGGCAAAAACACTGTTATCAAGTTTGCTGGTCACCGCGGTGGTGGGGAAGAGTGTGTGTTTGTATTTTTATGTGGTGGCGATTACCCGTGCACAATTTCGTTGGCGTTGGAATTATGCGCTGCATGGATTAATGGTGTTTGTGGTAATTGCATTGGTTATTGCAGCAGGTCTGGATTCTGATCGTTTGCGGTTTTTAGTTGTCGGCGATTCTGAAACCCAGATGTCCCTCACCAATTTTTTCTGGCATTACCTGAAAGCCCTGCCGGTTATTTACGCATTAGCAGCAGTATGGGTCGTTTCGCAGTATAAGCAGCAATTAAAGGAATTTTATTCCACGTTTAGCCCGCGAGCGCCGCTTTGGTTGTTGTTGTTGACGTTGGGATTTGCGTTGAATTGGAGTTGGTCACTGGTAGTGCATGTGCTGGGGCAATCGGTAGGCTCCGAGTTGGCAGATACGTTTGGCATTGCCGATAATTACATCACCTTTCTACTGGTTAATGCACTCTTTGTTTACAGTTTGTTATATGCCCATGAGTTGCTGGTCACCAACGAAAAACCGGCGGAAAAAGAAATCGCTGCAGTGGCAGAGACATCGCCTGATGCTATCGAGAAAGTTCGCCGCACCATGGAAGACCAGCAGTTGTATTTGACACAGAATTTAAATATTGAAGAATTTGCCAAGCATGTGGGCATTCATTATCGCGAAGTTTCCAGCATCATCAACAAACACTTCAATACTAATTTTTTTGAATTTGTGAATGAGTATCGCGTAAACAAAGCCAAGCAAATGTTGCTGGATAAAAACTTTGCCGATATGACGATAATGGATATTTTGTTGGAGTCAGGATTTAATAGTAAATCGTCTTTCCACCGGTTCTTCAAACGCTACACCGGCATGTCTGCGGCGGATTTCAGGAAGCAAAAGCAGGCGTAATTCTTTTTTGGATGAAACAAACATACGCAAATCGCTAAGTACAGATACCTATACTTAGCGCATGCGACACCAGGATTATTTTCTGCGACGAGCAAGCAACAATCCGCTCAATGCCAATAAACCCCAGAGTGAAAATGAACCACCACCACCACCAGAGTTGTTCCCCTTCGATGCAGTAGAGCTCGCGGCTTTCGATGAAGCTGGTGTGCTACTTGCAGCTGCACTGCTTGCGACGCTTGAACTTGCCACTGAACTGGAAACCGCAACAGAACTTGCACTGGAACTGCTTACTGGCTCATCAGCGGGTGGCGTGCCCGCATAGCCCATGGCGTCTTCTTTGGTGAGTGCGAGCACTAGAATGCCGTTCTTTACCAGCACATTTTCCGGTGCAAAATCCACGCGGTTCATATCAAAGCTCCAGTTGGCTTGGCTCCAGCGGCTGGTATCAAAGGTATCGAAATCATCGCGCCAGCCGCCTTCAAAATTTTTGGCCGTGGCGTTGTAGCTTTTGTACTCAATGTAATTGATAAATTGATAGACCGGTAATACCGAATCATCCCAGGCGCCGACCCATTCAACGGATTCTGATGACCAGATATTAAAACGCAAACTCTGCGCGTTGGTGAGGCTGGTAACGGTACTGGTACCGGTGATGCGACGCACTTCTTCGCCGTCCACAAACCACGCTACATAATCCGGCGTCCATTCCAACACATAAGTGTGGTAGGCATCGGCCAGGGATTGGGGCGCTGTGTGCACTTGTTCGGTGTGGATAGTGGGGCGCGAGTTGCCAAGGATGACGTTGCTCTGCCATTGGGTCGCATCATTTTTTCCAAAAATTTCGATATCGATTTCTTCCCAGAACGTATCGTCGACTTCCGAGCCGTTTTTGTAAGTGAAGAAGGTGGATAGCACACCGCTCGCCTTAGCAACACGCATACGCATTTCGTAGCGACCATAGAGATAGCTCTGGTTTGAATAGACCTCCGCACCTTTATAGGATTTGGCGGTGGCGACGTTGGCAGCAAGGCTTGCACACAATGTCAGGAGAATAATCGAAATACTACGCATGCTTTTTTACCCTAGGTAACAATAAAATAAAACTGGGGTTGGGGGTCATAGTCATTCCCCCCAACCCCAGCGATTTCAAGGCGGTTAATTAATTTTGGTCAGTTTGATCCAGTCGATATTGAAGCCTCCGGTATTGGCAAAGATCGCTAAATTCTGTGTGCCGGCATTCAAATAGATGTTATGCGAAATGGTTTGGAAGGTGCCCCAGCCGCCGGTATTGGGTACGCTAATGGTACCCAAGCCAACGCCGTTGCGATCCAACGTAAACTGCGCTGTGGTTAGGGCCGAGGCAACTCGGTATTCCACCCGATACATGGCGGTTTGCGGAATGCTCACTCCGAGATATTTGAACCATTCGCCTGCATCGATATAGCTCACCGCACCGCCAGAGATAGTGAGGTTGCCACCCGCTTCGTTGAATCTTTCCGCTTCAATATGAATGCTGGTAGTTGCAGGTGTAGAGCTGCTTGATCCGCCATCCGTGGGTGGGGTGCCGGTATAGCCGGTTTGCCCTTCGCGGGTAAGTGCCAATACTAGAATGCCGTTTTTCACCACGACATTATTTGGGTCGAAATCCGCCAGGTTTTCGCCAAATGTCCAGTTGGCTTTAGTCCAGCGGTTACTATCGAAATTGTTGAAGTCATCGCGCCAGCCGGTACCAAAGCTGTTGGTTCCTGAGTTCCAGGGTTTGTAGTCGATGTAATTGATAAATTGGTACACGGGCAGGATGTTGGGGTTAAACGCTCCCACCCATTCTGCAATGTTCGCGGCCCAGAGGTTGAAGCGTATATCCTGCGGGCTAGTTAGGCTGGTGACGAATTGACCACCATTGATGCGGCGTACCTGGGTGCCGTTCACAAACCAGGCAACGTAACTGGGCGTCCACTCCAGCACATAGGTGTTGTAACCGTCGCCCAGAGAATAGGGCATGGTATGCAAGCCTTCGGTTTTGGTGGTGGGGCGATTGGTACCAATGATCACATTGCTCTGCCATTGGGTAGCGTTGTTCTTGCCAAAAATCTCGAGATCAATTTCTTCCCAAAATACACCCGACTGCTCAGAACCATTTTTGTAGGTGAAGAAAGTGGAAAGCACTCCGCTGCCCTTGGCAACGCGCATACGCATCTCGTAGCGGCCATATTTGTAAGTTTGTTTGGAATAAATTTCGGCCGCCTTGTAGGACTTGGCCTGGGTAGAGGCGGTAAAGCAAAGCGCGGCGGCGATGAGCAGCGCACCGGTAAAACGGTTGAGATTGAACATAGCGAGTACCTTTTATCTTTATTAGAAACGCTCGTCTGTAGGAGAAGGCTCTGTAACAAGCAGCTCCGTGGCAGACACCTTAGGTTGAGTGGCAACCACCGGCTACCACAAAGCCTATGTTGCCGCAGAACGAAACAGGCGTCGCACCAGTTTGCGCAGCTTGCGTAAAATGATGAGGAGCAGTTTGGCCGGCGCGTAGTGGCACGGAAATTTTGGTATCCCTGCCACTAAGACTGAGTGTCGTCCAGGCGATGCAGATGACTAAGGGGCTTGCTGTGAAGATGCTCTCGCTTGCTTCTAGCGTGTATATGATGAGTGTATTGTTTGCTTTAACAGCATCAATGTTCGCTTTTAAAAGTCGAGGAGTTAAACGAATACGGTGAGGATTGTCATCGATTGATGCGAAATCATGGCGCGCATACAACAGATATAATCAATTGATTCCTGGCTACGAACCAGTCACACCGAGAGTTCAAGTGTCCTCGAAGTTAAACTATGCGTTATGGCTCAATACCGTCATCTGCTTCAGAAAAAGCTAAGCGAGAAGTTTTCTCGCGCTGATCTTGCAAGCGTCCAAAGGTGCTATCCAAAAGCCTTGCTAATTTGCCAACGGCCCCATTCACCGCTTGGTCAAGCGTCGACGCGTGGTCGGTCACCGCTACCGGCTTCCTACCTTCAAGACGCGCTTCCAGCATGCAACGATGATCATGCTGCCCAACCTTGCCACGACTCTCGTCGCTCAAATGAACCTCTACACGGGTTATATGATCCTCAAAGCGCTCCAAAGCATCTTCGATGGTGGCACTAACCTGACTGGCCAACGCCTCAGTACCGTGAATGTTGGCATCAGTATTAAATTGAATTTTCATAGATTTCTCCATTGAACACGAAAGAATGCAGCATTGCTTATCAAGTCTGCACGATTACTAGATGTACCTATACCGGCAACAACTGGTTGAATTTAGCCGAGGGGCTTTTAGAAATTATCGCAATATGGAATTGCATACTCAGTACGACAGAGCACTGAAGGGGCGAGTGGGTTGCTAAGGAAGGGAAAAATTTGCAATTAACCTTTGTAAGATAGGTTGGATTCACAATCGGCCAAGAGCGGGCCTTCGAACTGTTGGCTAAATGGTAGGAATCCAAATGAAGTTGGCCGCAGTGGCTTGTTAAGCTTTTCGCAGCTTATTTTGATTTGCTAGGTTTTCCACTTTTATCCATCAAGATAAGCATTTCTTTCGCCACAATCGCAGCAGATGGTAGAAACATTGTCGAGACAATACGATCATCAATAATTACATCATGTTTATCATTAACGTTTTCTTTGTTGATTGCTAATGCACCATTTTTACGAAGCTGATCTTCGACGAGAAATGGCAGCAACGTACCTTGCTTAGCCCAATCTTTTTCTTTCTCTGTAGAATTTGGAAAGCCAGCCACTCGCTTACCCTTGACCAAAAAATTTCCAGCTTTAAGTTTTACATTGGCAAAAGCGCCCGCTCCGTGCCCAGAACTTCCTATCACTCCGCCTCGCTCATAAATGCTGGCCATTATATCAAGTAGCTTTTGATTCGAAGCTACATCGAACAAGGTACCGTAGCCTCCACCTATAAAGACACCAGCATAATCCGTTGGGTTAACCTGATTCGGTTTCAATGAACTATTGGCTCGATCTAGAAATCCTTCGAATTTGATTGTGTAACTACTAATACCCATTGGGTCCATCATAAATGGCACTGTTCCTCCAACCGGAGAAGCGAAATCGACAGCGTAACCGTGAGAAACAAAAATGTGATACGGAGGTGCGTATTCCCAAAGATTATTTCTAGCATCGTGCTTATCGATATCGCCCATGTCCTGCATATTTGAAGCAATAATTAAAATCTTTTTGGTGTCGCTTGCGACGGCTGGGAGAGCAAAGCTGATAAGCAGAATGCTCAATGTCACAATTAAATTTTTCATATTCACTCACTTGGTATAATTTGCAACCGTAATTACGCTTAGCATTTTTAGCGTTTCAATTCCGGTGATATTAGTTTGACACTCAAGCCGGAATTTTGGATTCATTAGGATTTAAAAATATAAAATAAAAAAGAATTAAGGAGGATATATTCATCAGTTACGACAGCCGGGTTCAACGTACAATTAACACTGAAACAAGCTCATACAAGTCGAGGCCCGCCCCCGCACAACCATCACTTCAGATAACGGCCAAAAGCGGACGTTCAATACACACCTTTAAATTGTTATTTATGTTCGGCCTCTTCACCAGTGTCACATATAGCATAAAGGCTGCTAACTGCACTCTTCTGAAATTTTTCAAAACCTTCTTCGGCTATAAATTTCTTATAAGCTCTAACGAATTGACAGTTTGTGAGTTTATGAATTGCTTCGCTTTGTCTTTCGTTCTACCAGCTTTTAAGCCCGCATTTATTGCTTTTATACGATGTTCATCAGAAACTTCTTTTAGCCTCATTATTTCGTTACTGAACGTTTTTGGATAGCCACTAAAAATCCTTATTTGCGCTGCTGAATCGCTAGCACAAGCAACCTCGCGGAAATAATTCTTTTCGCCTTCTGTAATTGTCAGCGTTATAGATTCAGCCCGAGTGGACACGCTGAGAAGCAATGGAGACAGCCTTGCACAAAACTCCGGTTAGGCCCGGACCTTTACCGAATGCATCTTATGCGGCCAACCGCAGCAGTTTGGGATTAGTAATTGCCCCGTAAGTCTTCACCCGGTATTGGGATATTTAATTTCTCCAGTGCTAAGCGCTGCGCAACGTTCAGTGCATCAGCAGAGGAAACTTCAATATCCGGCTTTACCCCAACACCCTCCCAATTGGTTTTCGTAACAGGATTAATGGCGCGTCCCGTTGGAATAAATATGGAAAACCTTTCATCGATCTCAAACACTTCTCCAGGGTTAGCGCCACCACCCGTTGTTGCGCCGACGATTGTTGCTCTCTTCAGGTTTTTCAAGTTGTAACTAAATTCTTCTGCGGCGGAAAATGTCATATTGCTGGTTAGTACGTATACTGGCTTTACCAAACCGTAACGCTTTCCTGAAACAGTTTTTTGTGTCCAAAACTGTCTGCTCTTAGCAGTGCGACGATAAGAGAGATCATTTAAATGAACAGGAATCTCACCAAATAAATAACTACTTATCAAAGCAACCATATATGGCGAGCCGCCGCCATTACTTCGCAAATCGATAATCAAAGCATTTGTGTCAGCAATTTCATTCATCACTTTGGTAATTGCATCATCACCGATTTCTGGAGGAGGAAATGAGTTCAAATCGATCAAACCAATATTGCCGGGGAGTCGAATATTTTTCACAAAATCAAACGCTTTGTTGTTCGGGAAACCTGTCGTCTTTTCCACAACAGCGCCAACATCAATGTTTGGTTGAGGTACGCCAAATACTACATCAATATGTTTGTCACCGCTTATTTCACGAAGTTGCTTGGTGAGTAGCTGACTTAATGCACTGCCGTTACTGATGCTATTGTATTCACCCTTTTTCTCATGAGCACGCAATGTGCTTGCCATTTTTAAACCAACCTCAGGAAAAACATACTCGGCCTCTAACTGGCGAGCAAGGGCATCCAACATTTTGCCACGAGCTGCGTTATCGATACCCAAGCTTGATGCAAAGGTAAAACCTGTCGCTAAAGCCATTAACAAGAACGCGCTAAGGTTGTACAACATATTATTTTTCCTCTTCATACATACAATCTCCCTTCAATATTTTTCGAATCACATTAGCGAGTGCGGATCGCGTTCGGCCAATAGCGGACATAACAGCATGAACTTATAGATTATCCTCGCCTTTGCTCGAATGCTTTCATGAGTTTTAAGAATTCTGATTTTTCAATTGTCGCTCTATCTGTAAATCTATAAGTCCCTCGCTTTAGTTTTACAACTTTACCTTCGTCTTTTCAGGGTTTTAATATCAAGCCCATCATTTTATTTTTATTTTTCCTGAAACCTAACATTGCTTTGTTAGGCATTTTATTGTGATGGGCAACTGTATGCTTCTGCATTAATGCTTGCACCGGTGAACAAGCCTTGTTGATTGGTTAAAATTTTCATATGTGTTCCACCGAGAGCAGCAACCTTGTTCCGAGCATCATTCATTACATATTCTGTTTCTTGAGCTGGCGTGAGAGCAAGCTCGGGACTTTTTGCAGTTATAACACCCCTAAACTGACAATTGCTAAGATCATCATTTGGATTGATGGATCTTACGCGAGCGCCGTCAGTGGTTAATGCAGTGGAACAACCGCTTAATATAAAAATTGAAATAGAGAGAGTGAGCGCTTTCATTTTAATTGATTCCTTTGTTGGTTATAGATTTTTCACAAAATTTAGTTACTCGAATATTATGTATTAGTACCGATATACCTAAAGCAATACCGCCAACAGCTAGAGCTACACCCGCGCACTTGTAGGACTGCCATACTAGCGCCGTGATGCCTCCAAAGAGAGCCACAACGATTAATATTTCTAGCAGTGCGACAAGATTAATATTTATGTGCTTATAAGTTGACTCACCATGAAGAATATACGGCAACATATATTGCCAACCAAAAAGTGACAACAAGAGAGCAACAATAGCTGACCAAAGGGTAAATTCATTAAATAGTTGCGTACCTTCTGATTGAAGTAGAAGAACAAGTAGTCCTGCTGAAAAGCCCGACGTGGCTAACGCAATATTACTTAAACGCTCCAAGTAGTCTTTAGTTATATGGCTTTTTAAATGTTCAATAGGTTCCATAATGTTTACTGCCTAACGTTGCGATAAACGGTGGTTTTTAAGTAGCACTTTTGCCATAAAATACAGCGAAGCACAATGGCAAAAATACAACTTAAAAACCATCCTTTTGATTGACTTGTTAGGATTTTTTTCTGTCTTTCCTTATTGTCAGTCTTGCATTACGAAATGATATTTTTCTTGCTCTATTTAATATTTTGACTCTTCTAGGAAAACCATAAAATAAATAAAAGCTCGACAGCAACAGAATAATACTCACTACTCCAATAGTAGTTCCGCTAAGTTTTGGAAATTCAAATGCTGTTCTAAATGGATCGTACTGAGGATTAAGCTCATAAAAATGATGAAGCGGAGCAAATGCTGTGGCGGCAAATATTAAAAGTATAAATAGCAATACACTCAAATACATGCTAAGAAGATACTCCAAGAAAAGATTGCTATTAGATGCGATTAGCCTGGATTTTTTGATAATGAAATACGTATTTCGAAGTGCGCGACGATTGAAATAATAACTGATGCCAGATAGCCACTTTGGAATTAAGTCGCGGATAAATCCAGCAGTAATGCTAACAATTAGGCCAATAATTATAGTGTTTACCCACCACTCAAGCTTACCCAAGTTTCCGATAATATCGACCATTCTGATTCCTCTTATTCCTAACGCCGAGTTCAGCGGCAGTTTTTAAGTTGCGGTTTTGTGGAATACTTTTGCGCAGCAAAACCACAAAACTGCGACTTAAAAATTGTCCAGCCACGAAGTGGCGATGCTTGAGCGACTTGTTAGCATTATGGTTTATAGTTAGGACTAGACAAGTTGTTTTTTAACATGCAGTCATGTATTTCAGCAATTAATTTATTGAAATCCTCTTCTGTTCTCATGAGAGAAAATTGTTGCTCATAAATATGGTATTTGTTTTCGTCTATTAAAGGTCTTATAGATCTCAAAGCTTGGTAAAAATAAGTAACAATTAAATTTGATTTGTTGACTGAGTGAAACCTTCTAAAAATAATTACTGAAAGAAATATTGATGGAATAGTTAAATATAATAGTGCGGTTCCAGAATTTGACTTTATAGCAAGACGCAAACAAGCTCTCTTTTCTTCAGGCGGTTTAGATTTACACTCAGAACTTTCAACTGAAGAAATCTCAGGAAATTTACTTGATATTAAATATAGTGATGGGCTAATAAATAAGGGGACAACCATAATTATCAATAGAAATAGCAATATATATAGACTCGGTAATTCGTGATGTCCCATTGCAGCCGATTCATAATCGCTATCACGCGTTTTTTTCAAATTAAATGTAACTACTGAATAGAGAAAATTTGTAAACTTTGCGCCATAGGGTTTTAACGCAGCGTCCCACAAGCCACTTCCAATAGCGCCTAATAATATTGTAATTATTATTGTAGCAACCCAGTGCTGCCCAAGATATTCTGTCATTTTTCCTCTCTATGCTAACAGTTTCTTCAACGGCCAACGCCGTATATTTACGGGGCAGATCAGCCTCCGCGACTACATCCTAACAATTGTTTAGCCGTTATCTCTAAATAAATCCGGAAATATACGCTTCGATAAATTCGAAGATATAGGGCCTTAGTTTCTACCGTAGTGTCCGCTTTGCGCACGCGACAGACATTTCATTCAGTTAAGACCACTCAGGACGTGTCGTCAATTACATCGAGTTACGTATGGAAAATTTGTCGCTTAGTGCTTCGCAATTAATCGAATAGTTTGAGGGGATGAGTTCGGGTGGGCGAGGGGTAGTGGTACCAAGGTGTTAGTTCCACTCCCTGGAACCTAAACCGCATAAGGAGATGCATCAAATCAACAGATAAAAATTATTTTTCCATTCGTCTGCGGTTCAAAATCAAACCGAAAAATCCTAATAACATTAATATCAAACTTCCTGACTCAGGTACTTCGCTCTTAACGCGTGTTAAGGAACTAATTAGGAAGTAGTATTCCATTTTTTCCCCAATTTCATTTTTGAATTTCACAATGCCTTTGTTAATTTCATTGGTATATTCAGGGTAAAACTCAACTATGTTTAAATCGGTGGAGCTAAAAATCAAATTCAAATCTTGGCCTATGGAACCGAGACTTAACTCAATCCGGTCTTCATCGTAGTCATTCGACTTTATGATATTAAAATATTGAAAAACCTCCAAGGGGTCCAAAGGGTCACCGGTCAACTGCACGCTTGCAGAGTAGGAACCCTCACCATCTTTTTTAGGTTCTCCTGTTGGGAATGTAAGCGTGCTCCCATCTGGATTGGTAACGGTAAATTTCATCCATTGTGTTGTAATTCCTGTGCGGTCGAAAGTTATGTACTGTGAAAAGTCGTCACGCAGAATAGTAGGAGTAACTGCGTTTACGTCTAGAGTGAAGCTGCCGCTAATATTCTTACCCTTCCACTCCGGGATTGATAAAGGCGCGTCCTGCATATGTTCGTCGAGGTATTTATCGCTTACAGTGCCTGTGAAGTTGAATACTATCGGTGTTGCGTTGGTTAATGAAGCAATGGATGTTATGAAAAGCGTTATCGCAATTATTCTTACGGTTTTTAAAAAACACATTGCCAATCTCCTTTAATTCGACTTGTGGGATTTGGATTAGAAAATCATTAACCAAATTTGTTTGGCTACTTATATTGAGCAGGCAAGCGCTAGTGCTTTAAAAAACGACGTTTATTTTCTTATCCCTCATATCTTCATTTAACGGAGTAGGGGATTTGCAATATTTGAACCAATGTCTATTTCACTCATAAACTCATTAGGTTGAGAAATTTGCCGCTTCAAATTCAACACAAAATGTAAATTTGTTCGACATGATTGAAGTGCCAACTTGATATTTTTGCACCCTTGAGACGTAATCCGTTATCTGTTTCAAGCTGTCTGATTCAACTTCCTGTGTCACATTCTTGAGTCAACAATAAACTGCGCCGCTAAAAAGCGGCGCAGTATTTTCTTAATGATGTGTGTGTGAAAATTAAATTTTCTGGATCGTTCAAGTGCTGAAGAAAATTAAAACGCCCAATTCGCTTGCACACCAACAATCTGTACGTGCGAATCAAACTCTCCCGCCACGCGGCTACCCGTTTGCGGGTTGGTATTTTCAATGCTTGCCTTTTGAACATCGATGTACGCATAACCTACGTCAATCGAAGCGGTCGATGAAAGCTTGTAATTAAAACCTGCGCCAAACCACATGCGATCTTCATCGGGAATACGCACGCTTACTAATGCAGGATCTGTTTGCGGTGCATCATCTATCGCTACGCCGAAACGCCACAGCCATTGACTGCCTGAGGGTTCATAACTAAATCCAACGGCATAACGCATGGTGTCGTCATACTGTAAATCCAATTCACTAATGGTGAGATTGTTGCTGGCATTGCGCACGCGAACATTTTGAATACTACTCCACTTGGTCCATGCAACATCGGCATGCATTTGCCATTCATCCGTTAAGCGATGCGATGCGCTGAGTGTGAGTGTATCGGGCAACTCCACATCGGCTTCTGCATCGCCAGCAAGCGTATTAAGGCCAACAGCACACAATGTTCCTGTTGTCGGTGCCGGTGGTGCACCTGTGGGATAACCGGCGCCCAAACTACATGCCGGGTTCAATGTAAAACGCGCATCACCTTCTAAATTAAACGTGCCGCCCTGGCGAAATACCAGGCCGATATTAAGTCGTTCATTAGGCGTAAAATACAGGCTCGCATTACCAACAAAATCGTCGTCGTCACCTTCGATTTTTGCCTGACTGTCTGTTGCTGGCCTGGGGTTAATTCCAAAGGTTGAATCCACTTGGCTTGCCAGCGTTACTTCGGCCCGTTGATAATCCAAACCCACACCGAGTGACCATTGATCATTCAGTTCAAACGCGAGCACTCCACTAAAACTCGCGACGGCTAATTCGCTATGCGTTGCGAGATAACGCCCCATCCAATCTTTGCTGTATTCACTTTCGAGGCCATAGGGCGCATTGACGCCGAGTCCGATTGTGGTCTCTTCTGAAAGTGGCAGGGTCCAGTACACGTTAGGCACTAAGCCAACTTTATCGGTTTTATCTTCGACACCATTGGTGTTGGAGTTTGTATTGTTAAATTCTGCGTTGGTGAAAATTGCGTTGGCACCAACCGTTAATGTTGAGCCTTCTAATTTAACGATTCCGGCCGGATTGAAAAACACGCTACTGGCATCCCTAATGTCAGATGCGGTGCCTGCAAAGGCTTTACCGAGGTGCGCGGGGCTTTGTTCAAGAATTTGGAAAGATGCTGCCTGTGTTACTGTGGGTACTAGCGCCGGTAATAATCCTGAAAAGACGCTAGCAATGAACACGGTTAAAGGTTTTTTATGTAACATAAAAGTCTCCAAAATATAGGGCATACATTTAATTTAATCTTTCACTATATTTACTGGTAAATAATTTGTATGTGGGATAACGCACCTCGACATGAAATACAACCTGATGGTTAAAATTATGAAAAGAAGGATAATAGACATAATGGCGCCACAAAAAGTAATTCCGTATTTCACTAGCACCGCATTTAATCCAAACCCATTAATTAGCCGGTATTGGGCTGAGTAGGTAAAAAAACTTTTTCATTGAGCGCTCCCATGAGTATCAAATAAATCATTATAAAGTGGGATAATCCCATTTTATATGGCTGAAAGTTTGCTGTTGCAATTACCAATTACGAGAATGCAAAACCGGTTTCTGCGAAACACTTTTATTTAAATGGAATATGTCATGCGCAAGATAGTTACACACTTGATTAGTTTTTTACTGGGTGCCGCACTGGTGTTCGCGCTTGATTCTTACTCAATCAACAATCTTCGCTATGTGTTTTCACCAGCTGTGCACTTTGCTAATGGTTCAGCCTACAAGGGTGAGTTGAATGCGCAAGGTCAGTCGCACGGTTATGGCCGTATCGTGTGGACAAACGGCGATGAGTACGAAGGGCAATTTTCCAATGGCTTGTTTCAAGGGAAAGGTAAGTTAATCTCCAAAGGTTACACGGTCTATGACGGCGAATTCGATCAGGGTTATATGAACGGGCAGGGTACGCTTGAATTTGAAAATGGCGATAAATACATCGGGGAATTTTCAAGAAGTGCTTTCAACGGAAAAGGGAAATTGATTAGCGCGGATGAATCGGTATATGTCGGTAATTTTTTGAGCAATGAAATTACCGGTAAAGGCAAATGGGTATTTGCAAATAAGGGCGTCTACCGTGGCGAATTAAAAAGCGGTGTATTTCACGGTAAAGGAAAATTAACGCGGCCTGACGGTAGTAGTTACAGCGGTGACTTTGCGGAAGGAGAAATGCACGGACTCGGCGTATATCGAGCCAATAAAAATGTTTATTCAGGAGAGTATGTAAAAGGCCAATTTACCGGTAGAGGCGTACACAAAGACGACGAAGGAGTAATTATTAAAGGCGCTTTCTCGAATTGGGTGGCAAACGGGAAAGGCAAAAAAACTGATGAAGACGGAAATGAATGGAATGGGACGTTTGAAAATGGGGAGTTAACTGGAGAGGGAACTTATGTGGGCAAAGATGGAGAAACCTACGAAGGCGACTTTAACTACGGCGAATATTCTGGAAAAGGAAAGTTACACGAAAAAAATGGTGATGAATACGAAGGTGAATTCCGTTATGGCAACAAACATGGAAAAGGCGTTTTGGTTTATAAAGAACCGCTGGATGGCGTGAAGAAAGTTACCGGTGTTTGGAAAAGTGATAATTTGGTTGAAAGTAGTGAGATAAAAATTTATTCAGCCGCGGATGTAACTGATTACGCTATCTATCGCCAGCAAACCGCCTTAAATAAATCCCTCGATGCAGTACAGGCATCAGACCCCAATAAAGTTGAGCTTTACACCTTGGCTATCGCAGCTTATGGCACTCAGGAAGTTTTTCGCCGGGAAAATAAATTTATTGAGAATATGTTTAGCGAGCGATACAACAATCGCTCCACGTCAATTTACCTCACGAATAGCCAGCGTTCGTTGGATGAAAAACCCTTTGCAAACCTCACGGGCATCAAAGATTCAATATTTCGGTTGGCGCAGAAAATGGATAAAGAAAAAGATATTTTCTTTTTATACATCACCAGTCATGGTTCCAGGGATAAAAAAATATCCCTAACGCACAAGGGAGTAGACTTTGGTGATATAGATTCAAAATGGCTGGGAGATATTTTAAAAAGCACGGGTATCAAACATAAAGTGATCGTATTATCCGCCTGCTACTCCGGCGGTTTTATAGAAGATTTAAAAGATGACACCAGCATCATCATAACGTCCGCGTCAGCAGAAAAAACTTCTTTCGGCTGTGCGGATGACAGCCAATTTACCTATTTTTCCAAAGCCTACTTTAAGGAATCCCTATCAGCCGATACGGATTTTGTCTCCGCATTTAGCAAAGCCAAAGATCTGGTCAGTAAATGGGAAAAAGAAGAAAAACAAACTCCATCCGAGCCACAAATTTATGTGGCGCCGGAGGTAGAAAAATATGTAAAAGCCTGGCGTTGATCTAGGTTAAAAATATTTTAAAAATGGGCTGAGCTGTAAATTATTTTTAGCTCTTCTTTGGCTAACTCAATACCTTCATCCGCAGCTTCTTTGAGAAGTTGTAGTCCTCTTGGTTTATCCTGTTTGGTTTCTGTTCCGTAGTACAGATTAAAACCGTAAGTAAACTTGGAATGAGAATGTCCCTGCGCGATCGCACGTTCAAAGTAAACCGACGAATTTTCACCGCTGGTTACAGGCGCATCCCCGTATAGATAAAGCACACCTAAACGGTAAGATGCATCTGCGAGCCCACCTTCTGATGCAGACTTCAAAAGCGCAAGACTGCGCGCTTCAAAATCCTCGTCGCTTTCATTTAATCTCTCAAGGCTAAAGCTGGAATACAAAAGCTGCGCATAAGGATCATTGCTTGCTAGCAATGGCTCAATCAATTGATAAAGTTCTTCCACCTCACCATCTTCAAATAGTTGGTCAGCTTTTTCTTTAATCGATGTTTCCATATAGTAGTTTTCTAGATGTGTGAGGAGAGCGCCATTCTAGCTTTTGCTAAACGTTTTGCCTATGAATGATAATTACTAATTGCAACGTCAATCTGATTGAACACAGAGCCGCTATTCAAGCGGCTCACTCAAATGAAAAGTATTTATACAGTTTTTGGAATTCCGTTTTGCTTCGACCATTGGTCATTTGAAAGAGTGTGTTTATTTTGTGTGTCAATGATGATGACGTTGAGCCGATTGATTTCAGCGTATATTGCATTTTCATTTGCAGTTGATAGCCTCCAATTATCTGGAATTGCGGAACTGTGTGCAACCTGCTCGCCCTGCGCAAAGCCGGAAACGACGCGACACGTATTTTCTTGAGCGAGATTAATCCAAATACTACTGTCATTCGATGATGTGTAAGAAATGGATTGTCTTATAGACTGAGCCACATGGCCGCGAGACCACTCAATATGTTTTCCATCGGCCATTTTTTCCAATTCAAGAATTTTTGTCGTGACATACACCGAGTAAATGTATTTTCTTTTTTCAGCTATAACCCAATTTACAATGCCCTCAAAAGGAATCATGGCGCTATTCAAACCATGAGTTCCCATAACGGTATTGTAATTGGAATAATCCCGCTGTTCGAGGTGGCCTGCGCTCACGCCAATAAGATGCAGCCTCTCCCATCGTCTTCCGTAGCCTGATGATCGTTGCCCCATATTATTTTCCGGGTTTGACTCTGCACCTATGACCAAACCGCCTGCGATAGATCTGGGAATATTCCCTTGATAAGGCCCCAGCAAAATCGCTCCACCGCCAACATCGTTGTAGAGAATTCGATTCGCGTTTTGGTGATAAGTCTCACTGTATTTGTCTTTCGACCATGATGAATGAAATCGCTGCATTATCGCCTGACCATTCAAATGATCTCTGTTAAAACCACCCATTGATGTACTCCTTTCGATTTTTGAAATTTATTCAACGTTAATTAGTTTTGGTTTTCTAACTCTTACCTCTTCTGAAACACCGTTATTCCAAACAAAATATTCATGAACTTTTCCGCCAGAACCCAGAAGGTATTTTCATTTATAAAACGTAAGTCTATAACGTCGAAGTCTTCATTGCCAACTATGAAGAATCTTACTAGGATCAATTCTCTAGTGCATTTTAAATACTTTATCTTTTGCTGTGTTTCTTCAGGCGACACTGGATCATTTTTATATTTTATAAAGATCGGGCATTTGTTGATGTTCTATGTTGCGACGCAATGCACTCGGCAAATTTAAGCTAATAAAGCCTCAGACGACTTCCACTCGCGCAAACTTCGACTTAATTGCAATCATTAATCCAGAAGCTGCGATAATTATCATTCCTAGAATACTTAATCCATCTGGTGTGGTATCAAAAATTAGCCAGCCGAGTAACCCCGCCCATACTAATTGCAAGTAGAGCATTGGCGAGATGGCGGAGGCGGGCGCGTATCTGTAGGCCAGGGTGAATAGGTAGTGGCCCAAACCTCCAGAGATTCCGACGACTAAAAATAGCATTATGTCGAGATTGCTCGGAATTTTATTTTCCCAATACCACGGCATGGCGATGCTGAAACAAATAGAACCGATAATGGCGGTGTAAAACAAAAGAGTGATGGCTTTTTCTGTGCTTGCTAAAACACGCGAGAGAATTTGATAAACGGTATTGGCACAAACAGCCAATAGCGCAAAAATAATTCCTGCTAAATCTAATCCGCTACCGGGGCGTGCAATAAAGAGCACACCTGTGAATCCCATGATGGCTGCTATCCATCCTACCGGGCTAATTTTTTCGCCAAGAAGTGGGCTCAGTAATACTACGAGCATAGGTGCAAGAAAAGTGATCGCTGTCGTTTCGGCAACTGGCATGCGTTGTAATGCCAGGCCAACAAAAAGAGAGGCACAGCACAGTGCAAGTGATCGCACTACCACCAAGCCTGTTCGTTGGGTATGTATTAAATGCGTTGAATGTCGCGGTGCCAATATGACAAACATAATTGAACACTGGATGATGTAGCGCATGGCTACCACAAAAGGCACGTTGTGATGTTCAGTGAGGTATTTGGTTGTAGCATCCATACATGCGAACAGAAAGAGCCCTACAAGGACTAATATAAAACCTTTGAAGATATTTTGATGCAGCATGATGGGTTTACTTCGTGCTCCATCAATAGGCGTATCTTTCATGCGTATCAATCCGGTTCCAGTCAAGACGCTTTTACTTACTCAATAAGGACTAATCATAGTCCAACTTGGCAACAATTATCCTTAATGTTTAGCGGGCTAACATAATTATATTACAAGATTTTCGTTAAATGACTTATAACCTTGTGTAGGGCAGGACGGCAATGAACTATGAATAAAAACCCACCCATTATTGATTGGCAATTAATGAGTTCAGAATTAGTTCGTGGCTAGGTAGGATGCTTGAATTGTTAACTACTTGAATCGACAAATTATAGAGAGGATTTTAGGCTTATAGAATAGCTGCGGCGAAAGGTTGTTAGACAATTAAAACGTGTTTTTAAAAAATTTCGATAATCGTGAGGTCATTAGATAAATTTAATGCTCAAGCGCAGCAGTTACCGCGCTTGAGCATCGTAAGTTAACTATGCGTCTACAATGGCTTCAAAGCCACCGAAGATCATACGTTGGCCATCGAAAGGCATAGAAGACGGTTCCATTTTCATACGCGGATCATTTTCAGATTTTTTCATACCCTCATCTCTGACTGCGCGACTCGGCCAGATTATCCAGGAAAATACTACAGTTTCATGCGGCTCCAGCTTAACTGCCATGGGAAACGAGGTCACCTTTCCATCTGGCACGTCGTCTCCCCACGCTTCAACAACTTTAAGTGCGCCATGGTCTTTAAAGACAACAGCGGCGTCTTGCGCTACCTTGGTGTACGCAGCCTTATTTTCTTTGGGCACAGCCACTACAAAACCATCAACGTAGAACATAATTTATCTCCCGCTCAGTTTAAAAATGTAAACAGTATTAATAATCACCAGTCTTCTAAAGTGACATAGGCGATAACTAATAGTTCATAACAGGTTTGGATTACCGGCGGGAATGATGAAACAGGTGAAAATATGTTACAGGTTGGCGTCTAAATTTTTTAAAGCGAAGCTAAAGACAGGTAAGGATTATTGAAGGGCTACTCCCTACCGGTTAGCTGTTCGCCGATTTCAAATAAATATTGCCAGGGAAAAATTCCGCGCTCATGACCGTCGCAGAAAATAAGTTGAAGGCCTTGGCCGAGATTATTAATTTTTTCAACTTGAATATCGTCGGCAATCAATACGATTCTTCCGCTCGTATGATTCGCACGGCAACTCGCGCAGCGACAAGCCATGCGCAGTTGCCGATAACTTATTGCGTGTTGTTTTCCGCTGTGCCATTCAATAACAAGTTCCTGCTGCGCGCGCGCATTATGTAATTTTCGTGGTGCAGCTAAAGCGCGCGGCGATTGTATTTTATTTGGTGCGTCCATTACGCAAAGCGCCCATTCAATTGTGTAACTGCAATGCGTATGGCTTTTCTAACTTCCGGGTCAGCATCATTTTCTGCCTGACGCAAGGCGACTAACGCATGCTGATCACCAAGTTCACTCAACGCCAGAGCGGCTTCTTTGCGTAAATTACTGATGCTGTGTTTAAGCAAAATAATTAACGCTGAGTTGGCAGGGCTGAAACGCAATTTACCCAATGCTCGCGCTGCTTGCAGTCGCACTTGCCAGTAATCATCTTCCAGTGCTTCAATCAATTCGGTTCCGGCGTCTTTAAAACCTAACTTGCCCAATGTTGCTGCAGCTTCTTCGCGAACTTGCCATTGGTTATCACCCAGTGCGCGATAAAGCTCGGGTAACAGTTGTGGGTCTGCGGCGAAGCCAAGCGCGCCTGTTGCTGCGCGGCGAACGTCTACATCTGCATCGCTACTCGCCAGTTTTGCTAAAGCCAAGAGTGCAGGTTTATGTTTTAACCAGGCTAATACACCAACGGCTTCGCGGCGAACAATGGCATCGTCGTCAGTGAGTGCATTGATTGCGGGTTGGGCACTTTCCACGTAACGCAACTCACGCAACGCGCGTAAAGCACGACGGCGAACGCTTACATCTTTGTTATTTACCCATGGCAAAATAAATTGACCAGACTCAGCTTCTTTAAGTTGGGTGAGGCTTTGTGCTGCAAATTCACGCACGTTTTCGCTTGGGTCGATCAAGGCCTGGCAAAGCGCTTCTATAACTTCCGGTTCTTCCCATGCTGCAAGTAAACGCGCAGCTTCACCGCGAACATCTGCATCGTCATCATTGAGCAAACTTTCTGTGAGCAAAGGTAATGCATCCGGCTCCTCGAGATCAGCAAGATCAATTAATGCAATACGACGCACACCAGAATCGTCATCTTGTAATCGCGGTTGTAAAGCAATTATGTCGGGGTTATCTATAAATAAACTCATACTCGGCTCACAATAATTGTTGGTACTACTTATTTTCGTAAAAAAGGGAATAGTCATCCTCGCGCAGCGGGGATCCAGTTTTTGATCGTGATTTTTACAGCTGGATCCCCGCTGCGCGAGGATGACAACTCCCAGTTGAATCAAGTGTTAAGACAAGTTTTAATTTAATTTTATTTAAAATTTTAAATACTTCATATTGTATCTGGCGGCAACCCAAGCGGAGACAAGCGTGGCAACTGACGGCCTTCCTCATGATTTAATAATTCCAGGCAGTGACGTTTGAGCCGCATGAATTCTGGAGTCGTTACCAACTCAGTATTTCTGGGGCGTGGAAAATCTACCGCCAAATCTTCAATAATTTTGCCGGGGCGCGGGCTCATAACGAGAATGCGATCCGCAAGAAATAAGGCTTCATCGATATCGTGAGTCACAAATACAACGCTGGTGCGAATGCGGCCCCATATGCTTAATAATAATTGCTGCATTTTTAAACGTGTTTGGGCGTCGAGTGCACCGAATGGTTCATCCATCAATAATAAACGTGGTTTATTAATTAACACGCGAGCAATTTCTACACGTTGTTGCATTCCACCTGAGAGTTGGCTTGGCCAACGTTTAGCTGAATCTTCAAGGCCAACGAGTTTCAACATTTCTAATGCTTGCGCGCGCCGTTCGATTTTATTAACGCCGCGCATTTTCAATCCGAAAGCAACATTATCGAGCGCGCTACGCCATGGAAATAATGTGTGATGTTGAAACACCATCCCGCGTTCCGGCGAAGGATTTTTAATAGCTTCACCATCAAGTGTCAAAGTGCCATGGCTGGGAGTGATATGACCGGCAAGCGCGCCAAGCAAAGTAGATTTCCCGCAACCTGAAGGCCCGAGAATACAGACAAACTCACCGGGTTCGATGGTGAAGTCTACCGACTGAACTGCTTCAAATGCTGCTTTACCTTGACCAAGATGAATAGAAATTTTTTGCGCATCAATTCGGCCAGATCGCTCAGCATTTACTTCAGCCGAAGAAAAATTCGCGTGAGCCGATTCATAAATAGTCATTATTATTTCCTCAAGCGATACCAAGGCGTTAAAAATAACGGCATCTAGGAATGTCTGAAAAAGTGTTACATCCCCTATTGGTAAGGGGTTCAGGCTTGTAACACTTTTGGACAAAAAAACACCCATATTTCAGTACCTTGGCGCACCCAGTGAACCTTCATGTTACGCCAAATCACCACCTTTGATAACTTTAAGCTGCCTTGCCAGCTCATCACGCTCCTCGACTAGTTGATCACACATGGAGTAGACCTCACTTAAGTGAGCCAATAATATCGGCATTAATACATCCTGATCATTTTTTGAGCTAATAACCTTCGTTTTGGCCGAAGCCAGCTTAGTCTTCAGGCGATTGATGACCTCTTTGTCCTGTAATCGCTCTCGTTGAGCCTCCTGTTCTTCCTGAGCTTTCTTGATGTGTGACTTAAGCTCTGGATATCGGTTGTATATCACTGAATGACTTAACCCAGCGTTATCTGCAACCGACTTTATGGTTACTTTTTTCCCTTGGGCAATTAATTGCTCTAGGGAATCAAAGAGCTGTTGTCGTGTACTTTCACTCATTGATTTTTACCCGCTGGAATTCCAGTTGCTCAATTACTAAATTCGCAGCGTTAAGGTTATTTTGGAGTGCCGATTCAAATGCCTGTAATTTTATATGTGTCGAGCTTGGAGTATTGGCTATTTTTTCAAGCTTGCTCTCACAAGAATTTTTGATAGCCTGCCAATATGGCAAGTGCCTCGGTGTTGATATATATCCATCGCAATAAACGCAGTGACTTGGATCAGCAATATTTTTTATCTTGCAATCGTTGCTCTTAGTGCAATATCCGTGGCCAACTCCCCTTAAATTATTCGAATTTTTTGATACAAATTCGACAAGTTGATTGACATCCTTGAAATGAGCTTGCGTACCAGATGTATGTTGGTCACCAAGCATTTCTCTAATCCTTTGGCTAAATTTGTTTCCGCCTTTTCCTGCAATTGATCGCTCTTCTGAATATTGAACCAATTCTGTAACCGTTAGCTTTGTCATATCCTCAGAATATTGATCCGCAAGATTGAGTAGCTCTCCAATTGATTCATATCCTCTTTTTGCATAAATTAGCGTCATGCTTTCCCATAGATGCTTGAACTGGTAACGAATATCATCGAGTTCACCTAGCCGATTGGCGATAATAAACCAAGCAAAAGTGTGCCTAAATTGATGCGGTGTGAAATTAAATATATCGCCAGGAGAGTAAGGCTTTCCGCGGTTAGTATTATTGTGAGATATAGATTGATAATTGCAACCAAGCCTTTCGAGTTGCTGGATATCGTTGTTATCGACAGAAATCTTGAAGTGGTTGGTTATGTCAAATGTAGAATAATTTGGTCGTTTAGATACCCTAAAAAATCCACATCCACCAAAATAATAGCTTGGTGAAAACATGCTATTCTCGGCGATACCTTGATGCAGCTCGTTTTTATACCCTACGGATAACTCATCTGCAGCCATAGCTAATATAGCCCTCGCTTTCCTTGTTACAACCAAATTTATGTCAGCAAGTAATTCAATAGCTGATGCGGCTGTTTCTGAGCAAATCCATTCTAAATTCTGTTGTCCATCTGTGGTTTTAGATAGGACTGTAGTGACAACAAAGCGTTTTATTCCTTGTGCACGCCTAACTGTTAAACAATCATTCTTTAAGCCAAGTGCTTCGCCGTCCCTCATTCCTGTAAAAGCCAATACTAAGGTGTTGACAAATCCCTTCAATAATTTTACATCCTGTGTTATTGCTGAATAAGTTTTCGGAATGTTCTTGTCAGGAATACCTTTATAGCGTCCGTTATTAATTAGAAAAAGACCTGACTCTATCTGCTTGATCTCCCTTCGTTGGAATTTTTTCCATATCTCAATTGATGGTTTTATTCTTTCAATCTCCATAAGAATCAAACGGATAAGCTTCTTTAAAACATTTGTTGGGATTATTGAGTGGCGCTTACTGCCAGAGCTTTTATGATGAACGATAGTTTCCTTTGTAAGATCAATATATGAATTAACCTCACGATCAGTAAATAGGCCATAGTGTTTGAGCCATTGAAATGAAGTAAGTAAAACTATCAAGACCCGCGGTTTTTTGCTTAATGCCATATCTGTGGCAAGCTCAATAAAGACCGTATTAAGCTTTAGCTGGTTTAAAGAACGAAATTCAGAAAACGACTCTATCTTTCTAATTGAAAGCTGTAGCGCTATTGCTTTTAAAACTCTAATGCCACCAATTGATGTC